>LXOW01216018.1_pt1 | contig 43432 bp, 41 predicted proteins | sample 1368591 | NCBI WGS metagenome assembly LXOW01 (sample SAMN04884650, study PRJNA319009) | bovine gut metagenome | isolation source: Cow rumen | host: Bos taurus | place: Italy: Legnaro (PD) | collected 2014-07-09
GTATTTTCTGCAACTTCCATTAAATTATTTTTCGTATATGTTTAAAACAACAAAGTTTCGGAGATTTGAAAAAGCAAAAAAAAGGGAGAAATTTTATATTTCTCCCTCTAACGATTATAATTGATTAAGCATCTATTTCGGCTAAATGTGCATTTTCAGAAATAAACTCTTTACGAGGAGCAACTTCTTCGCCCATAAGCTTAGTAAACGCTTCGTTAGCCTCTATAGCATCGTTTAATGTTACCTTAAGGAATACGCGATGATCAGGATTCATTGTAGTATTAAACAATTCATCTGGATTCATTTCTCCTAATCCTTTGAATCGCATAATCTTAATTCCACTTAAGCCTTCTTTGAGAAGGAAATCGTGAACCTGACCAAAATCGGTTACAGTTTTAGTCTTTGCACCACATCTTACATAGGCATTTTCTTCCAAAAGCCCATTGATGATTTTTGATACTTTGGCGATTTTACCGTAATCCTGACTTACAAAGAATTCGTATGGTAAGTCATACTCCTTGGTCACACCATAGTGAAGAACACTAACTTCAGGGTAGTATAACTGCTTATCTTCTCTAAACTTTGTATGTACGGTGTAAACTAAGCCTGGAACCTCTTTCTGCTTTAACCTTGATTCAAAACTGTTTTTCCAGTTTTCAAATTTAGCAGAGTCTTTCATGTCTTCTTCTGTTAACGGATCAACAAAGACGAGTTCGCTGGTAAGCATTTCTGGTATACGTCTATCAATACGTCTGTAGAGAGGGAACAGATTTACGTATTGAAGGAATATATTCTCCAGAGGTTCACCAAAAATAGGTGGAGCGTCAGGGTTAACGAAAAGCTGAGCTTCGTTCAACGCCAAAGAAGTTTCGTATTCATTCTTCTCAACTTCATCAGTAATGTATCTGAAATTCTTTTCTGATTTGCTGTATTTATAAAGCGGAGGCTGAGCAATGTAAATATGACCTCTTTCAATCAGATCCGGCATCTGTCTGTAGAAGAATGTAAGCAGAAGAATTCTGATATGAGCACCATCCACGTCCGCATCGGTCATGATAACAATGTTATGATATCTGAGGTTGTCAGGATTGTAAGCATCTCTAATGCCACATCCCAATGCTGTAATTAGTGTTCCGATAGTTTCAGAACTGATGATTTTATCAAATCTGGTTTTTTCTACGTTGAGAATTTTTCCGCGTAACGGCAATATAGCCTGATATTCAGGTTTTCTACCCTGTTTGGCACTACCACCTGCGGAGTCACCTTCCACTATATATAATTCGCATTCTTCAGGCTTTTTGCTTGAACAGTTTACAAGTTTACCTGGAAGATAGGAAATAGCATCTTTTTTGTTCAGGCGTTCTCTGATCTTCTTAGCTTCTTTTCTGTATTCTGAAGTTGAAAGAATTCTTTCAACAATAAGTTTGGCTTCAGTTGGATTTTCATTTAAAAATTCTAAGAATTTTTCACTTACGACTGAACTTACACAGGATGAAACTTCGGATGATACCAGCTTATCTTTGGTCTGTGATGAAAATTTAGGATCCGGCACCTTGACGGAAACAATAGCTGTGATACCGTCAACAGCGTCACTGTGCAAAATATCAACGTTTTCTTTATCTTTCTTAGGAAGGAATGAACACTCTTTGATGTATTCCTTAACAGCAGACACCAGACCTCTGCGGAATCCATCACGATGGGTACCGCCGTCTTTTTGCGGAATGTTATTGGTAAAGCAGAATGTATTATCTGCATAAGCATCAGTGTACTGTACTGCAACTTCTACGTTGATACCTTCTTTCTGATCGAATTTGGTACAGTAGAATAATTTTTCAGTAAGCTTGTTTTTACCGTTATTCAAGTATTCAATAAAAGACTGAATACCACCCTGGTAATGGAATTCGTCGTGTTTATTTTCTACTCGTTCATCAGTGATGTTAATTCTTACACCTGAATTAAGGAAAGATAATTCTCTTAACCTTGTTTGTAATTTATTGTAGTCAAATTCGGTAATTGCAAAGATTGATGGACTTGGCCAGAAATGAATTTTGGTTCCAGTCTTATCTGTATCTCCAATGGCTTTCAACGGAGCAGTAGGATGACCACCATCTACATATGTCTGCTGCCATACATGTCCCTGTCTCTTGATGGTTAGCTCAAGCTTATCTGATAAAGCATTTACAACAGAAACACCTACACCGTGCAGACCACCAGAAACCTTGTATGAATTCTGATCAAATTTACCGCCTGCGTGAAGTATAGTCATAACAACTTCAGCTGATGATACACCTTCTTCAGGATGAATATCTACAGGTATACCTCTACCATCATCTTCTACGGAAACAGAACCGTCAGCATGAATTACAACGTTTATGTTCTTGCAGAATCCAGCCAATGCTTCGTCAATAGCATTGTCAACAACTTCGAAGACCATATGATGCAAACCTGAACCATCGTCTGTATCACCGATATACATACCTGGTCGTTTGCGAACAGGATCCAATCCTTTTAAAACCTTGATGGAATCCCCATTATATTCTTTATCTTGTTCGCTCATAGTTATATTGTTCTCGTTTAAACTCCATGTAATCTGATACACAAAGGAGTTTTGTTTATATAATATTAAAATACTTGCGAATTATAGCATATTACAGCTTTTTTTTTAATTCGTACGCGTCTGATATGCGTTTACAGAGACATTTCAATATGCTTAAATGATTATGTCTGGATTGTCTACATTTAATCGGGGTGAGGGGTATGAATTGTATTTATTCTGAACATAATACTCAAAAAGCCGTTTGGGCTTTTTGGCCAAGCAGTTTATGCGATTATCATGATAAAGGAGTTCCCGCCCAGAAGTCTTTTGCTAGGTTTGTTTCGGCAATTTCTATGCATACACCTGTGTTTGTAGCTGTATCGGAACATGAATATGACAGAGCACGTTTTATTATCCCTAAACATATAACGATGTATAAGATATCGTATGATGGTGTTTATTCAGATGATTTAAATCTGAAATGGCTTAGTGAAGATGGAGAGCCTCGTGTTTCTATCGGAAAGAGCATTTCACACTTGGCAAGAACAGTGTTAGAGGATTTAAATAAGAATCATAGTATCAGTTTTTCAGAGAATGAATTTCCGTCTCAATTGGATTTTGAAACTGATGGGGCTGGAACCTTTGTTATTCTAGAAAGCAGTTTGAATAAATGTGGATTTGATTCTGAATCAGTGGCAGACAGATTAAAAAAATTTGGGGCAGTTAATAAAATTCTTATTGTGAAGGATAATGAATTTCCTGACATAAGAATTGATTCTGTGAGGAATTTGCTAAGATTTGTCATTCCTGGAGTGGTTATTGTAAATAATATTCCAAATAATGAGAATAATCCGTTATACCGTCTTTTCAGTTATGTATATACGTTGATTGCGGGAGAGAAAAATATCGACGGAAAAGAGTTCAAAATACTCACAATTCCTTTTGGCAAGTATGAAGGAGTTGTTTATCATCCTGATTCAGAGCAATATAAATACAGTGTAAATAGCAGCTATCTGAATTTTTTAATTACTAATCAGAGTATTGTTCTTCCTTTAATCAATCCAGAAAAAGATAATCAGATACTGATAAAAATGCACGAAATAATGGGGGACTTCGGTGTGGACGTTAATGGAGTAGAAGCCTGTGATTTATTGGCAGACGGGTTGGATTTTCATAAATTAACCATGCCTGTGTATAAATAGATGATTATTAAATTTGTTAATTTCCCCCTGTTAACAGGGGGAAATTAATACAATTATTCAGAATCATCCAAAGGTCTAATCATCTGTTTTAACATATGTTCAACCTGCTCAGCAATTCTCGGTGAAACAATCACTACCATCTGAGAGAATGGTTTTCCTTCCCATTCGAGCTGATTTGTTACAGGATAACATTCCCCCTGTACTCCATGTATTACGAAAGGATAACCTTCGTCAAAGTCGAAAATACCTTTTAATCTGATAATCGATTCTCCAAACTGTGAATTAAGCGCATCAAAGGCGTGGACTACAGTAAATCTGTTTAAAGGTTTATCAAATGAAAGGGCTATTGTCTGATAGTTCGAATGAGTTGGTAAAGTTTTATTCATTACACCTGATAATTTCACAGGAGCCATACCTGATGCAAGTTTATAATCACTTCTTTTTGAATTAATCCATTTCATTACTGTCTTCAAATTTTTAGGCGTATTGAATATATCAAAAGAAGTAAATGCATCCATTGGTGGATTATCCAGAGTACTTAAAAATACGTCAGCTGACTGATTCAGGTCTTCAGCTGTATTTTTTAATGCTTCAATTTCATCCTGAGATAATCTGTCTGTTTTGCTGATAATGATTTTATCAGCCATGGCAATCTGTTTTACAGCTTCGTAATTTTTAGCAAGTTCTTCTTTTGCGTTTACACCATCGATGACAGTGATTGTTCCTGCAAAGCTGTAATTCAGTAATATTTCTTCATAATGGAAGATCAAATCAATGATTGGGGCTGGATCAGCGATACCTGTAGTTTCAATGATTACTCGGTTAAAAGAGAATTCAGGATTATTGTCTTTTTCTTCAATCAGATAATGTAAAACATTTACGAGACCATCCTGAACGGTACAGCATATACATCCAGAGTCGAGAACAATAACAGGATTGTCACCTGAAATGAGTTTATTATCTATAGGAATTTCTCCAACTTCATTGATAATAAGAACTGTTCCTTTCATTTCAGGTCTGTTAACAACCTTGTTTAAAAGGGTTGTTTTTCCACTACCAAGAAAACCTGTCAGTATCTGTAATGGAATCTGATTAAATATGTTACTCATTTATAAATTCCGATGTTTTTAATAAAAATTTGGACGCCTGAATAATGTTTTTCTCTATATCTATCCAATTGTTGTCGTTTTGCAGTTGCAGGGAGGAGATATGAGATGTGCAGCAGGCGGCTACATTAGGTTCTTTGATGTAAGCAGGAACCTTATTCAGTGTTATACCTCCTGAAGGCATGAATCTTACATCGTAATCATTGTAAACTTTACGCAGGAAATCTAAGCCACCACATTTTTCCGCTGAGTAAAATTTTAGCACAGAAAAGCCCATGGAATGAGCAATATTTAATGTGTCTATGGAATTCACACAGGGAATGTATGCCAGATTGTGTAAGCAACAGAATTCCATAAGCTTACTGTCAAATACAGGAGATATCAGGATATCCAGTCCCATGTTTTTAGCTCTGACCATATCATCAGTAGATAAGCAGGTACCTGCAAAAATATACATGTTTGGATATGTTTTCTGAATGTGTGTGACGATTTCGTTTATATGCAAAGAATTCATTCTGACTTCAACAGTTCTAAATCCATATTTGTAGTATAAGGATATAAGTCTTTGGTAATCAAAATCGTCAGTTATATCTATTATTGGTATTATTTTGCTACTGGCAACAATTGACAGAATATTATCGGCAAAACATCCTTTGCTTTTTGTCAATTCCCTCATGATTATTCCTCAGAATCGTCGTCTAAAGAATCTTCATCATCTGCAAAATCATCATCTTTGTATCTGTAGGAATCTTCATCGTCCAAAGGATTTCCATCTGCATCAATAGCGATTCCATCTTCGTTAAATACAACATTTCGATCCCAGACTACGAAATCATCTTCATTAAAATTTCCTTCGTTGGTGTAATTTCCGTCATCATCTGAAAAAAAATCATCTTCATCAAAATCATCTGGTCTCATGATAATACCCCTTGTGTATTCTGTTGATTATCATCTAACTGCAAGAATTTCATTATTGACTGTATTGCCTGTTTTCGGTATGGATCATCTTCAATGAGAATATCATGCAGGCAGTCAGATATGCAGAGCATTTCCGGTGGAAAAGCACTGTTTTCAGCTGTTTTTTGTACAAACCTGAGAGCGTCAGGAGATGAAACTATATTATCATTTCCTGCAATTACGAAAAGAGATTTGAATTTGAAATTGTATCTGTATGACCGTACATCATTCAGACATCTTAGGGCTGCTCTGAGCCATTCGGTTGTTATGCCTCCAAGTTTTGCTTCTGGGTATTTTTGATAGAGAGCATAATATTCTTTATTTTTATCTTCACTGTGGGTATTGGCATCTACTCCTACCACTCTTTGTCTAAAGTAATCGTTAAAATAGAAAAAACTAACTTTTTTGGATGAATTCAGACGATTGATAAAGTCTCTTAGGTGAGTGATTGCTTTGATGAAACAATATGGTAAATGCTGTTTAAGGCCTAGAAATGGTGAAATAAAAATACATTGTTCAATTTTGTCTGCCATAGCCTTATTCTGCAGTGCTTTTAAAGTAATCAGTCCCCCCATAGATATACTGATTACTGTCAGAGGCATATGGCCGTACAGTGTATCTACTACATCCACCAGATCATCCGCATAAGTATCAAATGTATCAATATGACACATCTGACTGTCTTCTGTAATGCGGGGACTAAAACCTTGTCCAATGTGGTCATAAATGATGACTTTTATTCCGCAGGCCGACAGAAGTTTGTAAAAATCCTGATATTTATATAGCATTTCATTCCTGCCCGGAACAATCAGCACCTGACGATTTATAGGATTTTTAGGATGGTAGATCATCCCCTCTAAAGAATGCTTTCTGGTGCTGATTGTAACTCGTTCAGGAATAATATTTTCTGCTGACATATTGGATTTTATCCTTTACGGCGAACTACACGATTAATATTATTCAATGCCTTGATTTTTCTGATGATATTAGCTAAATGCAGTCTGTCTCGTACGGTTACAACCAAATTTAGGATATAAACCTTGCCTTCTTTGGTTTCAGAGCTGATTTGGGATATATTGGCCCCGCACACGGAAACGGCATTACTGATTTCGCCTATCATTCCCTGAATATTAACCATTTCAATTCGGAGCCCGGCTTCAAAAACTTCGTTACAGGCATTATTCATATCCCAGCTCACAGGTAAGAACTGTTCATTAGGATTGGATGTTTTTAAATTTGCACAATTGCTTGTATGAATTACAAGTCCTTTACCAGGATTAACGTGAGCAATAATTGCATCTCCAGGTATAGGGTGACAACAGTTTGCAAATACGTAGTTGAGCCCGCCTGTTCCGTTGATCGAAGAAGGTGGAAGGGTTGCATGAGGCTTTTTGCCTGTAGGAAGGTTCATGGCATCATTATTAAGAAGCTTGTTTGCTACGATGACCGTAAATAAATTGCCTAAGGCAATATCCACATAAAGTTCATTAAGATTATTTTTGCCAAATTCCTTCAGAACTTTATCAATGGTTTCCTGAGGGATATTCTCAATTCTCGTGGAGCCCATTGCGTTACGTAAAAGTCTTTTTCCGAGAAGTTGACATTCTTCCTGCTTAAGTCCTTTAAGGTACTGTCTGATTTTACTTCTTGCCTTGGAGGTCACAACGCTGTCTAACCAGATTGCATTTGGCTGTGATACAGGAGATGTTAGTATCTCAACACTTTGGCCTGATGACAGAGGCCTGTTAAGAGGAAACGGGTGATGGTCAACTCTTGCACCTATACAGTGCTGCCCAATATCACTGTGAACTGCATAGGCAAAGTCAACAGGAGTAGCCCCGTTTGGTAGCTCATAAATTTTACCCTCTGGTGTGAATACGTAAATTTCTTCAGGGAAGAAATCTGTTTTAACACTTTCAATAAATTCAAATGAATTGCTTGCACTCTGCTGCAGTTCCAACAGACTTTTGAGCCATCTCTGTGCATGAATCTGAGCAGAAGAATCAACAATCTCTGAACCGTTTGTTTTGTAATACCAGTGAGCAGCAACACCTTGATTTGCCATCTGATCCATGAAATCTGTGCGAATCTGAATTTCTATTGGAATGCCATGAGGACCAACGAGAGAAGTATGTAGAGACTGATAACCATTAATTTTAGGAATGGCTATATAATCCTTAAATCCGCCAGGACGGGGCTTAAACAGATTATGCATCTGTCCGAGAACACGGTAACAGGTGTCAACATTATTTACAATAATTCTAAACCCGTAGACATCCATAATTTCATGAAACTGTATTTCTTTTTTAACCATTTTCATGTAGATTGAATACAGATGTTTTTCTCTTCCCTGAATTCTGTATTTGATATCAGTTTCTTCAAGTCTGCCGTTTATATCGGCGAGAATTGATTTGATGATTTCTTTCCTATTGTTTCTTGCATGCTTCATAGCATCCTTGAGAATGCGATAACGCATGGGGTACATTGCCTCAAAACCTAATTCTTCAAGTTCGTTTTTTATACTGCTTATTCCTAAACGATTGGCAATAGGGGCAAAAATTTCCAATGTCTCCTTTGCAATTCTTCTTCTCTTGTCTGGTCTTAAGGCTCCAATGGTTCTCATATTGTGCGTGCGGTCTGCAAGTTTTATCAGAATAACTCTGATATCACTTGTCATGGCCATAATCATTTTTCTGAAATTGGCAGCCTGAGCCTCTTTGTGATCATGAAACTGAAGTTTATCAAGTTTTGTGACACCTAATACTAGATGAGTAATAGTTTCACCAAAAAGAGAATTAAGCTGCTCAGCATTGATAGGGGTATCTTCGACAACATCATGAAGAAGAGCAGCCATTATTGTTTCGTGATCCAGCTTCATATCAGCCAGAATATGAGCAACAGCTACAGGGTGAGTTATATAAGGTTCTCCGCTAGAGCGAACCTGTCCTTCGTGAGCGTTCTTTGCCGTAGTGTATGCCTGCTCAATTCTGGCAATCTGTTCAGGAGGCAGGTATGTTTCGAGAGTTTTTTTTAGATTATCAAATAAATAGAGAACCGTACTCATTGTGGATATTCCTTTAATTTATAAGATTATTATATCATCAAAATCAGCCTGCAAATTTACATTGTATGCGTTTAATATGATGAATATCCATCAATACGACACAAAAATAAAACAAGGAAGATTACATAGGTAATCTTCCTTATGTCGTAAACTTAAAAACTTGTTCCATGCGGAACAGGTTTGCAATATTAATCGAAAAGACTGGTGTTTTCTAAAGGAGGAACATCTACCATTTCTGCAAATTCTTCTGAATTCTTTAAGCGTCCCTTCTGATCCTGCTTATCCATGAATTCTTCAGAAATTAAGCCTTCTTCGATTTCACGAAGAGCTATTACTGTAGGTTTGTCATTTTCGATCTCAACTAAAGGATCGCAACCATTTACTGAAATTTGACGAGCACGACGAGCAGCAGTTAAAACAAGGTCAAAACGATTACCAACCTGTTCTACAGCATCTTCAACAGTAACACGAGCCATAAAAATCTCCTAAAATTTTTTTCAGTCCACACATTTTATCACGCACGATGAAATATGACAACATAATACAAATTTTGTGATGAACAAAGTAGTTTTTTCATTTCTGATAAATACTATCCAAATATTCCGAAATGAAATTTCGGATATACATGATTAATTATTCTGTTCAGTGTAATTTGCCAACAAATTATCAAGTATGGCTTTTTCATTGTTTTCTATAATTGTGCGTGAATGACGATTTGCATTAATGATGCACCACAAATCATTAAGGGCTTTTTCGAAATTATCGTTAATCAAGCAGTAATCGTATTCGTTATAGTGAGAGATTTCTCTTTGGGCTTTGTTCATTCTGTTAGCAATGACCTCTTCAGAGTCCTGAGCTCTTTTAACCAGTCGATTGTGCAGCTCTTCAAGACTAGGAGGGAGAATGAATATGCTTTTTGCTTCAGGCTCCATTTTTCTCATCTGTCTGGCTCCCTGCCAGTCAATATCCAGAAAAACATCCTGTCCGTTATTCAGTGCTTGCTGAACCAGTTCTTTTGAGGTCCCGTAATATTTGTCGAAAACCTGGGCCCATTCGTAAAAAGCGTTTCGATTAATCAGATTTTTGAATTCATCAACAGAGACAAAGTGGTAATGCACATGGTCTACTTCGCCAGGTCTTGGAGGTCTCGTGGTATGGGAAACTGATAAATACATGGAGTTGTCATTATTATGCTGCTCAAATAAAGCCTTTAATAAGCTAGATTTACCTGCTCCGCTAGGAGATGAAATTATATATAGGGTTCCTTTCATTGTTCTTCCTTGTAACCTTTTGTCCAAGCCTGCTCGTCAATATCTAGTTCTTCATCAGATTCTTCGTCATTATCAGGAAAATCAGGGAATGCAGTTGTTTCTTGAAATTCACTGTAAAAACGGTTGAGAATTTCCTTAATTTCGTTTAGTCCTTGTTTGCTGAGTGCTGAAAAAGCGACCAAATTATATGTGCATCCAAATTCTATTAGCTGTCTTTTGACATCATTTATGGCATTCTTTCTTGCATTATTGGCAAGCTTGTCACTTTTAGTCAAAATAATGAGTACTTCAATGTTGGCCAGTGCTGCCCAGGTGATAATCTGTCTGTCCAAATCCTTAAGCGGATGTCGTATATCCATCAGAACAACGACTGCCTTTAGAGATTTTCTTTTTTGCAGATATTCAGTAAGCGATCGTTGCCACTTCTTTTTTACTGTTAATGGAACTTCGGCATATCCATATCCTGGAAGATCCACAATTCTTTTATTTTCTTCAATTTCAAACAAATTGATAAGTTGGGTTCTTCCTGGTGTTTTACTTGTTTTGGCAAGATTCTTCTGGTTTGTAATACAGTTAAGAGCAGTTGACTTTCCAGCATTTGATCTGCCAACAAAAGCTATTTCAATACCGGTATCATCCGGAAGCTTGGTAATGTCAGGTGCACTTGTAATAAAGTGTGTTTTCTGAAAATTTATCATTTGTCTGTTCTCTGTGGAGGTATGACAGCCAAAAGCTGTTAAGTTTTAGGTCTGTATTTCAAAATTTCATAAATATAATATGCCTGATAAGGAATAATAAGACTAACGCCTCCAATTAGGAAAAAAGGCATATAAATAGGGGGAATTTCAGGAAAACCAAAGAAATGACAGCATATACCAACGAGAAGGAAACAAATGCCTATCCCATACAATATTTTTGTCCAGAATGGTGCTTTTACTACAACTTTCAAAATATTCTGTCCATTAAATTATTTGTGAATATGAATTTGAATGATCAAACTTAAGCATTCAAATAATAAAATCTAATAACTACTGTACAATTTTACTCTATTTCCATGTACTTTGTAAAAAGTTGATAGAATTAGGAATAAGTTCAGATTGTGTATGAGGAAAACCGGCATCATGTATGATACCGGTTCTTGAGATTATTCAAGATTTAAATCTTTAAGCTTTCTTGTGAGAGTGTTTCTTCCCCAGCCGAGAAGTCTTGCCGCTTCCTGTTTATGATCGTGTGTGTAACGTAAGGCAGTGGTAATCAATGCTTTTTCAAATTCTGGCTGAGCTTCAGCAAGAATGTCGGTACATCCCTCATGCAGTTTCTGACTGACCCAATCTTTTAGCAGATTCTGCCAGGACAGATCTAAAGGCAGTTTATTTGACATATCACCATATTGTTTTTCTGCTGCACTGGAAGAATTATCTTCTTTTTTCTTTAATTCCTCAGGCAGGTCGTTAACAGAAATTTCTTTTCCTGATGCCATTACTGTCAGCCAACGACACACATTTTCAAGCTGTCTTACATTACCAGGCCAAGGAAAATTACATAAGTAATCTTCTGCATCGGGGGTAAGAATTTTTGTTTCTACATTTAATTCCTTTGCTGAAACATTTAAAAAACGTCGTGCAAGGCGAGGAATGTCCGTTTTTCTTTCCTTAAGTGGTGGGATATGTATGCGGATAACGTTGAGTCTGTAGAACAGATCTTCTCTGAATTTTCCTTCTGCTACCATTTTTTCAAGGTTTTGGTTGGTAGCTGCAATTATACGTACATCAACGGAAATGGAGCGATGGCCACCGATTCTGTAAAATTCTCCATTAGCCAAAACTCTCAGTAATCTAGTTTGAGCTTCAAGAGGCATGTCTCCGATTTCATCCAGAAATAGAGTGCCACCATTAGCCTGTTCAAACCTTCCCTGATTTGAAACATTCGCTCCTGTAAAGGCTCCTTTTTCGTGACCAAACAGTTCTGATTCGATAAGTTCTTTTGGTATGGCGGCCATGTTCAATGCAATGAACGGTTTATTGGCTCTGATGCTGTGTTTGTGGAGCGCATGTGCGACTAATTCCTTGCCTGTACCGGACTGTCCATTGATTAGAACACTAATGGATGATTTAGAAAGACGTCCGATAGCCCTGAAAACTTCCTGCATTGCAGGTGATTCTCCGATAATTTCAGACTCAAGATTTTCATGAATCTCATCGTTAGATTCGATATTCATTTTTTCTTTGTAACTTGCTTCTGCCTTTTTGACAATATCAAGTACTTCGTCAATGTCGAAAGGTTTAGGCAGATATTCAAAAGAGCCGCTCTGATATGAATTTACAGCACTTGTGAGGTCACTGTGAGCAGTCGTAATAATGACTGGTATGTTGGGGTTTTGTTCATGAACAATTCTCAACATCTCTAGCCCATCAATACCTGGCATACGGATATCTGAAATAATTACTTTAGGAGATGATGTCTTAAGAGCCTGTAATAGTTTCTCCCCATTTTCAAAGCATTGGCATACATATCCGTCCTGGGTGAGAGCTCGTTCCAAAACAAATCTGATTGAGCTGTCATCATCAACTATCCATACTTCCTTATTCATACTTACTCCTTTATTGGAATGTAAATTGTGAATTCTGTATAACCTTTCCAGCTATTACATTCAATTTTTCCGTTATGCTGATTAATTATATTTTGTGCTATGGCAAGTCCCAGGCCCGTACCTCCTTCCCGTCGTGTTACCAGAGGGTAGAATATTTTATCCTTTATGTCAGGAGGAATTCCAGGACCATTGTCGGATATTTTTATTACAAGAGCCAGTTTGACTATGGTATCGTATATGCTTACTCTGTATGCTGTTCTTGTCTTGAGAGTGATAATTCCGTTAGCCGTGTTATCTTCCTGCAGAGCTAATATTGCATTACATACAATGTTTATAAGTGTCTGCTCAATCTGTTCGGGATCAACAGAGAGTTCTGGAATGGAAGGATCGTAATCTCTAACTATTTTTATGTTTTCCGGCAAATTTACCTGCACAAGCTTACGGACTTTCTCAAGGATAACATGGATATTAGTCATTACATGAGGGGAAGCTTTCTGGGGGCCAAGGAGTCTATTGACAAGGTTTTTTAATCTGTCAGCCTGCTCAATAATGATAGAAGTGTATTCTTTGACATCGTTTTGTCCTTTGAATTGTCTTTCGAGCAGTTGAGCGGCTCCTCTTAGTCCTCCTAGAGGATTTTTGATTTCATGGGCAAGATCTCTGACAAGCTCTCTTGCTGCTTCCTGCTGAGAATACTGCTCTCTATCCTTGTTCATTCGACGTTGAAGTTCAACTTTTCTGAACTCAAGGAGAATATCACATTGAGGATTGTTGTCGGTTATGGGGGTTACTGTGACTTCGACTATGACAGGCGACGCTTCAATGACAAAGGTAACTTCGTAATCTGTGTATCCCATGTCTTTGGAATGACATGCGAGAAGTCTAGAAAAATCAAAATTGGTATAATCAAAAATTTCATCAAGTTTTCGTCCAAGAAACTTTTTTGGACTCATTCTGAATATCTGTTCGGTAGCATTGTTGGCGTACTTTACCTTAAGCTTATGATCCAGCATTATTACAGCCGTAAACATATTATCCAAGGCGCAAACTGCAATGTTACTATCTGTCATTGTTTTTAATTCTCACAAAATAAAAGCACCATAATAAAACATTGTTGCCTTATTATGGTGCCCATAAAGCAATTTGTAAGTTACTATTTTTTGGCAACGACACGTAATACGACAACATTGATCGGTTCTGATGCAATTATTTTGCCATCTTGAGTCTGAAGTTTCACCATTATGGTGTGTTCACCACGAGGAACACCTTCGACTTCTACGCGCTGAGTGTTAGATGAGGAGGCGTAAAGAGAATTGTCAATGAATACACGAATGGCATAATTTCCCTGTGGTTTAGGGGTTACGTTTGCAGAAACAACAATTGTGCCGTTGTTTGCTCTGATTTCTTCACCATTTGATGGAGAAGAAATACTAATGTTGTAATTTAAGTTCTGATTACCAAAATCAGCTCTGACTGGTGGTCTTTGAGGTGTGTAGCTAGTAGAACTGCTACTTTGCACAGATACGTTTCCAAGCTTAGGAGTCTGTACATTCACCATGGTTGCTTTTTTATTGCTGTTCTGAGGGTTGTCGCCATAGTGTGTAACACCATTACTGTCTACCCATTTGTAAACGTCTTCAGCCTGCACGCAGGAGATACCTAATAATACACATGAAAAAATGATAATCTTTGTTAAATTCATTTTTTTATCCTCTTCGGAGAAATACAATGACTGCTATTATTCTAAATTCGATTATGCAAAAAAAAAGAGCCGAAAAACAGCTCTTTTTTATAATTATTAAAATATTTTCAATTAATATCCAATATTCTTATATTAGAGTGAATAGTAAAGTTCAAATTCTGCTGGATGCGGAATCATGTGAAGTTTATCTACGTCGCCCTTTAAAAGCTGAATGTATGACTGAATGAATTCTTCAGAGAATACACCACCCTTGGTTAAGAATTCGTTATCCTGTTCAAGACTGCTGAGAGCCTCACCAAGAGAGCCACAAACCTGAGGAATCATTGCTTCTTCTTCTGGAGGAAGATCATAAAGATTCTTATCCATTGCTTCACCCGGATCAATGTGGTTGATGATACCATCTAAACCAGCCATTAACATAGCGGCGAATGCAAGATATGGATTAGCAGTACAGTCAGGGAATCTTACTTCGATTCTTACAGCCTTAGGGCTTGATACACATGGGATACGAATTGATGCAGAACGGTTACGAGCAGAGTAAGCTAACATAACAGGTGCTTCAAAACCTGGAACTAATCTCTTATATGAATTTGTTGATGGGTTTGTGAACGCATTAAGAGCCTTTGCATGCTTCTTAATACCACCAATATACCATAAAGCCATCTGAGAAAGATTGCCGTAAAGGTCGCCTGAGAACAGGTTAACCATCTTGCCGTTTTCGTCATATTTACCGAGTGACTGGTGAACGTGCATACCTGAGCCGTTATCGCCGGCAATAGGCTTTGGCATAAAGGTTGCGGTTTTGCCGAATTCGTTAGCTACGTTCCATACAACATATTTTTCAATAAGCACTTCATCAGCTTTCTTGGTAAGAGTGTTGAAAACGGTTGCAATTTCATTCTGACCGCATGTAGCCACTTCATGGTGGTGAGCTTCAATCTTAAGACCAAGTTCTTCTAAGGTCTGACACATTGCAGATCTGATATCTTGAGAGGAATCTACAGGAGGAACAGGGAAGTAACCACCTTTAACGGCTGGACGATGTCCCTTGTTGCCGCCATCGTATTCAGTGGCTGAGTTCCATGCTGCTTCAGGATCATCGATTGATACCATGCAACCACTCATGTCTGTCTTGAAACGGATGTCTTCAAATATGAAAAATTCTGGTTCAGGTCCAAACAAGGCATAGTCGGCAATGCCGGAAGACTTAAGGTATTCTTCTGCTCTCTTTGCAATTGATCTTGGGTCGCGATCATAGCCCTGCATGGTAGTTGGTTCAAGAACATCGCAACGGATGAACATGGTCTTGTCGGCATAGAAAGGATCAATTAATGCAGTGTCAACATCAGGCATCAGAATCATATCTGATTCGTTAATGCCCTTCCATCCGCACATAGATGAACCATCGAACATTTTGCCGTCAGTAAAGAAGTCTTCATCGATACATGAAGCAGGAATAGAAATGTGCTGTTCCTTACCTCTAGTGTCAGTGAAGCGTAAGTCAACAAACTTTACGTTCTCTTCTTTAATTTTATTTAATACGTCAGCTACTGCCATTAAAAAATCCTCCAGTTAAGGAAAAAGTAAAATTATAAAAAAGTTCATAAGTACAAATGCGAGAAATGTGCCACATTTCACATTTGACTAGAAATATGTGTTTTATTTCACTTAAACGGCATTCCGTCCGTATTGTGAACCAAAATAAAGCACTTAATGAGTGCATTTGTAATAAGATGGAGCAATTTTAAACTCTCCTACAAATTAAGGCAAATGTACATAAGACTTTTTTTGTCATTGAAGATGCAAGAATGATGCATTGTTATCAGTAAAGTTACTGTTATCACTGTATTTTGGCGATTTTTACAGAAATATAAAAAAATTCAAATTATCTAGACAATTTTGTTTCTTGCAAAATAATGTGGTAAAAAAATATAATTAGCGAATAATATCGTGTGATACAAAGGATGAAGGATTTTTATATCAGTACATCCCAATTTCACAAACTGAAAAATAGAAAAGCAACTGAGGTTTTTATGTTGGAAATATATAACTCACTTACTCACAAAAAGGAGAAGTTTGTTCCTTTATCTGAAAACAAAGTAAAAATGTATGTATGTGGGGTAACCGTATATGATTTGTGTCATATCGGCCATGGCAGAACTTTTGTTTGCTTTGATACTATTGTCAGATATCTTCGCTATTCCGGATATGACGTTACCTATGTTCGTAATGTTACTGACGTAGACGACAAGATTATTAAGAGAGCCAATGAAAATCACGAATCATGTGAAAGTCTTACAAACCGTCTTACTGAAGAAATGTATAAGGATTTCGAGGCTCTTCATATAAAGCGTCCAGATATAGAACCGAAGGCAACACACAATATTGATGTTATTATCGATATGGTGAGCAAACTCATTCAAAATGGTAATGCCTACGTTGCATCCAATGGCGATGTAATGTTTTCAATAGATTCATTCCCTCAGTATGGCAGACTATCTGGTCAGAATCTTGACGAATTACAGGCCGGTATCCGTGTGAATATTGAGGATGCAAAGAAGAATCCTTATGATTTTGTTCTGTGGAAAATGTCCAAGCCTGGCGAACCAATGTGGGATTCTCCTTGGGGGAAAGGTCGTCCTGGATGGCATATTGAGTGTTCAGCAATGAATTATAAGTATTTGGGTGAAGTATTTGATATTCATGGTGGTGGTTCAGATCTTATTTTCCCTCATCATGAAAATGAAATAGCCCAGAGTTGCTGTGCATTACATTCTGATTATGTGAAGTACTGGATGCATTCCGGTATGATGATGATCAATAAGGAAAAAATGTCCAAATCTTTGGGCAATTTCTTTACTATTCGTGAATTGTTAGAAAAATATGACGGTGAAGTTCTGCGTTATTTTCTTCTGAGCGCTCAATACAGAAGTCAATTAAATTATTCTGTGGATAACCTTGATCAGGCAAAGGCAGGTTTATCAAGATTGTATACAGCATTAAGAAATGTTGATGTACTGGAGCCCGATCATGATTCAGAATATCTTGTCCGTTTCAAGCAGGCTATGGATGATGATTTCAATACACCTCTTGCCTATGCCGTTTTGTTTGATCTTGCAAAAGAAATCAACACATTAAAGAGTTCTGACAAGGAAAAGGCAGGAAAACTTGCTGGTCTGCTGAAGGAACTCGGTGACGTACTTGGTTTATTGGCAATGGATCCTGAAGAATTCCTTAAGGGGGCTGTTGATAAGTCTGACGTTGATGTAGATTTAATAGAAGCTATCATCAAGGAACGTAATGACGCAAGAAAGGAAAAGAATTGGGCAGTTGCTGATGCTGCAAGAAAGAAACTTGCAGATATGGGGGTTGTAATAGAAGATGGCCCTAATGGCACAACCTGGAGAAAGAATTAAGTCTTAGTTATTTTTGCTAAAAACCATGTTACATACTATGCAACATGGTTTTTTTATGACTTGTTCTACATAAATATTTTTTTATTCTATGTTCTGAACCTGTTCTCTCATCTGCTCTATTTGGACCTTGAGCTCTATTGCACTGTTTGTTATCTCTGTATTGATTGACTTTGACGCAATGGTATTTGTTTCTCTATTAAATTCCTGCATTAAGAAATCGAGACGTTTGCCACAGATACCTCCTTGTTTGAGGATATGTCTAGCCTGTTCAATATGAGAACTTAGACGATTAAGCTCTTCAGCTATATCCATGCGCTGACATAGTAATATGATTTCCTGTTCCAAAAGACTGCCGTCAACTTTTACCTGATGCTGCTGAATAAAATCATCGACCTTTGTCTTCTGCCATTCAACGATTTCTGGCATTCTGTTGATTATATTCTGTCTCATCAGTTCTATAGAATCCAAATGGCCGTTGAGGAATACGCTAATTTTATCTCCTTCCAAAGTTCTAGCTTCGTTCAGTTTATTCATACATTCTTTAACAGCATTGATGACAAGTTCGTGAATAGAATCATTGCTGTTTGAGGTGTTGGCAATTACTCCCGGATACATAAGAATATCCAGAGCCGAGAAATTTATTGCGGCATGAGGATCTTTTGCCCTGTAGGCATTATTAATTTCACTGATTTTGGATGTTAATGCGGCAACAAGATTATTGTTGATTTCAAGTCCGTTACTTGCAACTTTAGGTGTCAGATTTATGGAAATTTCAAATTTACCTCTGTTAAAGAAATCTTTAAAACAGTTTCTGATTTCCATTTCATACAATTTAAGTTTTTCCGGAATCTTTACATTTATTTCCATATAGCGTGAATTAACGGTTCTGATATTAACTTCTGTTATATATTCATTGTTCTGGTCGGCATATGTAGCAAAACCGGTCATACTGTGTATCATGGTGATTCCTTATGTAAAATTATCAATCTCTATGATATTATACATTCTAATTCTGTGTGGTTAAAAGACAATATATCAACTTGACAGTGGTGTAAAAAATGAAGGATTACAAAAAGAATTTTATTGAATTAGCTCTTAAGAGAAATGTTTTGCGTTTTGGCAGCTTTACTTTGAAATCAGGAAGAATAAGTCCTTATTTTTTCAATGCCGGTTTGTTCTGCACTGGAGCTGATTTAGCTCAGCTCGGAGAGTATTATGCTGATGCCCTTCATGACAGTGGTGTTGATTTTGATGTTTTATTCGGACCGGCTTACAAAGGAATCCCTATTGTTGCTGCCACCTCTATTGCCTATTCAAGAAAGTATGGCAGTGAAGCTCCTTGGGTGTTTAACAGAAAGGAAGCTAAGGATCATGGTGAAGGTGGCAATCTTGTAGGTTCACCATTAACAGGCAATATTGTACTATTGGATGACGTGATTACTGCAGGTACAGCTATTCGTGAATCTATGCAGATTATTTCTGCGCAAAAGGATGCAAAGCTTGCAGGAGTTTTAATTGCTCTAGACCGTCAGGAAAAAGGTAAAACAGATTTAAGTGCAATTCAGGAAGTTGAAAGAGACTATAATACAAAGGTTTTCTCAATTATTACTTTGTCTGATCTCATTACCTATATTGCTCAGAATGATAATCTTAAGGAACATCTGGCTTCAGTTGAGGAGTATCGCAATACTTACGGCATTTAAATGTCTTGCCGGTTAGAAACGGCTTCATGTTCGAGAAAGGGGACTGACATAAAATCAGTCCCCTTTAGTTTTATATAAACGTAAAATGAATTACTTTTCGTTGATAACCGTAAAGGTTTGGAATGGAATACCAATGCCGGCACTTCTCAGCGCATTATATACTTTTTCATTAGTATCGAAGAAAACTCCCCAGTAATCAGAATTGTTTACCCATACACGACAGGTAAAATCAACTGAAGATGTGTTCAGAGCTCCTACAACCACTGTAATTCCTTTATCTTTTAAGATTCTTTCGTCAGCATTAAATACTGATTCCAAGGTTTCTTTTACTTTTTTAAGGTCAGAACCATATTCAACACCAAATACGAAGTCAACACGTCTGGTATCCATTCTTGAATAGTTCACAATACTACCAGAACTTACTGAACTGTTAGGAATGATAATAACCTTGTTGTCTCCTGTGATTAATGAAGTTGTAAAAATGGTGATCTCTTCAACAACACCCTGATGGCCTGCAACTTCAACAAATTCACCAACCTTGATAGGACGGAAAATCAGTAAAATTACACCAGCAGCAAAGTTTGACAGCGAACCCTGCAAGGACATGGCAACTGCAAAAGAAGCGGCACCGATAATGGCAACGAAAGAAGCTGTCTGTATACCAAGCTGACTTAAACATGCAGTAACAGCAAAGGCTATAACTGCATACTTAAGAATGTTGGAGATAAATTTTGAAATGGTTGGTTCTACTTTTGCTTTGTTCATTACTGAAAGGCATATTTTGGCTACAATTTTTGCCACAAGCCAGCCAATAACAAGAATTAAGATCGCAATGACGATATCAAGGCACACGTTAGTAATGACTTCCTGATGTTCCTGTATATAGCCGATAGGATCACTCCATAACTGTTTAGGAAGAATTTCAGTAACTGGTTTTGCCACATCTGCGGCTTCAGTAGTTGGTTCTGACATATATTTTAGTCCTCATTAAAAACATATAATTATAGAGTTACAGTTGAGTCTGCAACCCGAGTGATAATTTGATTATAAAAAATTTTAATGGATATACAATCCCTTAAAGCAAAAGAAAATAAACACCAATACAATTGATTAGGGGATCATCAATCGTTGTGATTTAATCCATTCATGTAAACAATACAGTGGTTAATAATGTGGTATCCCAACTCTTTTTTGGAGGTGTTAAGATAATTTACAGGATTACTATCTCTGCTATATATAGTAATACTGTTATTTTCACTGTTAAAACCTATAGATTTATCTGAAACGTCATTTGCAATAATCATGTCTGCGTTCTTTGTGCTAAGTTTTTTTAGAGCATTCTCTTCTATATTTTGGGTTTCGGCGGCAAAACCAATTACTAATTTAGGGCGTTTCTGATGATGACCTACAGTTGCCAGAATATCAGGGTTTTTTATCAGATCAACGGTCATTGAATCAGTATCACTTGTTTTCTTTATTTTTTGGCATGCGATATTTTTACATCTGAAATCTGCAACGGCGGCAGATGATATGAATATATCGCAATCTTCAAGATTGTTTTCAACAGCGTCAAGCATTTCCTGAGCGCTAGTGATTTTTACAGTAGTTATTGACATCGGGGGGGCTAAATTGACCGGACCGCTAATGAGTACTACTTCTGCACCGAGATTTTTAGCTGCATCTGCAATGGCATATCCCATTTTTCCAGAACTGTAGTTTGAAATATATCTGACCGGATCGATGGCTTCTCTGGTAGGTCCGGCGGTAATAACCACCTTTTTCCCTAAAAGAGGTTTCTCGGATAGCAGTTTATTTAAAAAATCAACAATTTGTTCAGGTTCGGCCATTCTTCCTGGACCGGTTGCGCCACATGCCTGAAATCCGATTTCTGGGTTAATGACATTAAAACCATAGTTCACTAACGCTTTCAGATTGTCCTGAGTAATTGGATTTTTCCACATGTTTTCATTCATGGCAGGAGCAACAGTGATTGGACATGTTGCGGCAAGAACTATGGCAGTCAGAAGATCGTTTGCCATGCCGGCTCTCATCCTGGCTAAAGTGTTGGCAGTGGCGGGAGCAACGATAATGGCATCTGCTTTCGTTGCAAGTTCAATATGTTCTATGCCACTGTTACTTTGTGGCGCTAGAGTGTCAGACAAAACAGGATGTCCGCTCAAAGCCTGCATGGTAAGCTCAGTTATGAATGACTTTGCTGCTTCCGTCATTATAACCTGTACATCAGCTCCCTGTTTTTTTAGGGCTCTAACCAAATAGGCTGCCTTGTAGGCCGCAATTCCGCCGGTAATTCCGACAATAATAAATTTATTTTGTAAACTCATGGCATTCATTAAAGCTGTAATTAAAATCTAATGATGTTTTGTACCAACATTTAAGTCAATTATGGAAAATATCCAGAAAAAGTTTTATTTTTTGTTATTTTCACCCTTGTGATTATAATGGAAGTGAAAAAATAATTGTGATTTATATACTATTATTGATTCCTTTGTGTTAGAATATCGCAGTTTTTTAGCTTAAGAGACTGTATTACAGGAATGTATTATTTCTCTTGTGTCTTGAAGCTAAGCCTATCAGGTTCTAGGATCTGAGGGTTTTTTTACGCATTTTAACGATAAATTATTGCAAATTTTGCATAAATATTGTATAAATTCGCAAAATTAAATTTGATTGCACACCTTGAAGTTCTCTTCTGGGTTGTTAAAGTAAGTTATATTTTAAAATTTGGAGTGACGGACAATGTCAAGAGTATGCCAGGTTACGGGGAAGCGTCCAGCAGTGGGTAATAATCGTTCTCATGCTAAGAACGCAACTCGTCGTCGTTTTCTCCCAAATCTTCAGACACACAAGTTTTGGGTTGAATCAGAAAACAGATTTGTAAGATTACGTTTAACTACTAAAGCAATGCGTACCATCGATAAGGTTGGTATTGATCAGGTTTTAGCAGATATGCGTGCTCAGGGTATCGCTGTATAATAGAGGAGTATTAAGATGGCTGCTAAGGGTGGACGCGAAAAGATTCGCTTAAATTCTACTGCTGGTACTGGTCATTTCTATACCACTACCAAGAACAAGCGTACAATGCCGGAAAAGATGGAAATCAAGAAGTTTGATCCGGTTGTTCGTAAGCATGTAATTTATAAGGAAGGCAAGATCAAGTAATCTTGACTGCTTTGTTCTTTTAGTTTAAACCCGGGATTTTTCTCGGGTTTTTTTGTATGTGGTTAATATTGTTATGCCAGAATTACCAGAAGTTGAAGTAACCATGCGTGGAATATCCGGTTTTTTAAAAAATTCGCGGATAACAGACATCAATGTTTATTACCCAAAATTAAGAGAACCTATTTCAGAGAAATTTTCCAGTCTCCATGATCTTAAAGTTTTATCTCTTGCAAGACGGGGAAAATACATAATTATAGAGACAGATCAGGGGACAATTCTGATTCATCTCGGTATGACTGGACATTTACTTGTCTGTGACAGTGATTTACCGATGAAAAAACACGATCATGTTGAGATGGTTCTTAGCAATGGAAAAACGATTAGGTTTAATGATCAGCGAAGATTTGGTTTATTTTTGTGGTTTCCGCTGGGTGAAGATGTATACGGGAGTAAATATCTGGTGAATTTGGGGTATGAACCACTGACTGATGATTTTACACCAGAAGCACTTTATTCTTCTTTGGTTCATCATGGGAGAAAACCTGTAAAACAAGCACTGATGACTAATGAAATAGTGGTTGGTATAGGTAATATATATGCAAGTGAAATCTTATTCAGCTGTAGAATCAATCCACTAACACCAGCAGGTCATGTCACATTAGCAGATTGCGAAAAGATGGTGCCTATTATTAAAACAACATTACTGAATTCAATTGAAAACGGCGGAACAACGATTAGGGATTTCAGTGGTGCAGATGGTAAAAAAGGATATTTTGTTCAGAAGCTGAATGTTTATGGCAAATCTAATGAAAAATGTCCTGTATGCGGATGTTTAATTGAAAGCAGGGTAATAGGCGGACGAAACACGTATTTCTGCAGCAACTGTCAGAGAATAAAGTGATTTTATAAGATATTATCTGTGTTTACCGATAATAATGTAATACAGAAATGACTCTGGTTGGAGTCATTTACGGATGTTATTTAAAGTATGATGATATTTCATCGGGAATGTAAGGTTTGATATCTCCGCCATGTTTATATATTTCTCTCACAAGTGTTGAAGATATATAAGAGTATTTATGGTCTGTAGGCAGCATAACAACTTCAAGATTAGGCAAAAAATCCCTATACATGGCGGTAAGGCTTAATTCATACTCAAAATCAATTGTATTTCTCACTCCCCGTATTAAAAAATCAGCATTAAGTTCCTTTAGAAGATTAGGTAAAAGGCCACTGAAGCCGATTACATTGATTTTCGGGTTATGTATACACTGTTTTACCATTTCAACACGTTGTTCTAAGGTGAATAATGTATGTTTAGACGGGCTTTCACAGACGGCAATGGTGATATTTTCGACCATTTTGGCAGCCCTTTTTAAAATATCAAGATGACCTTTAGTAAAAGGATCAAAGGTTCCTGGAAAAACTGCTAACATTTTTTAACCTAAAGGTGATAATCAATAATAACGTCATTCATGGCCTTTTTAACTTCGGCGGATGTTATAGTCATCATTGCATGCTTATTTCTTACTCTGGTTCTCCATTTCAGATTTGATACATCTGAATGTTCTTTTCTTATTTCTGTATCGTAAACTGAAACGGCGTATTTCATAAAATTACAAGGACCTACGCGTGCAGGATTATGGTGTGCATATATGCCAACAACAGGTACATTAAGTGCATTAGCCATATGAACGGCAGCTGAATCAGGAGAAACGACCATACCTGCATGATGAATAACTCCAAGCATTTCTCTTAATGAGGTTTTTCCAGACAGATTGATAATCTTATCGATTGTATTTGTACAGCCTTCAATAATCATATCAGCAATGGCTTTTTCCTTTTTGCTTTTTCCTGTACAGATTGCAACCTTTAAACCTTTTGAAATAGCAAAGCGACAGATTTCTATGTAACCGACAATGGTCCAGTTTTTGTAATCCTTGGAACTGCATGGAGACAGGATAACGGTTGATTTATCAATTTTGTATTTGTTAGCCACTGAGTAATCACTGTCAGTTAGATGAAAATCCCATACTGGTTTTTCAGGCGTACATCCGATTTCTTTGGCAAAAGCCATGAAACCATCTATAACATGGGGAGAATCAGGAGATTTTACTTTGATATTTGTAAAAACCTGCTGCATGTCCATGGCTCGTTCTTTGTCAAATCCCATTTTTTTTGGGGTTTTTACAAGTAATGACAGTAAACTAGCCTTAAGTGAACTCTGCATATCCAACAGGCAGTCAAAAGATTGGTTTTTGAGTATGTTTTTTATTCTGAGATACTCTTTTAAACCGCCTTTTTTGTTGTATGTGATTAAATTAATCCCAGGTATGCCACTCATCAAAGAGCTTTCGGTTTTTCCTATTAGCCAAGTGATGTTTGCTTGAGGTTGCTGTTTTTGTATTAACTGTATTGTTGCCAATGCATTAATACAGTCTCCGATGGAGGATAATCTCAAACAGCATATATTCTTTGGTTCAGATATTACAGGCATAACTTAACAATCCACTAATTCACAATAACATGATTATAAAACACATTTTGATTAAAAGTATCTATAAGCTGAGGTTATCTTGAATATTTTTGTGATAACTCATTTATTTGATATTTTTGATTCTGTAATGAATTTTTAATTTTGATTTTTCAGTGGCACCAGTTGATTTACGATAGTTTTCAAACCAAAAATCACATAAATGTTTGTTAGTTTTGGAGATAATCATTTTACATTGCTATAATTTTGAATGAAGATTTGCATATTTAAAGAATTACGAGTGGTTAGGGTGAATTATGGCTTCAATTAAAGATAAATTTACAGTAAAGAAAAAGGGAATATCAATAATAGCTAACCCTGAATTCATTCCCGAAACAACAGAAGTTGATGAAATAATTAAATATTTTGACATTCAACAATACAAGACTGATGCTAAAGTAATAGATGTTCATTACGGTAGGGGGAAGACCTATTTAATTCAGGATTCGTATAATCGTCGGGTTATTTTCAGACATTATTGGCGCGGTGGTCTTATTGGCAAGGTGCTTGGGGATAAGTTTTTGTCTTTCTTCGGCAGTTCACACAGATCTTTCAGAGAGTATGATCTACTGCAGACTATGAAAAAGATGGGATTACCCGTGCCTAAGCCAATAGCTGCAAAGGAAGAGAAAAGTCTCTTTTTTATCAGAAACGATATAGCCCTGCAGGAAATTCCAGGTACTAAAAATTTAGGTGAAATTCTTGCGGATCGTCGACTTACCGATGTCGAGATAGCTAAAATCGGGGATGCTATCGGAAGATTATTTAAGGCTGGCATTTATCACAGTGACCTGAATATTACCAATATACTGTTTGACGGTGCTGATAATGTCTGGATTGTTGATTTTGATAAGTGTGTTCAGCGAACCATCAGTAAAAAGCAGTATCACGAGATGGTAAACAGACTTAAAAGGTCTTTTGATAAATTTAAGGAAAATCGTAATAATTTCCATTGGTCTGAGTATGACTTTAACAAGCTGTTACCAGCGATAAAAAGCTCATATGAAAAGAATTACTAGAGGATTCTTGAATGAGATTCATAAGCGGAAAAGATTTCTTTTCCGCTGTTTTATTTTGATGTGATAGTTACTTGCTACTTTCCACATTCTTCAAGAAGGTTTAAGGTTTTATCAATTGCTCCTCTGTTGCTGTTTAAAACAGTCTGGGCATTTCTTTTAAGCTTTTCTATGTCTTGTTCGTTATTAAGCAGTGTTTCTATAATATGGGAAAGTTCACTGTTTTCAGCTACAATGCTGGCCTGATTATTAACGAGGTCATGAAAAATTTTTTTGAAATTTCGAACATGCGGGCCACTGATAACCGGTGTATTTACTGCTATAGCCTCCAGGGGATTGTGTCCTCCTATGTCAACCAGACTTCCTGCCATAAGTACCAGTGTTGAAGCACTCAGATATATAGGCATTTCTCCCATGGTGTTTCCTATAATAACGTCTGTGTTCTGACTGATTTCAGGATCTGTTTTTCTAGCGGTATTAAACCCTGCTGCTTTCGCTAGGTTAAATACTGATTCAAAGCGTTCCGGGTGCCGAGGTATAAGCAGAAGCAGAAGGTTTGGAATGGAATTTTTTACCTCTTTGAATATATCCAGGGCAATTTCATCCTCTCCCTGATGGGTGCTGGCAACACAAAGAATCTGTTTTTCTGGGAACAGTTTTTTAAATTTTTTTCCTAACGCAATTTTTTCTGGATTGACATCAATATCAAATTTCAAAGAACCAGAAATGCTAAGTTTATTCGGCGGAATCCCAAGTTTCTCGAAATTGTTTCTGTCATCAACAGTTTGGCAGATAAGCATTTTAAGTTTATCGCCAATAAGAGTATTGAACGTGCTTTTCAGCATGGCGTACCTTGAGGCACTTCTTTCCGAAAGTCTTGCATTAATCAGGTAAACCGGAACATCCTGTGATTCCAGCTCCTGCAGAAGATTTGGCCACAGTTCTGTTTCCATAATGATTAAGGCAGAAGGCTTTAATTTTTCTGTAAATTTTTTAACTGCAATCGGGGAGTCAAGAGGAGCATAATGATGTTCAACGTAAGAAAGGTTCTTATATAGAGCCGCTCCGGTTGGTGTTGATGTTGTAACTACAATGTGTTTATCAGGCCATCTTTCATGAAATTTTTTTATTAGTGGAAGAGCGCCCATTGTCTCCCCCACACTTACAGTGTGAAACCACACAGGAGAATGATAATCTTTTTCTGGAATATTCCCCAAAAGTTCGTTTATTCGTTCTCCGTAGGCATTACCTTTGGCTGAAAACCGGATTTTTTGGTATATGACTGGTGCAAGAACAGCCGTGACCACTTTATAAATGAGGCTGAGGATCATTTTATATCCTCCCATTTGCTGCAGATTTTATTCCATACCATTTCAGCTGTCAGTTTCTTGAGACAGTCTGTGGTGCCATACCGGCATTGACGCTTGAAGCAGGGGTGACATGGTTCTGTTGATTCAACGAGCAGTGCATTTGTCGTTGTTGGTGGGGTATAAAGAGTGCTGGTTGAACCGAAAATAGCAATAACTCTTACTCCTACCGCCGCACTTATGTGCATAAGTCCGGAATCATTGCAGATTACAAATTTACATGCGGCAAGCAGGTCTATTGCTTCCTCGATAGTTGTCCGACCGGCAAGAATGTGAACTCTCTTCTGATAATCAGGGGATACTGATTTTTTAAGTTTTTCAGCAGTTTCAACATCTTTATTCGAACCGAATATCCATACTTCTCTGCCACTGTCTGATGATAAATACTTATCAGTAATTATTGCATAATATTCAGGAGGCCATTTTTTGGTAGGACCAAATTCTGCTCCAGGACATATTCCAAGTACATCAGCCTGAATATTTATCGAGAATTTTGATGAGGCAGTGGAAGTGTCAGATTCATGAACCGCAAGTTTAGGAGTTGGGATTTCCTTTAAATCTTTTTCGGATTTTATTTCTGTATTTGAATGTGCAAGGGACGTGTATCTGGATATGAGTTTCGGAAAATCTTTTTTGTTTCTGCGATAATCGGTAAGAATAAAATAACGTGATTCACCGATCCATCCTCGACGATAAGGAATCCCGGCAAAAAGCGGAATTAAGGCGCTTTTAAATGAATTTGGAAGAATATATGCCTGATCATAATGATTGGCTTTTAATTCCTTTCCTAATCTGTATCTTTCTTTAAGATTGAAAACACCGTGTCCTATGGGCATTAAAATGGCATTAGATACTTCAGGCATTCTTTTAAGAACATCCAGACACCATTTAGGAGCCATAACATCAATTATAGAATCAGGATAAATTTTCTTTAATTCCATGTACAGACACTGTGACATGACCAGGTCACCGATCCATGAAGGTGCTATAACCAAAATGCGCATAAAAAATCCTTATTATTCTGAATATACATTTGATATTATAAGACAAATCTGTATTAAACCCATGTTGTTTTGTCTCGGTTAGGTGGTTTTTAATGAGGAATCTAAAATATCCGTTGGTAACATATTCAGTGGTTGTTACATGTGTTGTTGTTTATCTGTTGCAGTTGATTTCTCATAACAAAATTGATTACAGCCTTTTTTTCATACCTGAACGAATAATTGATAATTTCGAAGTATGGAGATTGTTTACTCCCGCGATTATGCATTTTGGGGTAATGCACATTCTTTTTAATGTGATGATTTTTAATTTTTTCGGTAGTATGATTGAGAGGGATTACGGCCCCTCTAAGTTATTGCTGATGTTTTTCGGATTTTCAGCAGTATCAAACTTTTTTCAATATCTGTTTACTCAAAATTATTTATTTGGCGGGTTGTCCGGTGTTGTTTCCGGTGTTGTCGGTTACAGCATGATAATTTCAGTTATCCCGGGAGTGGATTCAAGATTCAAAATGGCCGTTGGTTTATGTCTGATTAATATCGTTTTTAACATCTATGAATATTTTTCTCAGAGTCATGTCGCTTTTGCTGCTCATGCAACTGGACTGATAGCCGGAATTGCATGTGGTGTTTTCGAATATAATCTTATTATGCACAGAATGGGCAGAAAATTTTCGGCAAAAGATATAGTAAACGGGATTATCAATACTTTGCGCAACAGATAACAGTCGTTATTTTACGGTGCATCTGAGATTGGATGGCAACAGAGGTCCCACTGCATTTACCAGCTTCTGCAGTTTGGCTATATTTTTCTTTATGGTGCCAGGAATTATTTTTTTCTTCTTAGAAGCAGATTTTTCCACGGTGTCTGAACCCACGGTGTTTTCTGCATTTTCTTCAGCGATAAATATGTACTGATGTCTGATAAATGTTTCACTCATAACCCTGAAGGTAATAGGATCGGAGAATTCAGGGGAATTGTCTGTAATTTCTACAGGAAGTTCCTTACTCTTCTGGACACATCTGTCAATAAAGTCTTTTATTGTTATGGTATTATCCTTTTCAGCGCTGATAATTCTTACTGCCAACAGGTATCTAATCAGATTGAGGTATATACAGCTGCTCAGAATTCCCATTAAATCAGAATACTTCTTATTGATAAAATACATGTCATCTTCTGTTCTTATGTATTCAGCAAGTTTGAATGATTTGAGGTAATCTGAAATTGTCTGATCAAGAATATCTTCGGATATAGGTGAAAAGAGCTCATGTCTCAGGAAATAAAACACATTTCTGGTATGTACGATAATATCCTTGTAACAGATCTTTTTGTGTACCATGACGATGGTGGCTATCAATGCCGGCAGAACAAAGAAATGCTGTATATTATTTCTGAAGTATGTGAGGTAAATTATCTGCTTAGGATTTGGTTTTGCGTATTTTTCCCCATCAATTTTTTCTATGTGGAAAGGATGCAGCTCCATGGCCTGATGTAGCAGAATTTGCCCAGGAGTTTCCGGAATAATGTCCTGTTTGATTGCAGAACTGCTTTTGAGTACCTGAAGGTAGAAGTTAACCACTTCATGAAGTTTTCTGATGCTCAATGTATGTTTGTGTGCTGACAGGATGGCCAGAGCACTTAAATTCAAACCATTGATTGCGGCGGAAGCATTAAGATTGATAATAATCTGATCAGAAAGCTGGTTAACAGTGTCAAACAGCCACGAAGGCTTGGAGTTTGCAGTAATTCCAAGAGAATCCTGCTTCCATGTTGGAGCGTTCTGGTCAAGAAAATCATTTATGGTAACCGGATCACCAAAGCTTATGTATCCTCGTCCATAGTACTTGAATCTTTTATAGATGTTAAAAAGCTGCCAGAAACTTTCTTTTTCCTTTTGTTTTGTTCCTGTTAATTCATCCATGTAAGAATTAACTTCCAATACTTTTTCATATCCCAGATATATCGGAACAAAGGTGATAGGCTTGTTTGGGCTAATAAGCTGATTTTGAACAGCCATGGAAACAAGACCTGTGCGTGGAGGCAGGGTACGTCCGGTTCTGGATCGTCCACCCTCAATGAAAAATTCAATGCTGTATCCTTTTGCACACAATGTGTGTATATATTCTCTGAATACGGCAGTATAAAGTTTGTCGCCCTTGAATTTGCGACGCATAAAGAAAGCACCGCAGGCACGCAGATATCTGTTTATTGGGAAGAAGTTCAGGTTGTTTCCTGCAACTACATGGGGAACAACAAGACATTCATTGAAGAGAGCATAAAAGAGTAACAGATAGTCCATGTGGCTTCGATGACAAGGAACATATATTATTTCATGCTCTTTTCTGATTAGATCATGAACCTGCGCAGCACCTTTAATGGTTATACCCTGATAAAGTTTATTCCAGACCAGATGAAGCAGAATGGACGTAAAACGCAGAGATGAGTATGAGATGTCAGCAAGTATTTCATCAAGCATGGCATAAGCATCAGACTCTATCTCAGAGTAGTTTTTGCCCGTTTCAGTACTTATCTGCTTTATTGTTTCTTTAATATTATCGCTTTGAAGAAGTTCTTGTATAAGATACTGTCTGTTAGGTAGTCTAGGCCCGATAAATTCAAGATGTTTATTCTCAAAGTCTGCTCTGGTATGGCTAGCAAGCTGATGAATAATTTTATCGTCAGAGTATTTACTAATCATCTTGCTGAGGCTGATTGGTTCGGACAGAACTGTAAGGTTGTCCAGCCCAAGAAACAGAACTCTCAGAAACTTTCTAACGATACTGCGGGGGCGATTTATCGGATCCTTATACGGTTCACCTACGTGACCGGGATTTCTTCCCCAAAAGATGCTTACCGGAATGATCTGCAGATCTTCTCCAGTCTTTCTGGTATAAAGGATCCATTCTCTGAATGTTTTTTCAAAGTTGTAATCCTTTGCCTTACCTGAAAAAATCCAGTTAACCTTTTTCATGTATGTCGTTCTTGGAATCTTGTGTCCGTCAAGTTCGATATATGAAAACGGATTTGGCAGCCGCTGGGCTCTTGTTAATTTTTCAAGAGTAAGCATATCACTGATGGAATTAGACTGCATTACATAGCATACACGTTTATTATCATCAAGTTTTATGCTTGATTTCAGGTTTTCTTTTTTGTAGTGGCAGGCTCCCAGAATTTTTACGGGAATATAGAATACTGCTCTAAGTAAATCTTCTTTAAGCATCCTGTCCTCCCGTAAAACTTAGTACATCACCATAATTTAATTTTACTAACGATTATAAAATTTTAATGTGATTTAAATGAAAAAAGTTATTATGTTGCAATCTTTTAAGTTATTATAAACTCAATGGGTAGATGAGGAATGCTAATTCTTGGCATACCGCAATCTGTTTATTACGAAGTAAATGTTGAAGGAAGGTCAGCGGGTTGTTATGGTAACAGAGGATTCAAAATATGCTCGTCTGGTTGTAATGGCGTCGCTTAGTTCAATTATGATGGCACTTCTGCTGGTAATGGCAAAGATGCTGGTATGGTTCTTTTCAAATTCCATAACAATACTTGCATCCATGACTGATTCCATGATGGATTTGGTTACGTCCGTGATTAACTATATTGCAGTCAGATTTGCCATTAAACCCCCTGATGAAGACCATAATTACGGACATGCCAAGATTGAGGCCTTAGCCGGACTGGCTCAGTGTGCTTTTATATCCGCGTCTGCAATATTTCTTTTGGTTAGCAGTATAAACAGGTATTTTAATCCGGTTCAGCTGATGAATATAGATCTGGGAATATATGTCACGGTTTTATCTCTTATTCTTACCCTTTTTGTTGTAGTTTTTCAGACGTACGTCATTAAAAAAACCGATAGTCAGATTATAGCTGCTGATCGTCTGCACTGTCAGAGTGATCTTTATTCAAATCTGGCTATAATCGTGTCTCTGCTCATCTGTTCGACAGGATACGAAATAGCGGATGTTATTTTCGCTTTGTTAATTACGGTGTACATTGCTCATGGTGTTTATGGTATAGGTGTCAGATCTCTTAATGTGCTGTTGGATAAAAAGATTTCAAATCATCTGATAAACGACATTACTTCAATAATGTTGGCTACCCCTGGGGTGCTTGGACTTCATGAAATGCGTACAAGAAGAGTAGGTAACTATATCTATATTCAGGTTCACATGTGTATAGATCGGAATATTTCTCTTGAAGAGGCTCATGCTATTGCCTCCACTGCTCAAAAAGCTGTATTATGCAAATATTCACAGGCTGATATACTGATACACATGGATCCTGTTAATAAAACAGATTTAAGTGACTAACATAAAGGTTGTAAACAGTGATTATAGAACAAATCTGGGATGCTATTAGGACTGAGGCTACGGCAATGATGGTTAAGGAACCGATGCTTGGTAGCTTTTTTCTGCAGGCCATAATCAACCAGAAAAGCTTTGCTGATGCTTTAAGTTTTCAGTTATCAAACAGACTTAGTTCTTCCGTTATGCCTGCAATTGTGCTGAGAGAAATTTTCGATGAGGCCTTTGCCAGTGATGGAGAGATAATAAAAGCGGCAGCAATAGATCTGGAAGCTGTAAAAGAGAGGGATCCTGCCGTCCTGTACTATACAACACCTATATTGTACCTTAAGGGCTATCAGGCTATTCAGGCGTATAGAATATCTCACTGGCTCTGGGTTAATCAGCGTCACGAAATTGCTTATTTCCTGCAGAACATTATATCTGTTACATTTGGAGTTGATATTCATCCTGCCGCCAAGATGGGGGCAGGCATAATGTTTGACCATGCTACTGGTATAGTCATTGGTGAAACAGCTGTGGTTGGTGATGATGTTTCGTTTTTGCATAACGTTACTTTAGGCGGTACCGGACACGAGCATGGAGATCGTCACCCAAAAATATGCAGTGGGGTAATGATTGGTGCAGGTGCCAGCATTCTCGGTAATATCATAGTAGGTACTGGAGCAAAAATCGGAGCTGGCAGTGTTGTACTGCATGATGTGGAGGCTCATACGACTGTAGCCGGTGTTCCGGCAAAGGTTGTCGGTAAATGTTCCTGTGACAAGCCTAGTGCTGATATGGATCAGCGCATCTAATGTAGGGAGATTGATTCTATGTATCTCAGTACTTCAAAAATCTGTTCTGTTTACGGTGATTCTGTTGATGTCATGGAACCTTTGTTTCAGTCTTATGGCGGAAGAAAGGAATTCTATGGACAGGTTGTGACCATTAAGTGTTTTGAGCAGGTGGGGGGAATCCTTGATACGTTGCGTCAGGATGGAGCCGGAAAGGTTCTTATCATTGATGCAGGTGGTTCCCTGAGAAAAGCCGTATTATCTGAAGACATAGTTTCGCTTGCCACTCATAATGCCTGGGAAGGTATTATCTGCTATGGTGCGGTATGTGATGTGAAGGAACTGGCTGATTTTGATATTGGTATCAAGGCTGTCGGGGCTTTTCCAGTCATTGCTGAAGAGAATGATCAGGGAGAACAGGATTGTCCTGTGAATTTTGCTGGTGCAACCATTTATTCCGGTGATTATGTGTACGCTGATGAAACTGGCATTGTGTTGAGTCAGGAGCCGCTTGATCTGAATAGTTAAGAATTACTTGTCAGGTCGGATCATTCCTATTGAGCTGGCAATTCTTTTTTGCCAGCTTCCTAGATTTTCCTTAAGAGTAGAATTTTCCTTGCTGAGTTTTGCTATTTCATTTTGAGCAGTAACTAATTGATTTTCCTTTTTTCTCAGTTTGTTGTTGCATATTTCCTGATATTGGCTGATTTTATCTTTGAGATTATCAAGTCTTTGAATAAGATCATTCTGCTGAGAAAAATCGCTCATAGGTTCACCTGCAATATTTAAAGAATATACCTGCTCAAATCTTCATTTTCTATAATATTTCCAAGATGTTCAGAAACATAAGATCTGTCAATTGAGAATGAAGAACCTCTGTATTCTGACGCGTTGAAGGAAATATCTTCCATCAATTTTTCCATAATGGTGTGTAAACGGCGAGCCCCTATATCTTCAACGGATGAGTTGACTGAATAGGCGGCCTCAGCGATAGCATCGATTCCATCCTGAGAGAAGGAAATATTAACACCTTCCGTTTCCATAAGCTTTATGTACTGTTCTGTGAGAGATGCATGCGGTTCTGTCAGTATTCTGGCAAAATCTTTGGCTGTAAGTGATTCAAGTTCAACTCTAATTGGAAGTCTGCCCTGCAGTTCAGGAATCAGATCAGATGGCTTGGATAATTGAAAAGCTCCGGAGGTAATAAACAGAATATGGTCGGTTCTGATTACGCCGTATTTAGTTCTGACAGCACATCCTTCAATCAATGGAAGAAGATCTCTCTGTACCCCTTCTCTGGAAACTCTTGTCTGTGTATCCTTCTGGTTTTCACAGATCTTATCGATTTCGTCGATAAATACAATACCCTGATTTTCAACAAGATTAACCATGCTGTGTTTAATGTCGTTTTCATTAACCAGTTTTGATTCTTCGTCTTCGGTAATGATTTTAAGGGCATCTGTTACTTTAATGTGAGTTCTGCTTATTTCAGAATTGAACTGATTGTATATGTCTCGCAGTTTTCCTGGTAAACTGTCTACATCAGGAGCGAGCATTATTTGAATATTGCTTGCAAGGTCGTTCGTTTTAGGGAGATCTATAAAAATTTCTTCTTTGTCATAGAGCCCTTTTCTTAAGTTATCCAGAATCTCTTCTCTTGTTGGAATGGTGGAAAATGATTCGTCATCTTTTTCAGAATTTGATTCTTCTGAGAATTTTGAAAAAAGTGCTTCCACAACTTTCTTTTCAGCCTGTTCCGTTCCCTCCTTCTGATATTTTTTCTGCTGTTCTTCTCTGAGCATTTTCATGGCCACTTCAGCAAGTTCATCAATAATAGAATCAACTTCCTTACCAACATATCCGACTTCAGTGAATTTAGTGGCCTCTACCTTGAGGAAAGGAGCATCAGTTAATTTAGCAAGACGTCTTGCGATTTCTGTCTTACCGACACCTGTCGAACCAATCATCAGAATATTTTTTGGGGTTGTCTCTTCTCTTATAGATTCATCAAGCTGCATGCGTCTCCATCTGTTGCGCATGGCTATGGCAACGGAACGTTTTGCTTTATTTTGTCCAATAATATGTTTATCCAGTTCTGCGACAATTTCACGAGGTGTCAAATTTTTCATTCTTAACGGATTCCGTAACTGTATTCTAGGAATATGACTAGATTGCTATTGATTCGATGGTGAACTGCTTATTTGTGAATACACATATATCACTGGCAATATCAAGTGATTTTTTCACGATTTCTTCAGCATCAAGGTCTGTGTTTTCAAGTAATGCTTTAGCTGCGCTGTACGCATAATTTCCTCCGGAACCTATAGCGAGCAGGTCGTTATCCTGTGTAACCACATCACCAGATCCACTGATAAGAAAAGATTTGCTTTTATCAGCAACAATTATCATTGCTTCAAGCCTTCTGAGAATTTTGTCCGTTCTCCATAATTTAGAAAAGGCAATTACGCTTTTTTCGAAATTGCCATTACAGGATTTAACCTGTTCTTCAAAAATATCGAGTAAAGTGAATGCGTCTGCAGTTGAACCTGCAAAGCCGACAATGATATTTCCGTTGTTCAGTTTCCTTACTTTTCTAGCATTGCCTTTAAGGACGGTGTTTCCTAATGAAACCTGTCCATCACCGCCGATCACTACTTTTCCGTTTTTTCTAACTGATACTATAGTTGTCATTCGATGAACCTGCAGTATTAATATTTAAAGAAGGCGCATTCAGAACCCAGTTTGGCGTTTACAATTTCTGATCTTGCCTTTTCTGCTTCAGCCTGATTTGTATAAGGGCCTATGCGTACTGCATAGGCGTATCCGCCACCTATCTGTTTATGATATATGGAGGATTCTTTTCCGTTAAATGCAAGTTTGGCCTTCTGTTCCTGAGCTTCTTTCTCTGTACGATAATTTCTTGCGCATTCGATATAGAGCTTACCTTTCTGTACAGGTTTGCTACTAACATTATTACCTGAGACAGTATTGGAATTAAGAGAATGCCCCATCTTTTTTTCCATGGCTAAACGACGTTTTTCTTCGGCTATGCGACGTTTTTCTTCAGCGATTCGTGCTTTTTCCGCCTCTACTTTACGACGTTCTTCTTCCAGTTTACGCTTTTTTTCCGCAAGGGCTTTTTTTCTTGCGTTTTCTCTGGCAATAGTCTCTGCTTCGTAATTTCTGGTAATAGTTACTCCAGAACCGGTGTCTATACTTCTGTTTTCCAGAATTTCAGTATATTGATATCTGGAATTACTATTAGACTGTGGTTTTGCAGCCTGCGGCTTTGTTGTTTTCTGAGTCGAGGCTGCGATTGCTCTGCTGGCATTTTTATTTGACTGTAATTGCCATACAACAACCCCGAGCAGAGCAATAATGATCAGAGCCGCCATGATAATAATCCTGACCTGCCATCCCGATATCTGGTTTTTTTTAGAAGATTTTCGGGATGAGGATTTTTTTCTGTTTCTTACAGTCGCTACCATTACATTCTGTCCAGAACATTGATACCAAGCATATTAAGACCTGTCTTTATGATTGATGATGCTGCCTTGCATAATGCCAGACGACTTGCCTTGACATCTTCTGCAACTTCATCCTTATTTATTGGGCAGGCTTCATAGAATCTCATGAATAAGCCGGCAAGTTCATATACATATGTACATATGATATGAGGGGCAATCTTGTTGGCAGCATTGTTTACAACTTCGTTGAATTTTACAAATTGCTGAGCAAGAGCTTCTTCTTCAGGTGTTGTGATTACGATCTTGCCAGGTTTTGCTTCGCCAGCTTTCTTGAAAATAGACTGAATTCTGCTGTATGCGTATTGAAGGTACGGAGCTGTATTACCTTCGAATGTTAACATGTTATCCCAATCGAACACGTAATCGGTTGTTCTGTTTTTGGATAAATCTGCATACTTTACGGCTCCCATTGCAACGGTTTTGATTACTTCATCTTTCAGGTTGTCTGGAAGGTCGTTGTTTCTTTGGGAAATTAATTCAGCGGCTCTGGATTCAGCTTCATTGAGCAGATCCTTTAATTTTACGGTACCGCCGTCTCTGGTCTTGAAAGGCTTGCCGTCTTTACCCAACATCATACCGAAAGCACCATGTTCCAATACTACACCTTCAGGTACATAGCCAGCGAGTCTTGCAATTTCCCATGACATCATTAAATGTTCGTGCTGACGACTGTCTGCAAAACAGATTATTCTGTTTGCACCTAAAGTCTCACAACGATATTTTGTGCAAGCTATATCGGTAGTGGTATACAGGAAACCGCCATCTTTCTTCTGAACAATAACACCACGAGGATTTCCGTCCTTATCGGCAAAACTCTTCAGATAAACTACCATTGCTCCGTCATCTTTAACGGCAAGATTTTTGTTAACAAGATCTTCGACAAGAGGCTTCAGCATTGGATTGTACAGGCTTTCCCCCATAATATCCTTTTCTGTAAGAGATATGTTGAGTCTGTTGTATATTTCCTGATTCTGAACCATGGTAATGTTAACTAGCTTCTTCCACATTTTCAGACAGTATTCATCACCACTCTGAAGTTTAACTACGTAACCTCTGGCCTTTACAGCGAATTCTTCATCGCTTTCATAGCATTTCTTTGCTTCACGATAGAAAGCCTCAAGATCACTGAGCTCAAGATTTGAAGCATTTTCATTTTCTTTCTTTTCGAGATACGCAATCAGCATACCAAACTGGGTACCCCAGTCACCAATGTGATTGGCTCTGATAACTTTGTGCCCTAAAAATTCAAGAATGCGAACAACGGCATCACCTATAACTGTTGAACGGATATGATGAACGGCCATTTCCTTTGCTACATTAGGTGATGAGTAGTCAATAACGACAGTTTCCGGTTTATCGGTAACCTTGACACCTAAGTGGTCGTCACTGAGAATGGCTTCAACCTGAGCTGCAAGATAATTTTTACTAACAAAGAAATTAATAAAACCGGGACCTGCAATTTCCACTTTGGTAATTTCGTTGGATACGGGAATGCTGTTTACAATTAATGAAGCTATTTCCTGTGGCTTTTTTTTCATTGGTTTGGCTAAAAGCATGGCCAAATTAGTTGCATAATCACCATTTTTCTTATCTTTGGTGTTTTCAATCATTACTCTGACATTTGAGTCCTGAGGAATAAGATTGTCTTTTTTAAACTGTTCTACTATTCCGGTTAAAATATCTTGAATTTTCTGTTTCATAATTGCGATAGCTTTATTAGTAAAATAAACAAATTTTGCTAAATTTTACTCTGTCGGCATTTTTTTTTCCACTTAAAAAATTAATCACCGTTTCTGCTGATTATGTTATTTATTCGTTGCCCAAAGGATCAATTTCTATAACAGAATGAACGGATGATTTACATTGAAACCTGTCAATATTTGCAATAATCAGATCTACAAATTCTGATAAATCCCTTTTAGCACGCGAGTTGATTAGAACGTAGAAGTGATACCTGTTCTGTTTTCTGGTAATGTAGGCCGACGTTGGTTTCATAATGACAAGATTGCTGAATTTTGAAGACTGACTGTTCATGAAATTATATGCATCGTATATAAACGATATGACCTTTTCACGTTCAGTTCCATCTGCTTTAAGAATGGCATAATTCGTAAAAGGAGGTAGCATCATCTGTTTTCTTTTCTTGAGGCACTCTTCGGCAAAAGTATGGTATCCGTAATTTAGCAGTGTACTGAGAACAGGATGATCAGGTGTGTGTGTCTGTAAATATACATATCCCTGTTTTTCCCCTCGTCCGGATCTTCCGGCAACCTGAACGATTAATTGAGCTAATTGCTCATGAGCCCTGTAGTTGTTGGAAAAAAGGCAGGAATCGATGTCGATGATGCCAACAAGCGTTACATTAGGAAAGTGATGCCCTTTTGCAAGCATCTGTGTTCCGATGATTATGTTGTACTTATTGTTATTTATGTCGTCCAGAATAGTATTGAGTACACCTTTTCTGTTGATGGCATCGCGATCAATTCTTACAGGATTTGAATTGGGAAATAACTGCTGTATATGTTCAAATATCTGTTCAGTACCATTACCTGTAGGGGTCAGTTCGGTAAAACCGCATTCTGGACACTGATGGGGAATAATGAATTTGGTTTCGCAGTGATGACAAACCAGTCTGTTTTCGGTCATGTGATATGTAAGGTTTGAATCGCAGTTCTTACACATGAATACATACCCGCAGTTGTGGCATATCAGTTTTTGTGAATAACCTCTGCGGTTAATTAAAAGCAGTACCTGATTACCTTTGCCAAGTTCTTCATTAATGTGCAGAGAAAGTTCTTTTGAAATACCATGGTTAATGATCTGCCTGCGCATGTCGATAATGTTAAAAATCGCATCTGATGCGTTTCCCGCTCTTTTGCTGAGTATTATTTCGGTGTATTTCTTCTTTTGGATATTGTTTACGGTTTCGATGGATGGTGTTGCTGTTCCCATTATGATGGGGATTTGTCTAATAAAAGCCAGCATTACGGCACAGTCTCTTGCGTGGTATCTGAAGCCGTCTCCCTGTCTGTAAGATGAATCGTGCTCCTCATCGATAATGATTATTCCTAAATTAGGAATGTTAGCAAACAGTGCGCTTCTTGTTCCTATCAGTATTGCAGCCTCATTTCGTTTCATCATGGCAAAAGATTCAAATCGTTCATTGTCATTTAAAGATGAATGAATACAGACAATAGGTACATTAAATCTGTCGTAGAAACGTTTGACAGTCTGAGGAGTCAGGTTTATTTCGGGAACTAAAACAAGAGCCTGTTTGCCCTGTTTCAGCGTTTTTGCAATCAGCTGAAGATAAATTTCTGTTTTTCCAGATCCTGTAACACCATTGATGACAAAAGCATTGAATCCGTGAGAGGCGCTGATTACGTCGTATGCGTGCTGCTGTTCGTCATTAAGGATTTTGGCATCGGTAATTGATATGTTGTTTTTGTCCCATTCGTGTACCTGATCTCTCAGATTGCTTTTGGTTATCAGTCCCAGATTGAAAAGTTTGGTGATAATTGCCTGGTTTATTCCCAACTCTTTTAATTTATGAGATGTACACGGAGCTTCTCTGATAATGTTCAGGGCGGCCTTACAGGCCTTGGCTCTGCTTATGCATGATGTATCAGCATCACTGACGAATGTCCACAAATCTATTGGTTTCAGACCAGCCTTCTCGGGTTTTCTAAGTAAGAGGGGCATGGCTGTATAAAAAACTTCGCCAATAGGGTAGTGATAATAGGATGCCGCCCATTTAAGGAGCTGAATGTTATATTTGTCAAATATAGGAGAATCATCCAATATCTCTTCTATTTCTTTGACGGCTCCTTTTCCGGTATATGTCTGTTTTTCAGACTGCTCAACGATTATGCCAACGGTTTTCCTGTTGCCGAATTTTACAAGTGCACGGCAACCAATAAGGTTAACTCCTTCGATTTTTAAATCAAAGGATAATTTGTATTCAAATGTACGATATAAAGGGGTGTTTATAGCTAACTGTAGGTACATGGAATTATTAATTATAAAAAAATCAAAACTTTATCTTGCACAACATTGCTCAATAATATATCATTCGCTTGCATTTTTATATTTTTGTTTACATTTTACATCGTGTCTGACGCGAAAAGTGGTTGGAAGGGCGATGTAGCTCTATTTTAAGAGGTTTTCCATGAAAAAAGATATTCATCCAGCATACGACGTTGTAACCGTTAAGTGCTCATGCGGTAACACTTTCCAGACCCGTTCAACTGTTGGTCACGATATTGTTATCGATGTTTGCTCAGCTTGTCATCCATTCTACACCGGTAAGCAGAAGATTGTTGATACCGGCGGACGTGTAGAACGCTTCAACAAGCGTTTCGGTATGCTTTCTTCAAAGAAGTAATCCAAGTCGGCACACTGCACTAAGGTGCAGTGTGTTTTCTTTTATACCTTTTATACACAGAATTATCATTATTTGTGTTATTGTCAATCAATCTCTGATTAATCATATATTCCTGAATTTCTTGCTTTGTACTGTATGTAACATAGCGTAAAAGTTCGATATTTTACAGTTTTTACAACAAAACTTGATCAATTATTGTCCTAATGATGTGCAAAATTGTAATGTAATCGTAATTTTGGCAAATATGAGACGGTACAGAGGTAACAAATAAAAAAATCTCGCTTATAATTAAAGACTATACACTTGATATAAGTGGAATTGTATATTTTGTCGTTGTAAGTATACATAGGGTTAATAAAATTGGCGCAACATGTTCGATATGATATGTTGCATTTCGGAGATTATCGCATGACCGATAAGATATTACATGATGCTGCATTAGACTATCATGCACATCCAACACCTGGTAAGATCTCAATTCAGATCACCAAACCCGCTGATACCTCTCATGACCTGACTTTGGCATATAGTCCCGGAGTTGCAGAACCGGTTCGTGAGATAGCAAAGAATCCTGAAGATGCATACAAGTATACTATCAAGGGAAACCTTGTTGCTGTTATTTCAAATGGTACAGCTATCCTTGGTTTAGGTAATCTTGGTCCACTGGCTTCTAAGCCTGTTATGGAAGGCAAAGCTCTTCTGTTTAAACGTTTTGCTAATGTTGATGCAATTGATATTGAAGTAAAGCACAAGGATATTGACGATTTCGTCAATACCGTTGCAAATATTGCTGATACATTTGGTGGTATTAATCTTGAAGACATCAAAGCTCCTGAATGTTTTGAAATTGAATCAAAATTAAAGAAGCTTTGTTCTATTCCTGTTTTCCATGATGATCAGCATGGTACAGCTATTGTTACAACGGCAGGTATGCTGAACGCTCTTCAGTTGCAGGGAAAGAAAGTTGAGGACTGTAGGGTTGTTTGCTTAGGTGCAGGTGCAGCTGGTATTGCTTGCTCTACATTCCTGTTGGAATGCGGTGTTAAGCCAGAAAACTTCTTCATGATTGACCGTCATGGTGTAATCAGATCTGATCGTACAGATTTGAATGAACAGAAGAAGAAATTCATAAACGATACAGGTCCAAAGACTTTAGCCGAAGCAATGGACGGTGCTGATGCGTTCCTTGGGGTGTCTGGTCCTAATTTGGTAACCAAGGAAGAAATATTAAGCATGGCTCCTAAGGCTGTAATTCTGGCTTGTTCAAACCCTGATCCTGAAGTATCTCCTGCTTTAGTTCAGGAAGTTAGACCTGATATTATTTTCGGTACCGGAAGATCAGATTATCCAAATCAGATTAATAATGTAATCTGCTTCCCATTCCTCTTCAGAGGTGCGCTTGATGTAAGAGCAACAGAAATCAATCTTGAAATGAAAAAAGCTGCAATGAATGCAATCCGTTTGCTTGCACAGGAACCTGTTCCTGAAGAAGTTGCTCATGCTTGCGGAGAAGATCATTTTGAGTTTGGACCTCATTACATTATGCCAAAGCCTGTTGATCATCGTCTGTATTCATGGGTATCTAAGGCTGTAGCTGAAGCCGCTGTTAAATCTGGCGTAGCCAGGGCTCCGCTCCCTGATCATTATCTTGAAAATGAATAATATCAGTTTTTGTTAACGATAAATAACCCCGTAATTTCAATTATTACGGGGTTATTTTTTGGTTCTTCTCGGAATTGTTGGGAATGTAGATATTGAAGAAGGGGCAAAAGTATTCTAGTATT
>LXOW01042611.1_pt1 | contig 43130 bp, 26 predicted proteins | sample 1368591 | NCBI WGS metagenome assembly LXOW01 (sample SAMN04884650, study PRJNA319009) | bovine gut metagenome | isolation source: Cow rumen | host: Bos taurus | place: Italy: Legnaro (PD) | collected 2014-07-09
CCGTATTTGTATTTAGGCTGCTGAATAGGATCGCTCGGGTGTTCCTGCCGCCACAGCCATGCCGTGCCTGCCCAAAGGGTGAATACCGCCAACGATTGGTTCGTCCACGCGAAATAGCGCCAAACGATATTGAAGTCCACGAATACCATGCCGAAGACGCAGAGGAAGAGCGGCAAAGCAATCATCAGACGTCTCGGTATCGGACGTTGATCCCATTTCAGGAAGTCCGCCACGATCAGTCGCGCCGAACGCAAAGCGGTGTCGCCGCTGGTGATAGGCGCCGCAATGACGCCGATAATCGCCAGTATGCCGCCGACCGTTCCGAGCCATGAACGACTCACTCGGTCAATGACAAGCGCCGCGATATTCTCTCCGGGATGTTGCGCCGCAAAAGCCTGCAAACCGTCAATGCCGTACAAACCCTTCTCCGGATCGGCGAAGAACGTACCCGCTGCTGCAGCCCAGATCAATGCCAAGATTCCTTCGGCCACCATCGCGCCGTAGAAGATCCAGCGACCCTGACGCTCATTGGTCACACAACGCGCCATAATCGGACTCTGCGTTCCGTGAAAACCCGATATCGCACCGCAGGCGATAGAGACGAACATCATCGGGAAGAGCGGCAAACCGTTCGTCTGTCGGTTCTGCAAGCCGTCAAACACTTCCGGCATCTCTGCGCTGTGCCAACCGAGCATCACAATCATGATACCCACACCCATGAAAAGCAATATACCGCCGAAAATAGGGTAGAAACGACCGATCAGCTTATCCACCGGCAGCACAGTTGCCAAGGCATAATAGCCGAAGATGATCAGTACCCACACGATAGGAATCATACGTCCGCTAAACTGCATCGTTCCTAAGCCCGCAAGGCCTTGAAGGAGCGTAGCCGGTCCGCTCAGGAAAGTTGTCGTCAGCAAGATGAGCAGTACCAATGAGAGGATACGCATGAACACTTTGACGCCGTTTCCCAATTCGTCACCTACGATATCCGGTAAGGAAGCTCCGCCTTTGCGAATAGAGAGCATACCGCTCAAATAGTCATGTACACCTCCGGCGAAGATGGTTCCGAAGACAATCCACAGGAATGCCGCGGGACCGTAGAAAATACCCATGATAGCGCCGAAGATCGGACCGAGTCCGGCGATGTTCAGAAATTGTACCAAGAAGATACGCCAAGGCGCCATCGGCACAAAATCCACACCGTCCGTCTTTGTCAACGCCGGCGTCTTACGTTCCGGTTCAATGCCGAAAATCTTCTCGACCAACACACCGTAGGTAAAGAAACCTACTACCAATAAAACCAATGCAATCAGAAAGGTAACCATATGTTCATTTCGTTTTAATAAAAAAAGGAGACCTTGCGGTCTCCTCGTGGGCGTTTACGGATTCGAACCGCAGACCCTCTGCTTGTAAGGCAGATGCTCTAAACCAGCTGAGCTAAACGCCCTTGCTTTTCAAAAGCGGGTGCAAAAGTACTGCTTTTTTTTGATATGACCAAATTTTTTTGCAAAAAAATGCACTTTACCCCTCATTTTTTTGTAAAAACGCGGTAATTATACCATTTTTTGTCCTCATAACGGCTAAAAATGGCATAACACACGATTGTAATGAGACAACCGACAATCATGCCGCCAAACACATCTTCCGGAAAATGTTGACTCAGATAAATGCGGCTGTAGCCGCCTAATGCAGCGGCGAAAAAGAGCAGAAATTGGATAATATAACGGGAATATCTGGATTTTCCGGAGTCTCTAGTGAGTAGGATACACACCGCAAATGCCAGCGCGAAGAAAGAGGTGGTATGTCCGGAAGGGAAGGAGAGCCAATAATTCATTCGGACGCCTTCGGCTAAGGGCAGTTGGACATCCGGCATATGTTCCTCGAACCAGGTGAGCGGTCGCGGTGCAACCATAATATGCTTGATGATCTGCGTGGTGAGAGCCGAGAATGCTTGGCAGGCCGAAGCAAACAATCCGTCTCCGAGACGCCCGAAAAGCAATATCGCGACGCATAGCACATATGGGAACCACTCCGCGACATGCGTATAATACCTATAGAATATATCGCGCGCGGGCGTGTGACGATCGCATAGCAGCAGGTGCAACTCTCCTTTCGGAATGCATAAAAGGGCTAAGCCCAATGCTACGACGAGCACTAGGCTTAGCGATATAAAAACAGCGTTTTGTCGAAATAGATTTCTCATTGTATACGCTGACCGTACATGTTGTAGATTCGTCCTTCGAACTCGATACAAAGACGATTATTGATCATCTTCTTGTTGGCCTGCTGACCTTCATCCTCCGTCTGATCGTCCGTCGGCTGATCATCCGTCGGCTGGTCGTCTGTTGGTTGAGGATCTGTTTTCGGCTCTTCCTCCTCTTCTTTCTCTTCCTGCGTTGATGGCTTGTTGTAGTCATTTACATAAGGGATGCTGAACGTACAAGAAGGTACAGGTTCTTTACCTCTCTCCGTAAGCATGACGAAATATTTGTGGCCTTTTTCGAAAATCTCCTTGCTATGATAAATAGAGGTAGCAGCCGAAGGATTCTGAATAGCATCGATTATTTGGCCGTTCCAATACCACTGATAAGCCACAAAATCAAGTGTATCCTGACGCACAGCAAGCACGTTATTGAACTTATAGATAATGATATCCTTCGGGTACTTGACGTAGAGATCCAAAGCCGTAGATCGATTCATAGAGGGCAGTTCATCTCCTGCATCATTTCTCACGGTGCAGTTGGAATCTTCCATAAGGATGCAGACGGTATATTTGCCCGGTCTGTCTTTGATGGGGTCCCAATCGCTGGTAGGTAATAGGAGTGTACCTTTCTTACGGTCATTGTCATCTACGATAGGTCCCTGAATAGATACTTCAGTTGTGTCTACCAATCGATAACCAGGCTCGATACCTGGAGTGTGTTCTACTCTGCAGAGGTATGCTTTGCCGTATTTGCCGCCGCGCTGATAGGAGAACGGGATCACCAAATCTTCGCCGGAGCAAACTTGTTGGCTATCCGGTTGATTCTCAATCTGGAGACCGAGGCAAGTCCGTATGATTTCGTGGTGAACATAAACGATAGAGTCGCAATCATAAATGGTGGTATCGATATCTTTACCCGTGTAACCGTCTTCCTCGTAGGCGATACGATTAATTATTATGGGATCATCTTTCACCTTTATTCGAACGGCGAAGGACTCATCGAATGGAATGCCGGTACATTGATCGACGTAACTGGCCGTCACTTCCAAATCATACCATCCGGCAGATTTGTAGGCATGATACACCACATCTTGGTTTGGCTTATTCGGATCGGAATGCACACCGTCCCCGAAGTCCCAACTTACGTTTTGGTAATCGTTGTTACCCAAATTGAGTCTTATCTCAATCGTATCATTCAAACATAATTTGACGGAATCGTTTCCTCCGATATCGACTTGCATCCCATCGAAAGAGATACTGCGATGAACGGTAGACGAACCGCAAGAATAAGCGTATGACTCGCGTTGTCCATAACCATATACATGCGCTAAGAAGCCTTGACGTCCCTTCAGATTATGGTTCACTATTTTGTCCTGGGCCAGATGGTGATCTTGAATCAAGATACGTGCGAACGAATAATCCGAATTACCTCTCATCGGATGGAAATATTGTTCGATACCTTGTCCATTCCATTTCATACTGGCGGCATTGTCGGTGGTCGTAACGATATTCATGAAGTGGAGACTGTCCTGTGCAGTAGAATAAGTAGAAAAGTTAATCTCTTTGATGACCTGTTCAATAGGACTAATCCACAGCATAGCAGGATCGCTTACTAAAGTATCATCATCCACTTCTGGTACGACATTGTCATAGCGATTGGATACCATAAAGAGGTGTACACCTGCCGGGCAAGAAGTAGTGAGGTAGCAGGAAGAATCGACTACTAGCGGAGTAGGTAATTTCCCTGAGAAATCGGACCTATTACCGTCTGCACAATATGCTAAGGACTCACCAATCTCAAAGGTCCAATATTGTTTTTCATCTCTGGAGAAATCAAAGGTATATACCAGTTCGGGGTCTCCGTCTTCATCATTGATAAAGACTTGTGTCCCATCGGTAATCGCCATAACGGCTACGATGTCACGGCGATGCTTTCGCGAAGCGGTGATACCGAACTCTGTTCCCCAATATGCCGTTGGCATCGCTTGCGAGAAGATGTGGTCTCGGTCGCGAACACCTTTTGGAATGTTGGTATGTACACAACCCTGGAATACAGCAATTTTCTTTTTATCACGCGCTTTAATGGTTGTTCCCGATAAGTCTGCTTCATCTCCGGCATTCTTACCAGTCCAAATGTAATATACCTCTCCTTTCTTGAGCGTTACACTCTGTGCGCCTATATTTCCACCATTTGTTTTAGCAGTCAGATTATAGTCTACAGTTGTTTCCCCATCTTCAACCGCCACAATCGCAAAGTGGCTACCATGAGGTTTGTTCTCATGGTCTGAAGGCGGATAGGTTTGCACAAGGTAATCATCCAAAAGAGCCTGGGTAGGGAGTACGTTGGCAGCATCAAAGGACTTATCACGATAGTTTCCGGCAAACAAAGAAATATCTTTGGTCGCTGTCACGTGTGCTGCCGTTTTTGTCTTTTTCTCATTGTCATAACTATAGCAGCTATTTTGCGTCAATTTACGTGCTCTACCATTTATATCTATAGCAGTTGTAGTGCTGCTGCCAATCTGTGTACTGCTATTATCTCCAACACTCAGCACGATGTCATCCACGCCTTCCTGTTGAATGGTGACAATGCACGAATCTCGAGCAGAGATAGTAAGTTTTAATTCTTGTGGATCTCCATGGCCACTGGCTCCACTATTCGCATCTCCGGCTCGCAGAAACGTAACCCAGAAGTCCTGACCTTCCGTAGTAGGAGCCTGTGCCCAAGAGGGGATGCAGTAACTTGCAAACAATGCTACTAATGTTAGCGATTTAATGATTCTTTTCATATCGTATACTATTCTATTTTACAAAATCTCAATCTCTACACGTCTGTTGTTCTGACGACCTTCTTCGGTGTCGTTGGTGTCGATCGGTTGGCTCTCGCCGCGACCTTCCGCCTCGATACGCTCCGGCGCAATACCGCGCTCGATGAGGGCATCCTTCACGGCATTGGCACGGCCGTCGGACAACTTCTGGTTCGCTTCTTCTTTACCTACGTTATCGGTATGACCGACAATCCGAATGTGCGCTTGCGGGTTGCGCGCCAGGTACATATAGAGGTTATTCAACGCCTCTTCCGAACGCGCTAGGATACGCGTCTTGTTCGTTGCGAAATGGAGGTTCTTCACGATGAATACCTCGCCTTTCTTAACCGGCGACAAAGCAATATCCATCGAATCGCCAATATTCGCAATCGGCATATCGAGCGTGTCATAACCCATTTGCGCAATGTGAATCATATATTGCGGACCTTCCTCCAGCATCTTACTGATGGATCCGGTCGTCGAATCGGTTGCGAGACTGTAAGCGGGTTCTGCGGCATCAGCCTTGCGAATCTGTACCGTAGCCGGAACAGCCAAACCGGTCTCCTTGTTGAATACGCGCACACGCAATACCGGCAGGTGCTTGAGGGCGATAGTCACATATTGGGTCGAGCCCACTTCATCAATGGTGAATTGCTGCGAAGCAGGGTAGTAGTTCTCCGCTTTGGCATCTGCAGTGAAATTACCCAATGCATGCTTCTGGCGGAAGCCCTTCGGACCAATCTGCTTCTCGCGCATAGCGATCTTCCCGGACTCAGCGCGTGTCTCAACCCATGCGGCTGCCAGCGGCGCGTTCGTATGCTCATCCACTACGCTGTAGATGGCATAAGAAGGAGGCGGCGGAACAGGGCGTGCTTTCTTACCCGGAATCTCAAACTGCACGGTGAACTTCGCACCTACAAAGAGTGTATTGAGTTTGCTGTCTCCGTGGTAGGCGAGAAGGGTGTTGGTGCTCTGCACTTCCACTTGGTTGCTTGCAAAATTCACTGGCAAAGCGGCCGGAGTAGCATTGATGTTCATTACGCCGTATTCGGCAAAGAGTGCTACCCGATAGTGGACATGTTCGCGGCCGAACGGCAGGCGCTGACCGGCTTTCACTTTCTGTTGACGTTTCTTGGCGTCCTTGTCCGTACGCGGTTGGGCCTGTAACCACTCATCAAGATCAATACCGAACTCAGCAGCAAGACTCAAATCCGGTTGCTTGAACTGGATCTTTTGATTGGTCTGACCGTTCAACTCGTGAATACCCATACCGTAAGGCTCTAACAGCAGAGGATCCGTGACGGTGATATCATAGCGACCGCTCTGACTGTAGGTATTCCAAAGCGAGTAGTAGATCTTTGCGCCCAAGAGGAAATAATAGCGGCTGAACTGCGCACCGAACATTATCGGCACACCGATCTGCATCATATTACGCGTCTCTTTGAGATTGTCGAACAGATAATCGTATCTCGCGTTGTAAGTCAAATCTGTACGCGATGCTGCAAAACCGTAATTCGAAGTAGAATTGAGGAAACGGAAGTCCAAACCGGTCTCGAACAGGAAATGCTCATACTCGAGATTATAGGTGAGATTCAATCCGACACCTCCGCCGCCCTTCAGTTGCTGCAGGGCGTTACTTTGATTGAGTGTTCCGGCTCCGATATAGGTGTTATCGACTTTGTCCATCAAAGCGGAATATCCGGCGCGAACACCTAAATTGATATACGAGATAGCTTCCGGTTTGGGATTCTCCAAACTCTCCTGGTATTTCTCGTAGTCGCGAATCGCTTTCTCTTCTTTGGCCTTGGCTTCAGCCTCTTTCTTGAGTTTGGCCTCTTCGCGTTGCGCCGCTATCTTTGCGCGCTCAGCGGCTTCTTTATCGCGTTGCGCTTGTGCTTTGGCTGCAGCTTTAGCGGCTTCTTCGCGTTTCTGCTCATTGGCCTTAGCGGCAGCAGCACGCTGCTTCTCTGCTTCGGCTTTTTTCTGTTCGCTGGCTTTTGCAGCTTCTGCCTTCTTTTGCTCGTTAGCCTTGGCAGCTGCTATTTTGGCTTTCTCAGTCTCTTGCTGACGTTTCTCTGCTTCGCGTTGCTTGGCGGCAGCGGCTTTCGCTTTCTCTTTCTCCTTGGCAGCGGCCGCTTTGGCTTTCTCTTTCTCCTTCTGTGCTTTGGCTTTCTCGGCCTCTTTCTTCTTTTTCTCCGCTTCTTTCTTCTTCTGCTCAGCCGCTTTCTGCTGTGCCGTTTGTGCCGCAGGGGCGGGTTCCGGCATCGCATAAATAGCCGCAGGAGCGCAAGTCAAACTAAGAGCAACACCGGCAATCAGTACGTATTGAAAAATCTTCTTCATATCTGTGTCCTCCTTGATGATTAATGGTTAATGTGGATTTTGAAACTACGACCGGCGCCGTCTGTTACTACGCGCAAGATATAGAATCCGTTCTCCGTCGGAGTAGGAATAGTACATCCGCCGTCAGGAAGATTGTATTTCGGACTCGAGGCACCGCTTACGCTGATCCATTGTGCGTAGCATTCGATATCGGTCTTTCCTTGCCAGTCGGCATTGACAAAGGCCGTATTACCTTTGATGACAAGGGTACTTGTAACCGTAAGATCGGTCTGATCGGGATTAAACGAATGACTGCTGCCGTTCGGATCAACGGTTATCGGACAGGTGCATTCCCTGAACGGCTCTTTGCCTGCTTCCTGAATGGTATAGCAAACATAATAATCTCCACCGGCCTGCGGATCGTTCTCGTCAAGGAGAATAACGGCAGACTGCTCGTTCGACACAGTGTCGCCGTTATGAATCCAGACAAAGTCGCTCAGCGTCTTACCGGTATATTTGTCTGCAATCAAACCTATCACGTTGCTATAGCGTTGCTCCAACTGCTTGATAGCGTATTCCATATGGAAATCGATGTCCTTGTCAAAGACAGTAGCCTCGCATTCCGAATCAATATGAATATGCATCGTGTATTGCTTGCGGTCGGGAGTGCCCTGCGGAACATGAACGATAATCATGGTATCGCCTTGGAGCTGAAGCTCATCGTTCTTAAATCCGTCAGCGATAGCTTCGGGATCGAAGGTGATCTTCACCACATCGCTCGTCAGGTCCACCTGCGAGGGATTATCCAGGATAATCTGAATATTCGTCGCGGAGCCCAATTCGATACAGCGAGGAATCTCAATACCCTTCACCTCGATGGTCGGCATACCGACATTCACGCGGAAATGGATACTGTCGTAGTCATAATCGGTCCATTCAACGCAATCGTCGTCGTGCGAGCCAATCTCACGGAAGATCTTGACATACGCCTCATAGTTCACATTACCGCGATCACCTACATCGTAGAAGTGACGAATCGAATCTACGCCGATGAGCAGTGTGTCAGCGCCGTCGCCGAAGAACCAATAGATACTGTCGGGCTCGTAATCCAGGCGGCACTCAAAGACTACACTCTTGTCGCCGCAGAGAAGGTTATTACCCTCCGGCGAATACGGTTTGTCATCGATATAAATCGCTGCTGACAAGTCGCGCGTGTTTCCTCCGGCGGGATATCCGTAGCTCTCTTTGTCGCCAAAACCATATACGTGTGCAATAAATCCGGAGTCGGAAACCAAGGTATGCGCTTTGTTCTCTACACCCGTCAGACGTGCAAACATATAATCGGCATTGCCGTTCAGCTCTTCGAACTTATCGGAGATGTCTATGCCATCGTAACGAACGGATGCAACGTTATCTTTGGTTGTGACGATATTGATGAAGTGGTCCTTCACCTGTTTGGTTTGGAATGTACCAAAGGTCAACTCTTTGATCTTCTGCTCGATCGGGTTTACCCAGATCTCCGAAGGGTCTCCGTTACAGTAACTGCCGCTCTTGTGATCGTAGCGGTCACTGGTCATAAACAGGTGCACCGCGCAAGGACACGAGGTCTCGATATAATGGCTCTCACCGTCGTACCAATCGTGCTTTCCGTCACGGTCGTAATCGGTCTTGCTGTCTTTCTTTCCGAAATCGAACTCAAAGAAGTGCTTCTTATCCTCCTCGTCGCCATCCTCAAAACTGAAGATATGAATCGTGTTGCCGTCGAGCTTAACTTCCGTGCTGTCCACCAAAGCCTGAACGCGGATCTTATCGATACGCTCCCAATAACCTGTTTGACCGCTAATAGTGGTCAACGAAGAAGTAATCGCAAAGCGGCGTCCCCAATAATTGATCGGCATGGCTTGCGAATAGACGTGATCGCGGTCGCGGATGGCATTCGGAATGTTAGTATGCGAGTTTCCGTTAAAAACAGCGATTTTCTTGCCGTCGCGTGCCTTGACTTGTGTGCCGCTGAAATCTTTGGAAAGGCCGGAACCGTAACCCGTCCAAACATAGTATACTTGACCTCTCCTCAGAACCTCTGTTGTGATTGTATCGCCGGCTTGTTCGCCCTTATTGGTATTTGCCGTAAGAATGATATCTACGGTGACATTGTCGTCTGCCGCTACAATCGCGAATTGGCTACCTTGCGCGTTGTTGGAGTGTGCTGAAGGAGAGTAGCATTGGATGCGATACTCGCTCATCAGCGCGCGCGTAGGCAAAATAGAAGCCACGTCGAAAGACTTGTCCTTATAGTTCGCCGCAATCAGCGAGATCGGTTGCTCTGAGGTGACATGCAGCGCGCGGTATACCGGCGTCTCTTCTTGCGCCTCCGTCACATAGCACGAAGCCGCATTGTCATTCAGATTCAACTGCTTGATGTCGTTGTCGCCCACTTCTACTGTCTCATTGTACCCGGTCTCCTTGTTCTCAATGTACACTTTCGTCGCATGGTTCGCTGAGAACGTGAGTAGCAGAGAGTCGTAATTGCCCTCATCGCCGCGCATAAGAGTCACCCAGAAATCGGTTCCCTCTGTGGATTGCGCAAATAGCGCATTCGGCAGAACGGTTAGTGCCGCCAAAATCACTCCGAAGAATAGTTGTTTTTTCATATGATTATTTGTGTTAAATGTATGCATCCAAATTCGGGTGCAAAATTACACAATTTTCTTCACGCGCGCGTGCAGATATTCGCGATAAATGTGTAAAAATTGACACACTTATCGGATTTGTTGTCCTAAAATAGAGTAGGAGCGATTGTCTTTGACAATCACGATCTTCCCTTCACGTATTTCTTTACGCGCAACTTGTTTCTCTTCGCCGGTATTACAGACGCCTTGTCCGGCCTTTGGCGCAAGCAGATACAACTCCTGCATACACGCCCGTTTGGACGTACTGCCCCCGACGGAAACCAAACGGAGAGAGGTGGTTCCGGCAGGAACGGTCAGCTTGTAGCGCACTTCATGCCGCGTTTCTTGTTCGACTTTCACCTGAATGGATTGCAGCAACGATTCATTGGCATAGATGTCCAGTTGCATGGAAGTTGCACTGTTATAAGGCGATGCACGGAAAGCTAACACGGCAGTGTCGGTCAGGGAAAATCCGGTAAATGAGATCTCGCCGTCCGTGCTACTCTTGCCCATGGTTATCGATGCGTTGCCGTTCGACTGAATACCGCTGTTGGCGCTTCCGCCCGGAATGGCATTGATGTAGGCGGCGGTGATGGCCGGCAAATTGATAATAATGTCGTAGATGTCTTCGAGTTCCGGTTGAGGTCCTTCATTAATACATAAGCCTGGCTTGAACGCGCACGTGAGCGCATTCAGGTCCACCGCTTGTCCCTTTTTGTCACCCCATATATATTCGACCAGTTCCGGGTAGTCAATAAACGGATTCCGGTTGCCTTGTATGTCCGAAATGTAGTCCATTCGGCAGCACTCTTTGTCGCTCACGGGATCGGCACGGTGCCAGTCGAGCAGCACTTGCTGAATAGGTTCCGAGAACATCAGATAAGACGCGTTGCTGATATAATCCGGATAGGCCGTCCACTCCAAATATTCGTAGGCCGTCGCCATGTAGAAGTAGGCACGAGCAAAATCACCTCTATACTCTTCAGCTGGTTCCCAACAGATATATCCGTAGCCGGATGTGTTGGCTTTCGCCATGCGGAAGGAGCCATTATCAAACTTATCGCCCTTCGTCACATGTCCGGGTGCGTAATTGCTCTTTTGACTATTGGCGCGCTGATCCGAGGGGTTTAGATTATACAAGTCCTTATAGGCCTCATTGACCGTTCCTCCCCACCAGGACTTAGGCAGACAGTGCTCAATATTGAGGGAGCAGCCCGAGTCTCCGAGCCTGTTGGGATAATAGCGTATGGAGTTGGAGTACATGTCCCAGACTTGGCCTCCCGGAAGGTAGTCCGTAGACGGCAGTGCCTGCCACGTGCCGTAGGCCTTCAGATCACCCTTTTCCCACTCGGGTGGATTACTGGAGGTGTGGTAGGTCGTAACGCCGTACTCATACCGTTCTCCGCCGCGAACGAGCAGACTGAGCGTGGATTTCAATACGGAGTCTTGTGTGCCGTTAATGGCATCGTAGAAACCGGCCGGGATATCTTCCGCCATCATGCCGATGGAGAAGAGGACTGTTAAAACCGGAAAGAGGATTTTTTTCATGGTGTGGTTGTTTTTGGATTATTGCTTTTTCGGTGCGAACGCGAGCAGCAGGTTCAGTATCACGTACCAAAGGATACAAGCCGTGCCGCTGAAGAGCGCAAACTCGATATGTTTTGCCGCAATCGCTTTTGCTATGCAAAAGCCGATCAGGATCAGACAGCCGATCACAAAACCGATCACTACCGTCTTATCCTTGCGGAAGGACTTGAAACTGAAGAACGGAATCTCCGCATTCATCAGATAGCAGCTGACGAACGAAAGGCCGACTAACACCCATGCAATCCAATCGTACGCAATCACCGAGACTGGCATGCAGCAAAGCGCTCCCCAGAAAATCGCATTCGCCGGCGTAGCCAAACCGATAAACGAAGCATGTTGGCGCTCATCCACATTGAATTTTGCCAGGCGTAGCGCCGCAAAAGCGGCCATCAGCAAAGCCAGCAATGCCCACCAGCCCAATATCGGACGCAGGTAACTGAATAGCATCATTGCCGGAGCCAAACCGAAGGTGATATCGTCGGCCAAAGAGTCCAACTGAATACCTATCGGACTTGGTACGTTCAGCAGGCGGGAACTCAGTCCGTCGAAGAAATCGAAGAACGCACCCGCGAGGATGAAAACAAAAGCCCAGATAAATGCCCCTTGCGTAGCAAGGAATACCGCTATACTGCCGCAAAGCAAGTTGCAGCTCGTGATAGCATCAGGAATGATTCGTTTATTCATTTTTCAATTGTTTATAGACAAAATATGTAATAGCAAAGGTCGTCACGCTGCATGCGTTCGCAATCCAGAAAAAGGCCGTATAACCCACCGCCATCTCGATCGCGCCGGCCACAAAACCCGGAATCATCATACTCAGCGCCATAAAAGCCGTGCATATCGCATAATGCGATGTCTTGTATCGCCCCTCCGAGAAATGCATCATATACAGCATATACGCCGTGAAACCGAAGCCGTAGCCGAATTGCTCGAAACTGACTGCCGTGCCGATGATCCACAGTGACTCGGGTTGCGCCATGCTCAGATAGCAATACACAAAAGAGGGAAGCGTCAAAGCCAAGGCCATAATCCAGATAGAGCGTCTCAAACCCTTGCGGGAGATATAGATTCCGCCTAAGATTCCGCCGAGCAACAGGCATATCACGCCAATCGTGCCGTACAGAATACCTACCGTGTCGGTACTCAGTCCCAGACCTCCGCCAAGGATCTGTCCCTCGCGAATAAAAATCTCTTTGCTATCCACCAAAAACGGCTGGCAAAGTTTCACCAAAAAGCCTTCACTCAGGCGATACAATAACATAAATGTTATTGCGAGTGCTACGCCGGGCTTGGTGAAGAAGGTCACAAACGACTCCTTGAGTTCCGCCCAAACCTGTCTTCCCTTGACACCTTCACGCGGCTGATCTTCTGCGGCGCGAGGCAGGAAAAACAAGTGATAGAGCGTCACAAGCAGCATCAGCACACTCGTCACACCAAGCGTCACTTGCCAGGAGAAAGGAATGTTGCCGGTCTTATTCTCAATAGATCCGGCAATATATACCAGCACACCCTGCGAGAACACAGCCGCTATGCGGTAGAAGGTGGATCGTATACCGACGAAAGCCGCCTGGCTCTGAGTGTCATGCGCCAGCATATAATAGCCGTCTGCCGCGATATCATGGGTAGCGGAAGCGAAAGCGGCGATGATAAAGAGAATAAGCGTGAAGCGGAAAGTACCCGCTGTGGTGGCTTTGGCGGCTATCGTCTCTGCCGCAGGGTGCGGAAGACTGATCGTCAGTACGATACATAGTATCGTAAGAAGAGCCTGCATCGCGATAATCCACCAGCGCTTCGTGCGAAGAACATCCACGAACGGACTCCAGAGACCTTTCAAAAACCACGGGAAATAGAGCAGGGTGGTGAAGAACGCCAACTGGTCATTAGGCACTCCCATTTTGGCAAACAGCATCACGGAGATGCTGTTTACCAAGAAATATGGGATACCTTCTGTGAAGTACAACGTTGGTACCCACACCCATGGTGATATGTTGCTTTTATTCCTTATATATAATACGCGCGTGCGTGATTATTGGAAGTTAGCGCGGTTGTCGGTTACTTCTGCCTTGTCCTCGATGAGTTGCATAGCTTGGTACGGCAGGTAAGCGTAGCGCGCAGCCAGTTGTGCTTTCTCCGTCTCTGCATTGAAGGCACCTGCAGCGTTGTTAGCTGCACCCGTACGAACTACGAACACACCCGAGTTACCTTGGATCGGCTCACTCAATGCGTTCTCGCCGATAGCGAGCGTCTTACCGATCACAGCGGGCTCCATACCGGTATTGCCGAAACGGCTGTCAGCCAGCGATACACGCTCGATAGACTTAACCGGTTGCTTGAGCGTCTCTGCAGCCTCTTCCAGCGTCTTCACACCCTTCAACTGCTTCTTGATATACGCAGCCTTCGCATTGTTGGTTGCTTCGTAAACCAATTCCGGACGAACGGACTCCAACGAACGGTACTCGCCGTCGTTAACCTCAGTCAGAGCAGCTACGATGAACTGCTGACCGCACTCGAATACATCCGATACCTGACCTTCCTTGGCCTCAAAAGCCCAGCGAACGATAGGACGGCTGTTCTTAAGCTGACCTACTTTGTCGGTCGTTGCCGTCAGGTTATATTGCGGGATAACTGCGATACCTTCTTCTTGTGCAGCTGCCTCCAATGCCTCTGCGTTGGGATTAGCTACAATGAACTGCTTTGCGTGGTTGTAGATGATCGAGTAGGTCTTGCTCGACGGAGTCACCTCGCGTGCGAGGATAGCCAACTTCACTTTCGGAGTCGGTTTGCCTTGCTCCATGATCTCAAAGGTCTGCTCGCCCATACCTTGTGCTACGGTGAAGCGTGTACCGCGCTTGCCTGTGAATGCAGGCTCAGCGATGTTCTTCGGCAGGTCGGTAGCCTTGAACCAACCAAGTTCCTGATCCTCACCGCCCTCAACGATAGCCTTCAACTCTACCGAGTCGGGCAGCGAATAACCGGCTTGCATGATACGAGCCATCGAATAGGTGTTGTTCTCAAAGAGAATCTCCGTGCAGTCGCCTGCCTTTGCACCCTTGGCGAAAGCAAACTCCTTGAACTGAGCCGGAACGGTCTCTTCCGAGAAATCACGGCCGTCATACATGATATCCGAATTGGTATTTACAACCAGACTGATGTCGTCGGTCGTGCGGAACTCCTCCTGGAGGTTCGTCAGCAACTCTTGAGCGGCCTTGAAGTCATCCTCCGAAGGAACGATGTCGAATGCGATATACTTGATCGCGCGATTCGGCGTCTGCTTGTATTGCGACAGGTGTTGCTTGTAGAGCTTCTTGATGTCGCTCTCGCTGTATTTCACGAGACTGTCTGCTACCGCAAAATACGGTTGGGATACATACTCTGCGCCTACGCCCTTCTCGCGTGCATCGAATGCAAACTGAGCATCCAGCGAGTTCGCCTTCAGCAAGTGCTGAAGCAGCGCGTTGTATTTCTCTTGCAGATGACTGATACGAACCACTTTCTCCCAGTACAACCAATAGGTCTTAGCCTGCTGGAGGTTGGCGTTCTGCTCTGCGTCCTCGCTACCGTCATTGATAGCAGCGATGAGGTTCTTTACTGCGTCGCGGCTGAACTGACCGTTCTCATCGTAGAAAGCGCGACGGCTGCGAATGATCTGGTGAGGATTCTCGCCGATGCAAAGCTCGCTCAGCTCGTCAACGGTTACGTCCATACCGATCTTCTTGGCTTGTGCACGCAGCGTGTAGTCCATCATCAGCATGTTCCATACCTGATTGCGGATCTGCGCGCTCATGTCTTCGTCAAAATCCGAACGACCGCTCTCAATCTTGTACACTTCCGTCAATTGGTCTTTTGCTGCTTCATACTCCGTGTAGTGAATCTTCTGACCCTCGATCACGCCGACGTTCTCGCGGCTGCGGTTGAAGAAACTACTACCGGAGTTCAAAAAGTCTCCGAGGATAAATGCCAACATGGCGAGACCCACAATTGCGATCAACAGGGCGCCATGATTTCTAATTCTTTGTAAACTTGCCATTTTTTTGTATTAAAATTAATTTATTAGTTTGCATAATTGGGGTTGGTCGTGCTTAACAAACTCGCCGTACCGCTGGTCTCCGGCGTACTCTTGTAGTTGGTGATCTTGCTATGCACAACGATGGTATCGTTCGGCAGAATATGTTCCTGAGACGGGAACTCGGCGTTGTTCATACCGATGCCTCGGTACACTTCGAAGAACTGCTTGCCGTCGCTCGAGATGATATACGTTGCCTTGCCGGAACTGAACTCCAATACTTCGGTTACCACACCGAGAATATCGTACGTCTCGCTCGAAGTACTGCCGTCAGCCAATGCCAGGGCTTTCGTAGCCGCCTCGCTGGCGCTGATCTGACCTGCTGCCGGCTCCGGACAACCCGGGAACGGAGGAGGAGCTACCATCGAATCAATACGAACCAGGTAACCGTCGGTCAACTCCGGAACGGGCGCGTTGCTCGAGCCGCTCTTCTGATAATACGTCAGCACACCTACCACCGTCACCTTCGAACCTACACGCGGCACTTGAGCATTCGCGCGGAAGGGCAGATTGTTGATGTTGTTGATATAATAGCAGGCAATCGTACCTGTACCATCATTCAGATCGAAGTTAATGTTCGTGTACGAACCCGGCACATTCATCGGATTGGTCGTGTTCTTCGAGATCACACCCGACAGCTTGTACATCTCACCCGTCTTGGCATTGACGGCCATACTCTTACAGATTGTGAGAGCACTGTCAATACTGATCTCGATGCCGTTGGTATCCGGAATCAAAACCGGAATAGTCTCGTTGTTGAATGAGTTGTCGCCCGGCTGGTTGATATACGCGGGCTCTCCGCAACTCATCATAACCAATCCGGCCAGCAGGATTGTGGCATAAATGTACTTTTTCATATGTATGGTATTTAAGATTTGCATATTTACACAAATTTGGCGCAAAATTACAAAAAATATTTCACGCGCGCAAATAAATAGGAAAAAAAGTGAAAAAAAAATCATTTTTCTTGCATGTTCCAAAAAAATGTCGTACCTTTGTGCGCTTTTTCGTGGGTAGGGCGTATTGTGTCCGCGCGAGAAACGGTATTTAATAACTATTTATAGGAGGAAAAAACTATAGCAACAACCCCTAACAGACCGCGCGGCGGTCGAGTTATCAAAGAGGATCCGCACCGTATCAACGATAAGATACGCGGAGTCCAGGAAGTGCGCCTCGTCGGCGACAATGTAGAGCAAGGTATTTATACCTTCCAGCAGGCAATGAAAATTGCTGATGATTTAAACCTCGACTTGGTCGAGATTGCTCCGACTGCGACTCCGCCCGTGTGCCGCGTAGTGGACTACCAGAAGTTCCTCTACGCGCAGAAGAAAAAGCAAAAAGAGGCGAAAGCCAATGCCAAGAAGCAGGAAGTCAAGGAGATCCGTTTCGGTCCGCAAACCGACGATCATGACTATAACTTCAAGCTCAAGCACGCTATCGAGTTCCTCAAAGAAGGCAACAAAGTGAAATCCTACGTCTTCTTCCGCGGACGATCCATCGTCTTCAAGGAGCAAGGTGAACTCCTCCTCGCACGCTTCGCAGCGGACCTCGCCGAATATGGCAAGCCGGACAATGTGCCGAACCTCGAGGGCAAGAGGATGATCCTCAACTTCAGCCCCAAGGGCCAAAAATAACTGCATAGCAGCAGCAACATAACTGCACAATAACAGCATCGTTTTAGCGGCTAATACCGACGGTCAGCCGACGGTCAACCGACGGTCAAAGCCAATGTGAGGCGACTGTTGAGCCTATAAACAAGTCGTAGGGCCTACCTTATTTGCGCGCCGAGTGCGCGTGGCTGCCTGAGACTTTAGTATTAACAAATTTAAATTATTACAAAATGCCAAAGGTAAAAACGAACTCCGGTGCAAAAAAGCGTTTCACGCTTACCGGAACCGGTAAAATCAAGCGTAAGCACGCTTACAAAAGTCACATTCTGACGAAGAAGACTAAAAAGCAAAAACGCAACTTGACTCATGTTGCTCTCGTAGATCAAACGAACCTGCGCTCCGTCCGCGAGATGCTGTTGCTTCGTTAAGTACTAACCATTAAAGTGAAAGGACAGAAACATGCCAAGATCAGTAAATCACGTTGCTTCGCGCAACCGTCGTAAGAAGATCATGTCGCTCACCCGTGGTAACTTTGGTGGTCGTGCTAATGTATGGACCGTAGCAAAGAACACATGGGAGAAAGGTTTGCAGTANNTGGATCCAGCGTATCAACGCTGCCGCTCGCCTCGAAGGTCTGAGCTACAGCCAGTTGATGGGTTGCCTCAAGAAAGCAGGTATCGTTATCAACCGCAAGGCACTTGCTGACCTCGCTATGAATCAACCCGCTGCCTTCAAGGCAGTAGTTGATCAGGCGAAGAAAAAGGCCGAGAAAGCTGCGAAGTAAGGTTAACTGAGAAATCAGTACATCTAGCTAGATGTTCTTACAAACCAAGAGCTCGCAATTACGCGAGCTCTTTTTTTTTATTCTACCCGTGTGCCGGTAAGGTCAAACCATTGGCCGTTTCGCTCAATGAGTAACTGTCCGTCTCGTATAAATTTGCGAGTGGATGACGAGCGATCAACGACATCCTCTATACCCGTGGAGCTGTTATAGAAAGTCCGCATGTAATACGGCGCGCAGACATCCGCAGCCGTCTTACCGCCCGAGACAGAACCCGTCTTGTTGATGACATGCCCGGAAGTGGTCGCGTCCTCTTTCCAGAACCCGCGGTTAGACCACGTCTCTTCTACCAAACCGGCTTTCGTGCTCCAATCCACATAATCGCCATTACCCAGATCTTCCGGGAACCAATAACTGATTCCGTCCACATTCTCCAGTGGTTTGAGATTGTCCACCAGATCCTTAACGAAGTAATACTGACCCTGTTTGGAGCACGGCCATACATCTTGTGTGTCGTAATTCACACCCTCCGAAGGCCAATACTGGAAGTTATATGCGCACTCCACAATCTGTACGCGTTTCTCGGGGAATTCCGTCTTCAGGTTTTTGATAGCATCGACGAGATTGTTTTTATCCGTCTTCGATGCTACTTGCTCGGCATTGAGGTAACCGTGCCAGAAGGGATAATAACTCAGTCCGATCACATCGAAATCAACCTCATGGTTGCATAACATATTGTAATAGAACTTGTTATAACCCGTATTGGAAGGCCGGTCGGTATGAATGATGATCTGTGCGTTCGGGCATTCTTCACGAACGGCATTGCAACCGGCGCGCAGTAGTCCGAGATATCCGTTCCAGTTGTCGCCGTTAAAGCCATAAGGATGAACCCGTATACCGCAAAGACCGTACATGATCTCGTTACCTACCTGAATAAGATCCGGTGTAGCACCTGCCTCCTTGAGAGCCTGAAGCACGCGGTGGGTATATTGACCGAGACTGTCCGCCATCAATTCGTCGGAAAGACCCGCCCAAGCTGCAGGAGGCTGAATATGTCCGGCATCCACCCAGGAGTCGGAATAATGAAAATCCAGCAAGAAATATCCTCCCGCCTCCTTGATACGCTTGCCGAGAGCGGTGACGTACGCTAAATCCTGACATACGGCATAATCGGTTTTCTTGTAGTCCGGCGCTTTTTGCTTGGGGTTGACGAAGATACGAACGCGGAAAGTATTCCAACCGCAGTCAGAGATCAGCCAACTTATCAGATTGTTGACCTTCTTGTTGTTCACGTCTTTGTAACCGGAACTGTACTGCTCGTACTTGGGCAGCATGGAAATGTCGCCGCCTACATAGCGGGTTTGCGCTTGCGCGTATACGCATAGGAGCGCGATAATTAATAAGGAGTATTTTCGCATAAAATAGTTATTTTACCTGTTTTGTAAAATTCAGTTTGCAAAAGTACAAAAAAATTTGCACATGTCCAAATAAAATTGTAATTTTGCAGCGTTTTGTTGAAAAAATAGCATATTTTGCTACAAATATTCAATTTATCAACTAAAAATTTACTTAAGGTATGAGAAAATTTTTCTCCTTTATGTGCGCTCTCGCAATTGTATTGAGCGCAAGTGCAGCTCCGATGCAGAAAATTGCTCCTCTGCAAAAGACGCTGAGTAACCAACCGATCAAGGTAGAGAAGGTGGCTAAGCCGGTAAAATTGGCAAAAGCAGCAAAGGCTCCGCAGGCAAAAGCTGCGACTCCGCTGGCTTCCGGTACATTCTACACCGTAGGCGGTAATTTTTATGCTTATGGAAGTTCGGGTTGGATTGATGCTACATCCGAAATGCCGTCTGTTGAGGTGACGGTGGATGGCGATCAGGTAACAATCGTTGGATTGGCGTATTATTTCCAAGAAACGGGTGCTATCACCGGTACGTTAGAAGGCAACGTAATCACGTTCCCGAATGGTCAGTTGATAGGTACCGACGAGTATGGCGATGAGTTCCTGGTAGGTTCTGACGATGGCGAAACGGTTGCTGAAAGCATTATCTTTACCTATGATCCGGAGGCGCAGACCTTAACGGCGAACACTCCGTACATCTTTGAGAACTCTAAAACGGATGCAATTAGCTGTTATTGCTATTGGTATAATGCGGTATTTGGTGCAACTGAGCCGGAAGGTCCCGAATTGGTTGTTCTGCCGGTAGGCGCAGAGGTAGTGGAGTATAAAATGGACTACAAAGATGGCAATGGTGAGGCTGCTGCCAAAGTGATTAATGTAGCAGTAGTAGGAGATGAAGTCTATTTCCAAGGAATGAGTGAATTTATTCCGGAATCTTGGGTAGTAGGTACTAAGGATGGTAATGTGATTACTTTTGCTGCTGATCAATATGTAGGTGAATATTCTACCTATGGCAGTTCCTATTTCTTCTATGCTGATGCAGTAGAATTCGTTTATGAGCCGGAGAATGATATCTATAGTGCAGAGGGTCAAGTATTTGGTGTACTTGGTGGCCGGTACTATGATGGCAACTATTTTGATCCGGTGCTGAGCAAAGCGAAAGAACCCGATTTCGAGCATCCTATTGAGATCGTGATTACGAACGCTACGCATAAGTTTGACTCGCAATATTCGGACATTACCTACCAACTGAGCAATGCAACCGCTGATACCGTGCTGGTAGTGGATATTAAGTTGGCAAGCGGCGAGGACGTTGAATCGGGTACCACGTATACCTTGGCGGACATGTATGGAGGTGAGTATACATATATGACAATAGCAGGCGAGAATGTTAATATGAAGTCGGTTGAGTTTGTTAAGACGGTTATTGACGCGAACACCGCACACATTGAGGCTACAGTCGTGGATATGGATGTGAATGTATTCCATTTCGCCGGAACGGTTGTGGAAGAAACGATCGCGCCGGTAGAGATTCCGACAGGTTTGGAGACTGTAGCGTATAAATTCGACGGTCATAACACGTATTCTGACGAGCAGGTTGTTAAGTTTGTTCAAGTTGGTTTTGATGGTGACGACTTATATATCCAGGGTATGAGTGATTTTCTTCCGGAAGCTTGGATCAAGGGTACAAAGGCTTCGGAAGGTGTCTTCGAGTTCCCGGAGACCTTCCTCGGTACCTATTCGAGCATCTTTGGAGATTATGATATGTATAGCTCGGCATTCTCGATGACGTACGATGCAGAGAAGGACCAGTTTGCGTGTGCTGCATTTACAACTACTGCTGATGGAGAAGTTTCGGACGAATATGAGGATATCACGCTGACTTTGTTCACGGAAGTAGCTGCTACCCCGGCTGATCCTGTAATTACGAACTTTGTGTTTGCTAATGTGAGTTTCCCGAAAGTAGAGTTCGAAATTTCGACGCTTGGTACGAACGGTGAGGAACTGCTCCCGGGGAAGTTGAGTTACATCTTCTTCACCCAGAAGGGTAATGAGGAAGCTCCGCTGGTATTGACTACCGACCTGTATACGAAACTCGATGCAGACATGACGGAGATTCCGTATACCTTCTCCGATAACTGGGATATCTATAGTAATAAACTCTATCTGAACCAATCTGAGGAAGAGGCACGTAGTTGGGATAAACTCGGTCTCCAGGTAATCTACCGTGGTGGTGACGAAGAGCACAAATCCAACATCGTTTGGTTTGACGTTAAAGCATACTGGGCTGAAGTGGATGGCGCAACAGGTATCGAGAATGTCGAGTTGACAGAGCAAGCACAGAAGGTTGCTGTTGATGGTCAGTTGTTCATCATCCGCGACAACAAGATGTTCAACGCTATCGGTACTCGCATTCGTTAATCGAACCCGCTCCGATAAGCAAAAATGAGGGCTGCGCGACGCGCAGCCTTCTTTTTTTACTGATAGTATTGGTTAATTTTGCAAAGTTCAGTTAGCAAAATTATAAAAAAAATTGCATATGTCCATATAAAATTGTAATTTTGTACCGTTTTGTTGAAAATATAGCAAAATTTGCTACAAATATTCAATTTATTAACTAAAGGTTTATTTAAGGTATGAAAAAGATTTTCTCCCTTTTCTGCGCTCTTTCTGTAGTATTGAGCGTAATTGCCGCTCCGATGAGTAAGAAAGATGTTCTTACCCAGAAGAATGTGAAGAAAGAACTTCGCACGCAGCATGTTGCTCCGAAGGCTTCTGCTCCGAAGGCTGTTAACTTCAAGTCCCTCGACAAGCAGGTTGTTAAGGTAGCTGATGTTAAGAAAGCTTCGACGGTTGCTGGCCCGAAGGCTGCTGCGCCGAAGATTGCTGCTCCGAAGGCTAAGAAAGCAGCTATCGATGTAACTTTCCTGGACGACATTGACTGGGAAGACTACAGCGCTGAACTCGGTTGGTGGCAGATCCAAGCTGAGGATGACGACTATTATGCTACTCTGTCTAACGCTGATGGTCGCGAAGACGCTGCAGGTTCGTACACTTGGGATCAAATGGATCCGGAGTACTGCGGTATCTGGTATGAAGGTTGCGATGACGTGCTTCCTTTCACAGCCGGATCGTGTACCGTATCAATTAACGGTTCTGATGTAACAGTGGAAGGTACTTTCGAGTGCGAGGATGGTAACACCTATCATTTGACGTTTGTTTATTCTGCTCCTGAACTCCCGGCAGGTGGTGACTACGAGTGCGACGAAATTGCGTCCAGTTTCTATGAGGATGACAACGACATTTACTACAAACTTACTGTAAGTGAGATCGGTTGCGAATTCCGCTTCGACATCGTGGTAGCAGACGGTCTGAAGGATGTAGAGCCGGATAAGACCTACACGCTGGATGACATGCTTACTAACTACTCGTATGTTAAGATGGGCGACCTTACGGTTTCGTATACTTCTGCTACGTTCGTGAAGACTGTCAATGCCGATGGTTCTGCTGACATTAATGCATCAGCATTGGATGCAAACGGAAGTGAGTGGAATTTGCATTATACAATTCCTGCTCCTCCTACGGCAGAGAGTTCTGAGACAATCACTGCTGCTGTAACCTACACCTCTGAGGTTATTTGGTTCTGGACGCAGTATATCTTCGAGGCCGCTGATGAGGCTAACGCTATCACGCTGTCTATGATGCCGGATGACTCGTTCTTCGGTACTTGGGGTGCTCCGGATGAGATTTGGGGTTCTGTAACTCCGCTTAACGGCGTATCGAGCGAAATCTATAGTGGTGAGGTTACTTTCACTAAAACGGAAGATGGTTTCACAATCACCGGTAAGGTACTTTGCGAGAACAATATTGAGTACACGCTGGACCTGACCTATATTAATCCTGGTCCTTCCCGCACGGAGAATATCACGCTGGAAAATATGGAGCTGGGCGTATATGATGGCGCATGGCAGGTATGGGGCTTCAGCGCAGATAATACGCAGTATGTAAGTATCGCTGCTTATGCTTATGAGGTTTCCGGTACATATACAGAGGAAGATCTGGCTGCAGATTATTGTGCAGTATATACCGACCTCGTTCTCGATGAGAATGGTGATCTGATTTCCGGCAATGAGTTTAAGATGTTGAAGGCTAACCTCGAAGTTGTATTCAACGAGGCAGACAGCACGATCGTTATTACCGGTACATATCTTGGCCAGAACGGGGACGATGTTCCTGAGTTCGTACTCAACCTCTCTGGTAAGATTCCTGGACCGGAGCCTGCTAAAGTGGAGTATGTAAACTTCGAGATGAAGGATATGGTCTTCACTCAAGCGGCCTCCTACTGGGATTTGAAGGGAGAGGATCCTAATACGGGTTACTTCCTGGAAATCCGCAGCGTAGATCCTACTGTAGCGGGTACGTATACTGAGGCTAATTTGGATGATTACTATACCTATGTAGGTGTCGGTAACAATACGTACTTCGATATCAACACGGCAAACATTGAGGTTACCTTCGAGGATGGCCTGATTACTATCCAAGGTGAAATAATGTTCGTAGAGGCTTCGTCGCAAGACGTAATCTCTGCTACCATCAATGTAGCGAATGATCCGGATGCAGGTAATCACCCCGACTATGACGCGGAGGATGATGATTTCGATGCTACCTTCCCGACGTTTAATGTGATCACCGACTATGTCGCTGAATATGGTGAACTCTATGTTACGGCAACGAATTCGGAGAACGCAACGGTTACCCTTCTCTTTATTGTTGATCCGGCTACCACTGCGCTGGAAGAAGGTGTATACAATGTCCTGAATGATGGTACAACTCCGTTCATCTATGCCGGTCAAGGTTTGGACGACGAGGGTTACCTCATCGGTTCCTATGCTGCCTTTAAGAATGCGAGCGGTTACATCACTACGCCGATTTGGTGGATCGTATCCGGAACTGCAAAGGTTGACGCTGCTGGTAACATCGTAGTAGATGCGCTCAACTCGTACGAGCGTAAAATCCACGCTGTATTCGGTAGCGCTACGGGTATCGAGAATGTCTCGTTGGATGGAGAGGTTCGCAAAGTAGTTGTTGATGGAGCGGTTTATATCGTTCGTGACAACAAGATGTTTAACCTTCAAGGAGCACAAGTTCGTTAATTGAACATGCTCATCTGAGGAAAAATGAGGGCTGCGCGACGCGCAGCCTTCTTTTTTTATTATGTATAACGCTAAGTTGTTGACAAATGTTCATTTTGGATAACTTTTCCTGTTGATAAAAATCGTAAAGTATTGAAAATAAGCAACATAACTAAAAGTTTTGGAAAACTTTGTAAAATTTTTTTTGAAAAAACTTGTCCAAAAATTTGCACAATTCAAAAATTTGTAGTACTTTTGCACTCGATTTCGCCCTTTGAGAAAAATTATATACTATATATATGGAAACATACATTATCAAACGTGACGGTAAGAAAGAACTTTTTACCATTGACAAAATCAAAAATGCCATTTCGAAGGCATTCTTAGCGGTAGGTGCGTTTGCTACGGAGGAGACCTTGGGAGCAATCCTTTCGCACTTGCGAGTACATAACAACGCGACCGTAGAGGAGATTCAGAACCAAGTGGAGGTCGCGCTGATGGCGGAGGGCTACTATCAGGTAGCGAAGGCGTTCATCCTGTATCGTCAGGGTCACACCGAGGACCGTGAGACACAGCGTCGTTTGGACTTTATGATGAACTATGTGCAGGCATCCAATGCGGCAGAGGGTAGTAAATTCGATGCGAACGCCAACGTGGAGCACAAGAATATCGCTACGCTCATCGGTGAGCTGCCGAAGCAGGGCTTCATCCGTCTGAACCGTCGTCTGCTGACCGAGCGTATCAAAGAGATGTTCGGCAAAGAGTTGAGCGACCGTTACATGAACCTGCTCAACCAGCACTTCATCTACAAGAACGACGAGACCAACCTCGCCAACTACTGCGCATCGATCACGATGTATCCGTGGCTCATCGGCGGTACGAAGTCTATCGGCGGTAACGCTACGCCTCCTCACAACCTCAAATCGTTCTGCGGCGGATTCATCAACATGGTCTTCATGGTTTCGTCCATGCTCTCAGGCGCGTGCGCTACGCCCGAGTTCCTTATGTATATGAACTATTTCATCGAGCAGGAGTACGGCGAGGATTACTACAAGCGTGCTGACGAGGTGGTGGACCTGAGCCTCAAGCGCCGCACGATCGACAAGGTGATCACGGATTGCTTCCAGCAGGTGGTTTACAGTCTGAACCAACCTTCCGGTGCGCGTAACTTCCAGTCCGTATTCTGGAATATCAGTTACTACGACCGCTACTATTTCCAGTCCCTGTTCGAGAACTTCCGCTTCCCGAACGGCGAGGCACCGCACTGGGACAGCCTCAACTGGTTGCAGAAACGCTTCATGAACTGGTTCAACGAAGAGCGTACCCGTTGCGTGCTCACCTTCCCGGTTGAGACAATGGCGCTTCTCGCAGAGGACGGCGATATCAAGGATAAGGAGTACGGCGATTTCACGGCAGAGATGTACGCGAAGGGTCACTCGTTCTTCACCTATGTTTCCGACAATGCCGACAGCCTCTCCAGTTGCTGCCGTCTGCGTAATGCGATCACCGACAACAGCTTCAGCTATACCCTCGGTGCAGGTGGTATCTCCACGGGTTCCAAATCCGTGCTGACGATCAACCTCAACCGTGCTATCCAGTACGCGGTGCGCAACAATATCCCGTACCAGGCATATATCGAGGATGTCGTAGATCTGATGCATAAGGTGCAGTTGGCATACAACGAGAACCTGAAGAGCCTGCAGGCAAAGGGCATGCTTCCGTTGTTCGACGCGGGTTACATCAACATCGGTCGTCAGTACCTCACCATCGGTGTGAACGGTCTCGTAGAGGCTGCTGAATTCCTCGGCATCGAGATTAAGGACAGCCCCGAGTACGCACACTTCGTTCAGGATGTACTCGGTATCATCGAGAAGAAGAACAAAGAGTACCGTACACGCGATGTCATGTTCAACTGTGAGATGATCCCGGCAGAGAACGTAGGTGTTAAGCACGCTAAATGGGATCGTGAAGACGGCTATGTCGTTCCGCGTGATTGCTACAACAGCTATTTCTACATTGTAGAGGATAAGAGCTTGAACGTCCTCGATCGCTTCCGTCTCCACGGTCGTCAGTACATCGAGCACCTCACCGGTGGTTCGGCTCTCCACTGCAACCTCGAGGAGCACTTGAGCCAAGAGCAATATCGTCAACTCCTCCGCGTAGCGGCTATCGAGGGATGTAACTACTTCACCTTCAATATCCCGAACACGGTATGTAACGACTGTGGTCATATTGACAAGCGTTACTTGAAAGAGTGCCCGCATTGCCACTCGAAGAACGTGGACTACCTCACGCGTGTCATCGGTTATATGAAGCGTGTGTCGAACTTCTCGGAGGCACGTCAGAAAGAGGCCGCTCAGCGTTACTACGCAGAGAAAACAAAAGCACCGAAGTGCTAAATTTGTATTCTGTCAGTGTAACGGTCTGTGCTCTGTCAGTGTAGCGGTCTATGAAAGTAGCATCTTTTGATATAGTCTTTCAAGAGATTCCGGGCGAGGTAACACTCGCCCTGAATCTCTCTAATTGTCCTTGTCACTGCCCGGGCTGTCATAGTCAGCACTTGGCGGAAGATATCGGCGAGGTGGTAAACGAGGAACTCCTGGATGGCTTGCTCGCTCGCTACGGATCCATGATCACCTGCGTGGCATTCATGGGCGGCGATGCCGATCCCGCAGAAGTCGCCCGCTGGGCAGAATGGATAAAAAATCACCAATTACCACTTACCAATCACCAATCCGTGCTCCGCACGGCTTGGTACTCCGGCCGCCCGGTTTATCCGAATACTCCGAATAATCAGATTATTCCGAGTACTCCGATACCTTTCGACTACGTCAAACTCGGCCCGTACATCGAGTCCCTCGGTGGTCTCAAATCCCCGAAAACCAATCAACGCCTCTACAAGCGGGTCGGGAACGACTGGCAAGATATCACCTCCTCCTTCTGGCGCTCCTCCTTCGATTCCTAAAGGGGCTCGAAAACAAAAAAATCAGCACGTTGCGTGCTGATTTTTGTTATGGGTGGAATGTGGGGCTCGGAAATTGCGACTTGTCGCAATAATCGACAGAACGTAGTGGCGGAGAACCCACGATATATGCAAATATTTTTGAAAGTTTTTTTACTTTGTTATGAAAAATTGATGTTTTTTATTATGAAGATTTGATGTGTTATGTTGTGAAGATTTGATGTGTTTTATTACGAAACTTTGAGATATTTGAGATTTGGCGCAATTTCAATCACCGAGTTGGCGCATTTTAATCAACGAGTTGGCGCTATTTTGTTCGGTCATTTGGCGGAGTTCTATTTGGAAAGATGGCGAAGTTTTGTTTGGGAATTTGGCGTGCTTGTACTAAAGGCTCATTTTTGCTGTAGTAAAGTGTGCCTTGTGATCGCAAAACACAAATGCAAGTCAGTTTTCGCGGACTTGCATGCACCGTTCCATATTTATAAGGTAGTATTAACAAACGGTATAAATAGATTCCTACTGTGTTTATTTGAAACGGTGTTCGTGATTATTATTTCAATTTGAACACAACCGGAATAGTATAGTGAACATTTACCGGTTCGCCGTTTTCTTTACCCGGTTTCCAGTCCGGCATGTTATTCACAACGCGCAAGGCTTCGTTATCCAGGCTTTCCGTGCCGCTGGACTTGACCACATGCGCATCCGTCACCTTGCCTTCTTTCGTGATCACAAACGAGCAGGCAACCCGTCCTTCTTTTTTATCCTTTTTTGCGTCTGCAGGATACTTCACATTATCCATCAGATACGTCATCATTGCAGACACACCGCCAGGGAATTCCGGCATGCTGTCCGGCGCCAGAACCGGCAGTTCGGGTTTTACATCGGCTTCAAGTGAAGAAGCGATAGTCGCTTCGCCGTCACTCTTTACTATGTACACCTTCTTCCCGTTTTCATTATCGTTCCGGGTAACAGTCACTGAGGTAGCGCGTTTTTTGCCAGATTCGGTGGTGTTAACAACAACTACATTGCCATCTTCTACTTGGACAACTTTGGTCTGTTTTGTGGAAGCATCGCTTTTGGCAGCTTTTTTGTTCTCTGCGCACACGCTTATTGAAACGAGCAGGCAAAGTGCGCTAAATAATACTTTTGTTTTCATTTTTCTTTTGTTTTGAGGGTTATACTAATTAATTTTTCGCGCAAGTTCGCAGCAATGGTACCAAGTTTCTGCGCTGTGCGTGTTTTCTTATTGCTTATACTATTCTGTGATAAGTTCATAATATCCGCGATTTCTTTGGCAGGTAAGTCCAATAGGACCAACACCAGGAAGCGAACATCTTGTTCAGAGAGTTCCGGCTGGATAGCTTGCAATTTGTCTACTGCATCATATAGGTATGCATTAGCCGTAGAGCAGAATTGCTGATAATCATCCCAATGGAGGGCTGTCTGGAGCTTTCCTTGCGATAAAACCAGTGCTATATTACGTTCCAAGTCTTCGCGTTTGACAGATTTGGTGAAGGTCTTGTTGCTGCGATATATGGCATATACCGCTATTCCGAATCCGACTACCACTAGCGTCAGTAATATTATCAGGATATTATGCTTGCGCGCGTTTGTTGTCTTCGTTTGTATCACTTCACGATGGATCGTGCGGATGGCTTGTAACATGGTGGCGTCGCCTTCCTCGCGATATTTGCGTTCAGCTATCAGGCTGAGTTCCAGAATAGAAAGCGGGTAATAGATGGAATCGCTGAGATATAAAAACTCATTTGCCGCTTGGCTGAAACATTCGAAAGCCAATGAATCTTGCTGTTCTTCCAAATACGCCTTGCCAAGATGATAGAGCACTTTTGCTTCTTTGGCAGTCTGGCCTTTCGCGCGGAATGTTTCAGCCGCGTATTGTAACGCTACTAAATCCGCGTACGTCTGTAACGCGTTTTCTAAGGAGTCAGCAGTCTGAAGTGTCGTTTCGGCTACCTGTTCAGTAGTTCTATCATACGTTACACACGCAGACAACGCACATAAGATAATAATGTATACTACAATTTTTCGCATAACACGTATAGTTTTCATTTACATTTTTTGCAACAAATTCTGTTCCAAAATCCACTGCAAAGGTACTACAATTTTCAAAGCCATCCAAATTTTACTATGCGACAAATGATTTTGTAAAGTGCTGATATATAGCAATAATGCAAAAATAATTAGCGACATGTTATTATGCAACTGCGACAAAAGCGAGCCAACGCCCGCTTTTTGCCATTTGTGATCATTTTTTTTCTGAATCGAGTATACTTATACAGACCCGCCCAAAGGTACAATATAACCAATACTTCAAAACTTCGGCGTATTAAATTCAAAATCCAATTTCATAACACCAAATATTAAAGTTTAATACTCTTGTATTAACAAATTTAGTGCCGAGGAGGTTCCGAGTGTTAAAAATCTGTACTGGATATTAAAGTATCAGATAAAGTAAATAAAGTAAACGCTGCAACAAATTATGTTACAGCGTTTTATTTTGCTTGGGTGGAATGTGGGGCTCGAACCCACGACACTCGGAACCACAATCCGATGCTCTACCAACTGAGCTAAGACCACCATGTTGCTCTCATTTTTCAAAAGCGGGTGCAAAGGTACTGCTTTTTTTTGATATAACCAAATATTTTTGCAAAAAAATGCATTTTAAGGCATTATTTCTGCTAAGGGCACCTTTACAAAGTCCCTTTCNNCGACACTCGGAACCACAATCCGATGCTCTACCAACTGAGCTAAGACCACCATGTACGCTTCGTTTTTACGAAAGCGGGTGCAAAAGTACTGCTTTTTTTTGACATACGCAAATATTTTTGCAACTTTTTTCAAAAAATATGGTTTAGAACGGTATTATTTCCGCTAAAGGGACCTTTACAAACTCCCGTTGTTGCCATAACGGGTGGGGAAGAACGAGCAAAGGTTTATTTGCCGGGGAGTCCGGATTTTCTATTTGACACGTGATTTCCTCTCCCTGATCGTCAAAGGCACGTATGAGATCGATGTCGATCGGGCGGTCTGCATAATGTCCGTCGGACTTTTCTTTGCGTCCTAAGGCGCGTTCGATGGCTTGCGTGGTATGGAGTACTTCAAGGGGAGAGGACGTTGTCTCTACGGAGCAGCAGAGGTTGCAGAAAGGGTAGGGAGAATCAAAGCCCCAGGGTTCGGAATAATATAAAGAAGAGCAACGAAGGATAGGACCTGTCTGCTGCTCGATTATCTGCATGGCTCGGCGAAGCGTCTGCTCGCGTTCACCGAGATTACTTCCTAACGACAAATAATAAATCATGAGTCATCTTGACAGCGTGCGGGTAGAGGACGGACGTCTTGACGATGGGTTCATTCTCCTGCCAATGGAAAGCCTCGTCGGTCTTATCCATGATAAAGACAGCGATGAGCACGAGAATACCGTATTTGAGAAGACCGAAAGCTCCTCCGAGGATTCTATTTGCCCAGCCCAGATGAATGGCTTTCAACAGGCTCATCAGTAGTCTGGCGACGAATGAGAGGGCGATGGCTATGAGCAAGAAAATCGACACGTACGCGGCAACATCGCATACCCCTTCGGGCCATTCAAACCACTGTAAGAAGCACTTCGAGACGGTTGGAGCTACGAATCGCGAGCCGAGCACTCCGAGAATCACCACCACAATGGCGATGATCTCGGAGATAAGCCCGCGTATCAGGCCTCTGACAAGGCCTACAAGAAGCGGCAAGAGAATAAGAACATCCAGCCAGTTCATGGATTATTCGTCAGAACCACTGCTGTTCTTTTGAGGATAGTAGTAGTCCAAGTAGAATACCGGATCAAATTCCTGCGGTACCCATTCCGTTCCGATGGGGATACCCGGCATCGGGAAGTTACTCTTGAGTTGGATATCAGGAATACCTATGCCCGGCACACCGCGCGGAGTAATGGACCATTCCGATCCCTTGAGATCGCTCTTAGGCGGAATATAACCCGCATTATCGGCATACCATCCTACGATACCGGAGACGGTTCCTTCCCAGCGTTTGCAGTTGGTGACCGCTTTGATACTATCCTCCTGTGCACCCGGAATGAAGAAGTAAGCGAACTTCGCATACTCTGAGCACGAGCAGCAGATCGCTTTGTCTTTACTGTTGGATTTGTTGAATAGCACACGACTTTGCGGATAGCCGACATTCATGGTCGTCGGAGCAAATACATTCGCATATTCCGACGAATCCGGATGCTGGTACACACAATTGACTAATTCGCCATCCTGCGTGTAGTATTCTCCGGAGAAGTGCACTTTCTGCAAGCGAACGAGGCGACCGTCAAAATGACGCACTTTCTTCATGTCCTCTTTGGTCATGGCCGGCTTACGCGGTATCAGGGTGAACAATTCATCGAGTGTTATCTCGTCGTATTTGAGCAACGAAGGATCCGGGGAACCGATCATCTTTGTGGCAAGGCGGAATTTCGAACCCTGGATACGACCGGGTGCCCATCCCACTTTCTCATTGGCTTTGTTGGCGTATGCATTATCGTTGTAAGCGGGCACGCATAACTGCGGCTGGTTCGCATAACGTCCTACAGCGAAGCCGTTGCAACGGATGAGGATCTCTTGACCGAGTTGGAACAAACCGCCGCTCGAGCCGATATCGACCGAGATACGCAGGTTCTGTTGCTCGCCGTTCACGATCTGCTGAATAACCATCGCTTTGTAGAAGTTTCCGGCATAGTCGTCCGTGGTGACACGTCCGCGGATATAAATACCTCTACCTGCCGTCGGAAGGGTGTCCACCGAGAAGAGATAGATGCCGTTGCCGTTGGTAGAACGCGTACGATACGGACACGTGTCGCTCAGGAAGTTACCTTCCTCCGTCATGAAGGTATCCACGAAATCATCCAACGTGAATATTTTCCATCCCTCGGGGTTGTTCTCGTCCAGCCATTTATGCAGATTAGCCTCTCCTTCCGTCGTCGTGTCGGACGGGAAGAAAATCGTATTCTCAGGAATGGCGTACGGCTCACAAGAGGTCATAAGGGCAATGAGCGGTAATACCAGCCACATTGCGTATGTATATATGGACTTTCTCATTGTTGTTAGAATTTATAGGTTACAGATAAGAAGAAGTTCACGCCCCAAGCGTAGTAGTACTTAGACGGATATTTCCAAGCGTTGGCGGTGATAACCGAGTTGTGGTAGTCCGGTTCTTTTTGTAGCACACCGCGCGGCAGACGAGCCTGTTGGTAACCGCCTGTCTTGAAATGCGTGTTGTTCGTCAGGTTCGATACACTGAGGTTGATCGAGACAGACTGACGTTTCGGCAGATAGATCAGTTTACCTACCGATGCATCGATGAGGAAGCGGTTGAGCGGGTTGGTAGCAGCCAAGGACTCTTGCATTGTCATAATGTTATACGGGTATTTGAGTACCGGCACGCCGTTGGCATCCAGTACTGCGTTCTCGTACGTCACATTTCCGTCTGCATCCATCGTGTAGCGTATCTGTTTGTCATCCGTAGTCTGGATAGCGTTCGCATACGCGTCTCCGAAATAACCGTTAACCGGTGTTCCGTCCGTACGTATACCGGTGAACAGACCTTGCATGCGGCGGCTCGGAGCAACCGACAGGTAGTTCCAGTCGTGGTAGCTAACCGTCACATCTGCAAACCACATCTTCGGGTGGAAGAAGCTGAGCTTCAGGCTGGCGTTCGCTTGCGGACCGGTAGAGAGGTGCAAGCCTTTCAGCAGCACTTTGTCGCGTACCTCGTAGATGAGTTCTTTGGTGATATCTCTTTGCGCCATCGGCATACCGTTTTCGGCCGAAGTCAACGCCATAGCATCGTTCGTATAGCGGTAGTCGCCTATCGATGCCACACCGGTGAGGGTGAAGTAGGTGCCGAGTTTGACAGCAATCGCCGCTTCCGCTCCGACATATTGTTTGCCGATACCCGTGATAGCCTGGTTCACGAAGGTGCGTGACTCATCGTCATAGTAACTGTTCAGCTCCGTACCGTTCCACGAACGGGTGTAGAAACCGGTGACACGTCCGCGAACGATCGGGTAGTTGAACTCATAGGTGAGGTCCGCCGAAACGACGCGCTCACTGGCTGCATAGAAGTCTGTGAGGTTGGTAGCCTGGTCGTGTACGTAGATATTATCCACCACGCGGTCGTGTACACGCTGCGAGATATAGGCATCGCGTGCGTACGGTGCGCGTGTCTGTGCGAGAGCATTCAGTTTCAAACGGTTACGACCGTTGATCTTATACGTTGCGCCTAACTTGAACGATGGATCGAGGAAATGGTGGGTATCGCCGTAATACATAGGACGAACTTCAAAGTATTGCTGTGTGTCGTGACCCAGGTATTTCCATATTGTACCACGTCGGAATGCCAAGGTAGCCAGGTACGCCTGACGGCCGTTGAACATACGTGTCGTACGCTGCATCGAGTTGTAGTCTACCGCCAGCGCGTAGTACAGATCCACCTCGTTGAAGTTCCATTCATTCTGGAACCAAGCCTTGGCATGACCCATATTCATACGGTAGTCGTATCCGAAGCGCTCTCCTTGATGAATTTGCTTGTTGGGGTGATACAGGTCGTTCTGTATGAGTAGGGAAATATCTTCCTGCGTGTAGCCGGTATTGTTCGCCAACTCTTTGATATCGCGCTCTGCGAATGCATCTACGTCTACCCATTGCTTTCCGCCCAGCAGATCATCGATCGACTTGTAGTGGATACCTTGCGCGAACTTACCTTCTAAACCGAGGGTCATCTTCAGATGATCGTACTGCGTATTGAAATAGGTAAAGGCAGCGGTAGCCTCCTGAATGTCATTGTGGCGGCGCTCCAGGATATAACGAGCAGACGTGATGGTGTCGCGTGCGGCATCGCTCGCATTATTCGCGTAGTTGGCAGCATAGATAGACTCCCAATCGATCTGCGTGGTCTTGTTGTCACGCGTCTTCCAGAGATTGACGAGGCTGTTGTATTGGTCTTTGTTAATAGACGGACCAACGAGGTTGCCGTCATCGCCAATGAAACCACCTCCATAATGATATTTTGGATTCCCTTGGTCATCTAGTATAGGATTCCCTTCCTCATCTTTTTCATATATTTTGGAAGAAAATTCATGACCGTTCAGGTCTTCGCCAATAAACAGACCCCAAGGGTAGTGATTTCCGTTCTCATCGTAGAGCTGATCCTCGGTATGCTTGGCGTTCGCGTTCGGGTTCGCGATCTGTCCGTCCCACATGAACGACGGCAGGTTGCGGTAGTAGTCCGGACGCGGATCCGGGGCGTTGTAGAAGTTGATAGCCGAGTTCGAGTAGAACGAATAGTGGTAACCGGCGGCTGCATGGAGATGCTGGTTCTCGTCGATCTTGTATTCGAAAGAAGCAATAACCGTCGGGTCGTACGACTTCACGATGCGCGAGTTACGTACCTGTCCGTTCTGATAGCCCCAGTAGGGATTGTAGTAGATCGAACCGGTGAGGTCATATACCTCCTGCGTTACGGCGGCATTCTGACCGCGCTCTGTCGGCGCACCGAAGGTGATCAACTTCAGCGCGGCGTTGTCCCACATCTTCTGTACCGACAGGAAGTAACCGAGCGAGTAGTACTTGATACCTTCGCCGATGATACCCTTGTTGTCGATATACGGGGAGAAACGGTAAGCCAATTGGGCGATGACGGACCATCCGTTGGACATAATGCCGCTGGCGTAGGTCGCGTTGACACGGGCTTTGTAGTTACGGTTGGTACCCGCCACACCTACTTTCCAGCCTGCTGCATAGAGGTTTGCACCCATCATGTAGTTGGTGGAAGTAGCAATGCCGCCGAAGGTGAAGCTCGACGCCTCTATCGGGTTCAGCACCTCTTTGTAACGGCTGGCGTCGTTCAGACCTCCCATGGCGGAGAAGTTGAAGTTACCGCGCTCCTGCGAGTTGAAGTTCAGACCCTCGATGTAGTAGTTCTCCGCATTCGACTGATAACCGCGGTTGCGGTAGCGAGCCGAAGACCAAGCGAAAGAAGTCGTTGCGTTGAACACATCCGTCGAAGCGGAAGACGAGGAAGCTTGAGCTTGGGTACGACCTTCGTCATCCGTCATCTCTTCTTCCGTGAGGTTCAGCAAGATCTCATCGTGTGCCAGTGCTACAACGTCCGGTCCCATGAGTACGTCCTCCATCTCATTGAGTTGGTTCTCGCGGAGGTTCACCAGTTCGAGCGCTGCGATATAGCCGTCTGCTTCCACGATCACCTCTTCGTCCATGGCATCCAGATAGCTGAGCGTAAACTCACCGTCCACGTTTGTCGTCGTCGAGATGTTCTGGTTCGCAAGCGTTATCTTCGCGCCAACAATCGGTTGGTTGGTGTTGTTGGCAATCACGCGTCCTCTGAGTGCTGTCTGGACATATACTTTCTTCACATCTTCTGCGGGTGCTCCCTCTTTAGGCTGCTCCGCTACCACGGGTGCTCCCTCTTTAGGTTGCTCCGCTACCACGGGTGCTTCCTCTTTGGGCTGCTCCGCTACTACAGGCGCTTCCTCTTTGGGTTGCTCCGCTACCACGGGCGCTTCCTCTTTGGGTTGCTCCGCTGCAGCAGGGCGCTGTTCACCTGCTTTGTTGACGGATGTCGGTGCCAGCCATGAGTTGATACCCTGGATTAGGATACCGTCTTTCCATTGCTTCGATCCGATCTGTCGGATACGGTGAGTGACGCGATATACCCAATTGGAGATTTTCTCTCCCGTCAGGTAATGAGTCGCATCCTTGTTCACCGTAATGGTGTCTCCCACCTGCAGTTGAGGTGGTTGTTGCTGTTGCTCTTGTGCGAAAGCGAGACTTGTCGCCAGACACAACATGCAGAGTAGCAGTGCTTTTCTCATACGATTGTTTGTTAGTGTTTTTATGGTTAATATTATTGATAATTAGAATTCAGCTGTTTTCGGCGTACGCGGGAAGGGTATCACGTCGCGTATGTTCTGCATACCCGTCACGAAGAGCATCAGGCGCTCGAAGCCCAGACCGAAACCGGCGTGCGGGGCACTACCGAAACGACGGGTGTCGAGGTACCACCACATATCCTTCATCGGGATATGACGACGCTCGATCTCGTTGTTGAGCAGCTCCAGACTCTCCTCACGTACGCTACCGCCGATGATCTCGCCGATCTGCGGGAAGAGCACGTCGGTACCCTGTACGGTCTTGCCGTCCTCGTTGATCTTCATGTAGAAGGCCTTGATATCCTTCGGGTAGTCGGTCATGATGACGGGTTTCTTGAAGTGTTCCTCTACGAGGAAACGCTCGTGCTCCGAACTCAGGTCATCGCCCCAGTTGCACGGGAACTCGAATTTCTTGCCGTTCTTGATCGCTTCCTGCAGGATATTGATTCCTTCGGTATACGGCAGGCGTACGAACTCCGTATCTACCACCGATTTCAGACGTTCGATCAGACCCTTGTCCACAAATTGGTTCAGGAACTCGAGATCGTCCATGCAGTGCTCGAGGGCCCAACGAACGCAGTATTTGATGAAGTCCTCCTCGAGGTCCATCAGTTCGTCTTTCTGAATGAAGGCTACTTCCGGCTCGATCATCCAGAACTCCGCCAAGTGACGCGGGGTGTTGCTGTTCTCGGCGCGGAAAGTCGGACCGAAGGTGTAAATCTTACCCAGCGCCATCGCGCCTAACTCGCCTTCGAGCTGACCGGAAACGGTGAGAGCGGCCTGCTTGCCGAAGAAGTCATCGGAGTAGTCGATCTGTCCGTTCTCGTCGAACTTGAGATTGTACAGGTTCTTGGTCGTTACCTGGAACATCTGACCGGCACCTTCGCAGTCCGAAGCCGTGATAAGCGGCGTATGGAAATAGAAATAGCCGTGCTCGTGGAAATAGGTATGAATGGCCATCGCCATGTTATGACGGATACGGAAGACGGCGCCGAAGGTGTTGGTACGCGGACGGAGATGCGCGATGGTGCGCAGGAACTCCATACTCAGTCCTTTCTTCTGCAGCGGATATTTCTCCGGATCGGCGGTACCGTATACCTCCAGGTCCGTCAACTGGATCTCCACGGCTTGACCCGCTCCCTGACTCTCTACCAGCATACCGGTAGCGGAGATACAAGCACCGGTGGTGACGGGTTTGAGACGCTCCTCGTCGAACTTCTCCAGGTCCACTACAATCTGGATATTCTTGATGGTCGAACCGTCATTGAGGGCGATAAACGATACCTGTTTGTTGCCGCGACGGCTGCGAACCCATCCGCGCACATTGATCGTCGCGCCGAAATCCGTTCGCTTCAAAGCATCTATGATTACTGTTCTTTGCATAAAATCTAAAATCTCAAATATAAAATGTCAAATGTCAATTTACAGCATAAATTGACTTATATCTTCTCCTAAACTGTTCATGCTCGATTGGATCGAGACTGTTTCCGGCTCCAGTCGTGCACCGCTGTTCAGTTCGTCGGCATCGATGGCCTCGTCCTCGTTCTGGAACTTCGCGTACTTGCCGCGGAAGCGGAGCCATATACTGTCGGTAGCACCGTTACGGTGCTTGGCGACGATGATCTGTGCCAGACCGCGCAGGTCCTTACCGGTCTTGTCGTCGTTATAGAGGTGGTAATACTCCGGACGGTGGATGAAGCATACGAGGTCGGCGTCTTGCTCGATAGCACCCGACTCACGCAGGTCGGCCAGCTGCGGCGTCTTTCCTTCCACGCCTTGACGCGCTTCCACACCACGGTTGAGTTGTGAGAGAGCGATGATCGGTATATCGAGTTCTTTGGCGAGGGCCTTCAGACTTCGTGAGATGATACTTACCTCCTGCTCACGGCTGCCGAAGGACGAACCCTGGGCGTTCATCAGCTGCAGGTAGTCGATGATGATCATCTTCACGCCGTGCTCGCGCACCAGCTTGCGGGCTTTGGAGCGTAACTCGAAGATCGAGAGCGAAGGGGTGTCGTCCAGATAGAGCGGTTTACCCTTCATGATATTGATCTTCGTATTCAGACGCCGTGCGTCCTCTTTGCTCATCTTACCGGTCTTGATCTTGTCGCCTTCCAACTCGCATACGTTCATGATCAGACGGTTCACGAGCTGGACGTTACTCATCTCCAGCGAGAAGATAGCTACGGGTATCTTACGGTCCACCGCCATATTCTTGGCCATCGAGAGCACGAAGGCGGTCTTACCCATCGCCGGACGGGCGGCGATGATGATGAGGTCCGGCGTCTGCCAACCCGACGTGATCTTGTCCAGGGCATGGAATCCCGAAGGAATACCGGATATCGAACCGTCGTTCTTGGCGGCTTTCTCCATGCGCGCGAAAGCTTCTTCGATGACGGGGTCTATCTGCGTCACGTCGCGTTTCTGACTGCGTTGGCTGATCTCGAAGATACCTGCCTCCGCCTCTTGCATCAACTCCTCTACGTCCTGCGTCTCGTCAAATCCCTTCTCTTCTATCTGCGCCGCCATGGCGATGAGGTCGCGGGCGGTGGCTTTCTGCGCTATCACCTGTGCGTGGTAACGCAGGTGTGCCGTCGAAGCCACACGACGCGTCAGTTCGGCGATATACACCACGCCGCCGGCTTTCTCCAGTGTGCCGAGGCTGCGTAGTTTCTCACCTACCGACAACGCATCGATAGGCTGGTCCTTGGCGGCCAACTCACGAATCGCCTCATAGACCATGCGGTTCTGGTCCTTATAGAATACCTCCGGTCGCAGCAGGTCTGCCACCGTGCCGTATGCATCTTTCTCTATCATCAGCGCACCGAGCACCGAGTCCTCGAGTTCCGGCGCCTGAGGGGGTAACTTGCCCAACTCGTTCGCGCCGACCTTGATGATCGTCGTCTGCGGGGTACGTTTGCTATTTTTACTTGTTCCTGCCATATGCAGTTAATAAATTATGTGCAGCGATAAAACTGCTTATCTCGTTATTGAGCACCTGCCGTTCCGCTACTTCTATCTGGTGCTCCATCTTCTCGTTCTTGTAGAATCCGTCCAACAGTGCCTGGTTGATCGTCTCGTACATCCAGTATTTGGCTTGCTCGGTGCGGTGGGCGTCGAAGTACCCGTTCTGCTTGGTGAAGGCGATATAGTCTTCGATATTCTTCCATACCTCCATCACGCCGCTGTGGTCGATGGACGAGCAGCATATCGCGTCGGGTGTCCAACCGGACTCGGGGGGCGGGAAGAGCATCAGTGCGTTCTTGAAGCTCACACGCGCGGCGCGCGCACGTTCTATATTATTACCGTCGCATTTGTTGATGGCGATGCCGTCCGCCATCTCCATGATACCGCGTTTGATACCTTGCAACTCGTCGCCTGTACCCGTCACTTGGAGCAGCAGGAAATAATCCACCATCGAGTGCGCCGCCGTCTCCGACTGACCCACGCCTACCGTCTCCAAGAGGATCGTGTCGAAACCCGCTGCTTCGCAGAGCACGATCGTCTCGCGCGTCTTGCGTGCCACGCCGCCTAACGAACCCGCACTCGGGCTGGGACGGATGAAGGCGTTCGACTTGACGGACAGTTCGTTCATACGCGTCTTGTCGCCGAGGATGGATCCTTTGCTGCGTTCGGACGAGGGGTCGATAGCCAGTACGGCAAGTTTCTTGCCCGCATCGCATAACTCGCTTCCGAGCGCTTCGATGAAGGTGGACTTACCGGCACCGGGCACACCCGTGATGCCTACGCGGATGGAGTTACCGGCATAGGGTAGGCATAGCTCGATCACTTTCTGCGCTACTTCCTGATCCGCCAGCAGGTTACTCTCCACGAGCGTCACCGCCTGACTGAGTACCGTCATGTCGCCACGACGGATGCCCTCGAAGTACTCTTCGGGACTCAGCACGGTCTTCTTGCGTCGGAAGGTCGCGTACGGGTTGACGGAAGGCAGGTTCTCTACACCTGCATTCACCGTCAGTCCTTTGTATTCCGCACTATTTTCCGGATGGTCTATCATTCAACGGTCCACTTGATCGTTACTTTCTTTCTCGGGTTAGCAAAGTCATTGCTGATGACGATCAGTTCGCGGCTGTACGTGCCGGCTTGCAGATCCTTGGTGTCGATCTCTACGGCTACAGCACCTTTCTTACCCGACTTGATGGCTTTCGGCGTCTTGCAGCGAATATTCTTGTCTGCGCTGTAAACGCGGTGTACCTCGAGCGGGTTCAGACCGGCGTTCTTGATCGGGAACATGTACTTGTTCACCTTACCGGCTGCGAACTTACCTGCCTCGATGGTCTCTGCGGTCTCGAGGATCGGTGCGTTCTGCTTGGCTTCAACGCTGAGGTTCGAGAAGTCCTCTTCGATATCGGCTTTTATGACGATACGGAAGGTCTCGCTCAGGTCTTTCTTTCCGTCGATCACTACGTAAGCGTTTACCTCTACCGGTCCGAACAGACGGGCTTTTTTCGTATCCAGCGCGAAGACGAACTTACCGATCTCGTTGGCTTTAACGGTCGGCAGCGTCACTTGCGATGCTAGGAACGGATCCGCGATAGCCAGATCGACATTATGTGCTTCCGCTTTGAGGTTGGTGTATTCCAACTCGCCGGTCTTCACGTCGCCTTTCTTGATGGTACCGAGGTCCAGCGTCTTGGTCTTCATGTTCAGATCACCTACCGCCAGCGTGTATTTGTTCACCGGCTTGGCTTGCTTTGGAATCACCTCACCTTTGATAAATACTTTTTTGGTGGGTTCCGACGCGTTGGATGTGATGGTCACGGTCTTCTGGAAACGACCCGGACGGCCGTTGGGGTTGTAGGTCACGGTGATCTTTCCGCTCTGACCCGGTTCTACCGGTTCTTTGGTCCACGTCGGAGTGGTGCAACCGCAACTGGCGCGAACGTTGCTCAGTACGAGCGGCGCCATGCCTTCGTTCTTGAATTCGAAATCCACACTCACGCGACCGTCACCTTCGTTAATCTTACCGAAATCGTGCTCGGTCTTCTCAAATGTAATCACAGGCTGTTGAGCCATCATGGCTACTGCTACAAGAGCCATGCAGAGAGTACTTAAAATCTTTTTCATTATCTATTAACTTTAATCGTTAAACTTTCAACTTTCAATCTTTACCATTCGTTTTACTTCCTTGACGTCTTCTATCTTGCGGATAGCCTTCAGCAGGTCGTCCAGTTCTTTGCGGTCGTAGACATAGATCTCCATTGTGCCTTTGAAGATACCGTCTTCGCTGGATACGTTGATGGACCGCATGTTGATGTGAAAATCCGTCGTGATGGTTTGCAGCACTTGGATGAACACACCGAACTTGTCAATACCTTTCAACTCTATCGTCTCCACGAAGGACTGCACGCGGTGGGTGTTCCAGGTCGCGGAGTAGATGCGCTTGCCGTAACTGGTCTTGAGCAGGTTCGCCTCCGGGCAGTCGATCTTATGGATATGCATCAGTCCTTTCTCGTCCATATATCCCAGCACTTCATCGCCCGGGATAGGATGACAGCAGTTACTGAGCACAAATTTCTTCCCTAACTCATCATCCGTCAGCACCACCGCATGCGGCACTTTCTTCTTCGGCTTCTCCGCGGGCTCGGTCTTCGGTTCCTTGACTGCTGATGGCTGACTACTGATAGCTGACGGCTCATCTTTCTTGCCTAAGAACGGTATATATGATTTCCATCCGCGTTTGGGGAAGACGATCTCGCGGATGTTATCCAGCCGGATAGTGCCTTGTCCCACCTCTGCATACAGTTCTGACGGTTGCGTCATTTGGTAGTAGTTCAACAACCGTGCCAAAGCCGTGTCGTGGTTCGCACTCAACTCCGCATCCATCTTTATCGCATCTTCCACCAGCCGCTCGCCGTGCTTGATATAATGGCGTTCCTCGCGGCGGAAATACTGCTGCAGTCCGTTGCGGGCTTTGGCGGTCGTCACCATCTCCATCCATTCTTTCTGCGGATGCTGACTGTTGGACGTCAGGATCTCTATCTGGTCACCGCCCTTCAGACGATAAGACAGCGGCACTAAGGCATGGTTCACTTTCGCGCCGATACAATGCTCGCCCAACTCCGAGTGAAGCATGAAGGCGAAGTCCAACACGGTCGAACCAAGCGGCATGGTCTTGATCTCGCCTTTCGGCGTGAAGACGAATACCTCCTGCGCGAAAAGGTTGAGTTTGAAGGTGCTCAGGAACTCCATCGAGTCTTTCTCGGGGTGGGCGAGAATCTCCTTGATCTCGCGTAACCACTTGTCGAGTTCGCTGTCGTCCGACTCGCCGGTCTTGTATTTCCAGTGCGCGGCATAACCGCGTTCGGCTATCTCGTGCATGCGGTCGGTACGTATCTGCACTTCTATCCATTGGCCGTCTTTTCCCATGACCGTCACGTGCAGCGCCTCGTAGCCGTTGGCTTTCGGCGTGGATATCCAGTCGCGGATACGCTCGGGGTGCGGACGGTAGATCTCCGTGATGGCGGAGTAGATCATCCAGCACTGGTCTTTCTCGCTCATCGACTCGTTGGGCGTGAAGATGATACGAACGGCCAGCAGGTCATACACGTCCTCGAAGGCGCACTGCTGCTTCATCATCTTCTTCCATATCGAATAGACGGATTTGATGCGGGCCTTGAG
>LXOW01048336.1_pt1 | contig 43044 bp, 9 predicted proteins | sample 1368591 | NCBI WGS metagenome assembly LXOW01 (sample SAMN04884650, study PRJNA319009) | bovine gut metagenome | isolation source: Cow rumen | host: Bos taurus | place: Italy: Legnaro (PD) | collected 2014-07-09
TCTTGGAGTTCGTGATGAGTATCTGATTCCACCCCCCGCTCTTACCTGCAAGGTTTCAATATCGTTACAACAGATTAACAAATATAGACAAGTGTTCTTCCGAAACCTTTATGCATCTTCATGCGTTTGTCGTGCCTCATGCTGTATAATGCTTGACGCGGGGGGCGGGGGAGTGCTATAATGACTATAACTACGATAATGCCTTTTTGCGCCTTTTTTTCGGATCCGACCGGGGGGGAGACGGGCGGCGAGACGGGCCGAGAATTGAACAGTTTGAACTAAAATAAATAGGTTGATTCAAATTTTTGCAGGATTCCGGCACTTTTAGTATGAAGTCAATGTATAAGGAGAGGGGGGAGCGCCACGATACAAATTCGGAGAAAAACGCGACGTTTGTTTGTCAGGATCATAGCCGGCGTGCTGGTCGCGGCGATGCTTCCGGGGCTCGTGGTGTTCCGCCGGACGGGGGTCAGCACCGAGGCCGCCGAGGACGCAAACCGCGGCGTCCGGCTCGCGGCCACGCAGCTTTTGAAAAGCGACCCCTACGCCAATTCCTCGCGCGTCAGGCGCATGAGCGAGTTTGCGCGCAGCCTCCTGCGCGGCAAGCGCAGCTATGAGGATTACGAGCTCGCCGTGCAGATCGCCATTGCGCAGGGCAGCTACGGCGAGGCGCTGGCCTTTCAGGAAAAGGCGCTCGCCGTCTTCGAGGGCAGCGAGGAGGAGGCGGCGGAGCTCTATCTGCGCATGGGCTATCTCTACGTCCTGCTCGGCGAGTTCGAGAAGGCGCTGAGCTGGCTCGATCTCGGCGTCGCGGTGAAGCCCTATGTGGAGCCCGTCCTGACGCGCGCGCAGGTTCGCTTGAACCTCGGCGACGTCGAGGGCGCGCTCACGGATGTGGACGCCTGTCTCGAGGCGGTGGGCGATTCTCTCACGCTGCTGCCCGACATGGTCAATATCTACGGAGCCGCCGGCGAGTATGAGAAGGCGGTCGAACTCTGGACGCGCCTGCTCGACACAGGCGAGGCGGAGGACTACCGGCTTGACCGCGCCTTCTGCTATGTGCAGCTCGGGCGCATGGGCGAGGCGGAGGATGACGTTCAGCGCTATCTTGAACGCCGCGGGGAGAACGCCGCGACCGCGAACGCCGTGCTCGCGATGGGCTTTCTGCGCAGCGGCGAGTATGTGAAGGCGGATGAGTATTTTGCCCGCGCCCTGAGCGGCGAGGACTCCGATCCCTATTCCCTTTATTATTATATAGTGCTCTGCGCCTATCTGACCGGGAAGTATGAGCGCGCCTGCGAGTACGGCGAGGGGCTGCTCGAACGGCTGGAGCGGGGCGAGGACGCCGGGGCGGCGCAGCTCTCTGTGGAGGACGTCTCGGGCCGCCTGCAGGTCGAGCTCGTGCCCGCGGATATCGCCCAGCTCGGCCGCATGGTCGGCGCGTCGCACATGATGCTCGGCGAATTCCGCCGCGCTGCCGAAGTGCTGACGCTCTCGCTGAGAGAGAAGGACGACGCCGCCGTGCGCTATCTGCGCGGCAGCAGCCTGCTCGCACAGGAGCGCTTCGGCGAGGCGCTGGAGGACTTTGAGGCGGCGCTGGCCGCCGGTGTGCAGACAGAGAGCAGCCGCTACAGCGCCGGCGTCTGCCGCATGCAGCTCGGCGAGCTTCCGGAGGCGCTGGAGGCTTTCGACTGGGTGGCGCGAAACGGAGAGGATCCCGCCCTCCGCGAGGAGGCCGCGCGCCAGGCTGAGAGGCTTCGCGCAGCCGAAGAGAATAACCCGTAATCCACGGGGTCTGAGTGACCCCGAAAGATAAATAGGAGGATATTGTAAGATGAAAAAACGTGTACTCCCCACCGTGCTTGCCCTCGCGCTGGCGCTGACGCTGTTCGCGGGCGCCGCCTTTGCCGACGGCGCCGTCTACGACGAGCAGAAGCTCGACGCCAACTACGCCCTGGCGCTGGCCTACATCGGCCGCGAGGACTACGACAAGGCGATGGACTACCTGAACGCCTGCCTGCTGTACTGCGACGAGGATTCCGCGAGCGACGTGTACGCCGACGTGCGCTTGAAGATCGCCTGCGTGTACACCATCCGGCAGGACTATGAGGCCGCGCTCGAGGAGCTCGAAGAGGCGCTGCGCGTCGACCCCTCGCTCAGCGAGGCGTACCTCGTCCAGACCCAGGTCTATTCCGACCTCGGCGAGTATGAGAAGGCCGCCGACGCCCTGCAGAGCTACATCGACATCACCGGCGACAGCTCCCTCTATGAGGTGAAGGCGGAGATCTACAGCGCCGTCGGCAACGTGGACAAGGCGCTCGAGAACTACAAGAGCTACATTGAGAACGACAGCGACAGCCCTGTCGAGGCCGCCTATAAAACCGCCGTCTACAGCATGGAGATCGGCGAGTATGAAGAGGCCATCAACAAGTTTGAGGAATGCCGCAAGGACGACGCCTACGGCCCCTCCTCGTACTACAACATGGGCGTGTGCTATATGCGCCTTGAAAAGTACGAGAAGGCGCTGAGCTACTTCGAGCGCGTGAAGGACAAGGACTTCGACGGCCTGTTCTACAACACCGCCGTGTGCAGCATGCTGCTCGACAAGACCGAGGACGCCATCGAAGCCTTCACCGAGTCCATCGAGAAGGAGTCCTTCGTCTCCGACGCGCTCTACAACCGCGCGATCTGCTATGTCAGCGTCGAGGAGTTCGCCAAGGCCATCGTCGACTTCACCGCCTATCTCGACGGTTTGAAGGCCGATAAGCTCGCCGAGCTCGAGGCCGAGGCGCAGAAGCGCGCCGAGGAGACCGGCGAGGAGCCCGAGGCGATCGATCCCGACACGGTCGTGGCCGTCGATATCGCCGCCTACTACCGCGGCGTCTGCGAGCTCTCCATCGGCGACGTGGAGGGCGCCATCGCCGACTTCACCGCCTGCATCGAGAATGACGTCGCCGTCGTCGACAGCTCCTTCAACCGCGGCCTCGCCTATCTGCAAAACGGCAATTACGAAGGCTCCGCGGCCGACCTGAGCGTCTGCGTGGACAACGACTACAGCGTCGACACCGCGAAGTTCTATCGCTCCTTCGCCCTCGCCGCCACCGGTGAGAACGAGGCCGCGATCGCCGATCTGACGGACTGCATCGAGCATGAGTTCAACCTCGGCCAGAGCTACTACCAGCGCGCGCAGATCTACATGGTCATGGGCGACGAGGCGCACTACATCGAGGATCTCGAGGCTTCCCTGCAATACTGAGAACACCCTTGCCTCCGGCTGAGAGGCGGAGCATGACGACACAAGCAAGTTGAATGGACGCTTTCGGAACCGCCGATCCCGATCGGCGATTCCGAGGGCGGTGAAAAGAAAGCGACGCGACTGCGCCCGGCGCGAGGCCGGGAAATACGAAAGAATCCCCCATCGACCCTGAACGGATGCCCAGGGAGCGTCCAGGAGGAATTGCCATGAAACGAATCAGCATCTTCAAATTTAGCGGAAGGAAGGGTGAGAAGCGGCTCGCCGTGCTGGCGCTGCTTTTGACGCTGTGGTTCACAGCGTTCACCGTGCTGCCGGGCGCAGCGACAGGCTTTGCTGATTCAACGCCTCCCACGGAGAACAGCGAGACAGACGGCCAGGGGGTTGGTGCGCCCGAAAGCGGCGACACTTCGGAGCCGACGGAGGATTCCGCCCCGTCTGAGGGCGGCAGCGACAGCGCGGGCGGCCTCAGAGGCGCCCCCCAGGGCAGCGACAACAACAACGACAACAACGACAACAACGACAGCAATAACGATAACAACGACAACAGCGGCGGCGACAACGATAACAACGACGACAACGATAACGACGATAACGATAACAAGGACAACGACGGCGGCGACGCCGATGATAAGGACGACGAGGACGAAGACGACGACGAGGAGGACGACGAGGACGACGAGCCCGACGTCGACGGCGACGCCGAGGCGCCCGAGGGCGAGGCCAGCATCATCGACGAGCTCGAGGACGACTACGGCCGGCCGATCGACCCCGACGATCTGACCTTCGAGAACGACGCGCCCTCCGACGAGAACGCGAAGAACGCCATCCAGAAGGCCGTCGACGCGGCGCTGGACTACATCAGCAACAGCTATGTCAGCGAGCTCACCATCGAGGTCGAGGCGGGCGAATACAACGGCGACATCACCATCAGCCTGCCGATCAAGCTCGGCACGCTCAACGACGAGGACGAGGTCGAGAACGAGAAGGAGATCGGAGAGAACTACCAGCTTGAAAACTTCGTGCTGAACATCGTCTCCTCCGGCTCCACGAAGAACGAAGACGGAAGCTACCAGGCCGACGCGGACAACGCCGTGAAGGTCAACGGCAATATTATTGTAGACGGCGTCAATCTGGTGCTCGCGGGTCTCTATCTCACGATGGAGAAGCGCATCGAGGTGCAGAACGCGAGCTTGACCGTCGTGGGCACCGCGGACGACGACGCGATCCATGTGGTGGCGGGCGAAGGCGCGGGCGACATCTCCATCGACACCGGCGAGGGCGGCGATACGCTCCTGGTCGAGGCCGGGGGCGACGGCGATATCGAGATCGACGCCGGCGACGACGACGACGAGGTCGAGGTGCAATCCGGCAGCGGCAAGGTCACGGTACATACCGGCGACGGCAGCGACACCGTCACGCTGAGCAAGCTCGACGACGAGGATGAGAGCCGCGGCGTCTATGACGACGAGGGCGAGTTCCATCCCTTCAACTCCGCGAGCGACGAGGGCTATTATGACGACGACGGCGAGTTCCACGCCTTCACCAGCTACGATGTGGAGAACGACAGGGGCTTCTACGTCGACGAGCACGGCAGCGTCTATTTCGAGGACGGCGTCTATGACAACGTCCACCATGGCTTTGTCGAGGACGACGAGGGCGAGCTGCACCCCTATAACTATGTGGACAAGAACGGCGTCTGGTGGTATGTCGACGACGAGGGCCACTTCTTCCGCGACCTGGACGACCACTTCATCGACGCCTTTGGCTACTGGTACACCCTCGGCGAGGACTACGAGCCCGACGACCATTACGACCCCTACGATCCCTACGACCCCAACGCCGAGTGGTATGTGAACTATGATCCGGACTTCGAGCCGGAGCTCGAGCCCTACGAGGACGAGGATGAAGACGGCGGCCGGATCAAGGTCTACACCGGCACGGGTGAGGACCGCGTCAACGTCGATATCGAGATCGGCGGCGGCACGGGTTCCGTGATCCTCCAGGACGAGGACAGCGCCCATGTCCACTTCTCCGGCGCCCTGTCCGAGGACGAGGAGGAGCCGATCAGCCTCAGCGACAGCGGCGGCGTGCTCACCTTCATCAACGAGGAGGGCGGGGAGCTGCTGGTCGATATCAGCAAGATCCTCCACCGCCGCCTGACCGACGAGCTCGAGAACAAGCCCGAGGAGGAGATCGAGCTCGACGGGGACGAGGTGACCGTCGGCGAGGACGGCACCCTCAGCTATCAGGCCGACAGGGCCTTCACCAATTACATCCTCAAGGGCGGCATTGCCGACGTCGCGCGCTTCGTGTTCGAGACGCTCGAGGGCGGGCTGCTCAACCAGCTCATCATCGACGCCGAGGAGGCGGGGGACGACGACGGCAAGCTCGTGCTGCACGACATCCTGGCCGAGAATGTCAACCTGATCGTCCGCGGCGAGGATATCAGCGTCGAGGGCGAGCTTGTCGCCGACAACGTGCAGATCCTCGCCGAGGCGGGGACGCTGCGCGAGGACGATTACGACCCCGAGGAGGCCAGCACCCTCGATAGGATCGAGACCTCCGTCAAGTCCATGGCGGCCGACTTCTTCAACGTCAGCCACAAGGTAAGAATCAGCATCGCGGACTCCGCCGTCATCCGGGCGGCGGGCGACGTCGAGATCAAGGCCAAGGTCGAACAGACCGGCGGCATCCTCGACATCACCGATATCACCGATATTCTCAATCTGGTCAACGTCAAGGCCGCCGGCGCCGAGATCGACGTCAGAGGTAAAATCTACGCCGGCAACGTCGAAGACGCGGAGGACGAGGGCTTCTCCGGCAACGGCGGCGGCATCCGCATCAGCGCCGAGATCGGTTCCGAGGTCGAGGCGGGCAGCAGCAACGGCTACCTCTCCTCCCTCGCGGTCGCGGTCGCGGTGCTCAGCGCGAAGGTCAATATCCAGGACGCGGTCCTCGAATCCGCGGGCAGCATCGTCGTCGAGGCCAAGGCGCAGGCCGAGGTCAAGGCGCAGGCCGCCGCGGCCGACCTGCCCATCTCCCTGGGCGTGGTCGCGGTCGTGTCCGAGGTCTACGCCGATGTGAACCACGCGAGCCTCACCGCGCACGACGGCAGTATTTCGGTCAGCGCCGAGGGCGAGGTCAATGTCGAGAACAAGGCGTCCAAGGACGGCGGCGACGACGATGACGACGACGGCGGTGGCGACAAGGACGACGACAAGGACGACGGCGGCGACGACAAGGACGGCGGCGGCGACGACAAGGACGGCGGCGACGGGGACGACGACGAGGATGGGGGCAAGTCCGGCGGCTTCTTCGCCGTGACCGTCCTCAACCAGGACGTGCGCGCCCGCGTCTTCGGCGGCTCGGTCATCCACGCCGCGGGCGACGTGTCGATCCAGTCCACCGCGAACGCCGAGGCGAAGACCACCGGCGTCGCGGGCGAGGGCGAAGACGATGACGACGAGGACGACGACGGGGACGACGACGACGAGAAGGGCGAGGAGGCCCCGAAGTCCGTCGGCGGCGTCAAGGACTTCGCGCGCAGCCTGCTCGAGACCGTGATCGAGGAGATGGACTTCGGCGCGATCGCCGACAAGCTGCTCACCGGCCTCAAGGGCGGCGACCACAGCGTCAAGACCGCGCAGTCCAACGACAGCGAAAAGGGTCAGGCCACGCTCTCCTGCTCCTCGGCGAACAAGGGCGGCGAGGTCGTCGTGACCGTGCAGCCCAGGGAGGGCTACGAGCTCGACAGCATCGTGATCCGCTACCTCGAACCCGGCAAGGGCGAGTACAGCAGACAGACCCTCGATCTCAGCGACAAGGAAGTGCATCCCGACGCGGGCAGCAAGGAGTACCACTTCGATATGCCCGACTCCGACGCGGTCGTGTTCGTCAACTGGAAGGAAAAGACGACGTCCGATGACGACGAGGTCAGCGGCGACGATTTTGCCGCGCTCTTCGGCGAGGGCGAGGACGAGGGCAAGGACGCCTCCGACGTGCCCGACGTGGCGAGCGTCTTCGATCAGGCCACCAGCGGCGCGCAGAAGTCCGAGACGCTGGACGACATCCTGACGAACAACAGCCAGGCGCCCAATGCCGCGACGCTCAGGTTCGAGGGCAACGACGAGTCGGTCGGCTCCCTGCTCAGCGCCGAAGAGGTCACCAAGGCCGGCCCCGGCGACAAGGTGCAGATCCTTGTCAACCCCGCCAAGGATCACTCCATGAAGGAGGACAGCCTCCACGTCCGCTATACGAAGACCGACGGCACAAAGGTCGACAACGTGCTCAAGCCGGACGACGACGGCAACTATATCCTGACGATCCCCGTGGGCGTCAACGGCGATATCACGATGTCCTGCGAATGGGAGAATGAAGAAGAGGAGGAAGACGGCCCCAATGGCGGCTCGCAGCTCACGGGCGCGCTCGGCGTGGCGGTCGTGATCAACAATAACAAGGCGGAGATCGACGGCGCGCTCATCGAGGCCGGCGGCAGGCTCGAGGTCGCCGCGAACGCCAGCACCGTCGTTGTCACCGCCGGTGACGCCGCCGGGAGCGAGGAAGACGGCGGCGAGGACGAGGGCGACGCCGAAGAGGGCGAAGGGGAAGAGGAAGACGGGCTCGAGAGCGAGTACGCGGACGGCGCGTCCTATCTCCTCAAGCTCGCCGAGTACAGCGGCGGCGTCGTGACGCCGACGCTCGCACCCAACCGCAAGTCGATCAGCTTCAAGGTCGAGCCCGAGGAGGGCAAGCAGCTCGACAAGGTGGAGCTGAGCTGGGTCAACGGCCGCGGCGTCACGAAGACCAAGGAGCTCGAGCCGAACGCCGAGGGTCTCTATGTCCTCACGCTCGAGGACAATGAGGCGACGGCGGAGGACGAGCGCGACTTCATCGCGAAGGACGGCTCGACCGTCACCGTGAGTGTCGTGTTCGAGGATACCCTCGGCAGCCAGATCAGCGGCGCGATCGGCGGCGGCTCCGGCGAGGAGAACGAGACGGTCACCGCCGAGCAGTACATCGAGGGCTTCGGCGCCGTGCTCCAGGTCAGCAGATCCAAGGAGGGCGGCAGCGTCAGGCAGACCAGCCGGAACGCCGCCACCGGCAGCAGCGCCTTCACCTTCACGGTCAAGAGCGAGACGGGTTACAAGGATCCGGAGGTCAGCTATACCTATTATAAGGACGGCGACGAGGACGGCCACCCCAGCGGCGAAGGCACGCTCACAGCCGTGTCCGGGGACACCTACAAGCTCGATCTCAGCGCGCTCGAGGGGTTGAAGGACGGCACGCAGGTCGAACTCAAGGTCGAGTTCCCCGAGGATAACCGCACGCTCGCGTTCACGGAGGGCGACGGCTATGCCCTCAGCGGCGGCGAGAAGGCCAAGGTCGGCGACGAGGTCACGATCAAGGCCGAGGCGAAGCCCGGCTATAAGCTCGGCGACACGATCACCTATACCTATATCGACAGGGACGGCAAGGAGAAGACCGGCAGCATCACCGTCGAGGACGGCGAGGCGAAGTTCACCGTCCCCGCCGACGTCTCCGAGGCGGAGGGTCAGGACAGCGTGAGCTTCTCCGCCGAGGCGAGCACGAAGGGCGTGCCCCTCAGCGCCGAGGTCAAGAACGACTCCGAGTCCGTCACGGTCGACGTCGAGGTTCCCGGCTATATGGACAACGGCGACACGATCGCCGTCAAGGTCGAGGACGACGAATACTATATTAAAGAAATCAAGGCGACCCCGAAGGAGGCTGCGGAGGCGGGGCTTGCCGTCACCGTGACCGAGAACGGGGACGGCAGCTATACCCTGACCGCCGCGGACGGCAAGGAGCTCAACTGCGCCTCCGTGCAGCTCGACGTCACCGTCGCGCTCAAGCCCGTCGTTGTCTCGGCAGCCCAGGCCGAGAACGGCGAGATCAAGGTCGAAGAGAAGCGCATCATGAACGGCGAGAAGACCGTCCTCCACGCCGAGCTCGAGGGCGAGGACGGCTACCGCGCCGACAGAAGCTCCGTCAAGGCCGTTGTCAAGGACGGCGGCACCGAGAGCAGCATCGAGGGCAAGCGCCAGAAGGACGGGACCTGGATCTTCGAGATCCCGGCCGGGCTGAGCGAGAACGCCGCGATCGAGATTCAGGCCGCGTTTGAAATGGGCCAGGACGATCCCGACAAGGCGAGTCTCAGCCTCGGCGTGGGCGTCGCCGTGAACGTGGCGCAGAGCCGCAACAACGCGATCATCAAAAACGCCGCTATCACGGCCGAGGACGGCCTGAGCCTCACGGCAGAGACCGAGAAGGCGGATTCCACAGCGAAGGCGACCGCCGGCTATTCCGAGGGCAATATCGGCATTGGCGGCGCGATCAGCGTCAACGTCGCCTCCGCGAAGACAAGCGCGAAAATCTATAACGGCACGTCCCTGACGCTCGGCGGCGGCGACCTGGAGGTCACCGCCAACGCTGACGTGCACTTCGGCACGAAGGGCGACGCGCAGGGCGACAAGGCCGACTCGGTCGGCGTGGGCGCCGGCATCGCCGTCGCCGTCACCGGCGCGGACGCCGTCGCGGCCGTGCAGGACGGCGTCGTCTTCGGCTATTCCGCCGAGGATGCGGCGCTCGACAGTATCGCCGTCATGGCGCAGCAGACCGTGAAGGACGCGGTGCTCGCCAAGGCCGGCGGCGCGGGCGGCGTGTCCGTCATGCCCGTGCTCGCGCTCGATATCACCGGCAGCAGCGCCACGGCTTATCTCGGCGCGCTGCACGGCAACGCGCTCTCCGCCGGCAGCGACGGGGAGCTGCGCGAGAACGACGAGCTGAAGACGGCGGTCGTCTACGCGAAGAACGAGGCCGAGCACGCCGTCAACTCCAAGGGCCTGGCCCAGAGCGATAAGACCGCGATCGGCGCGTCCTTCGATATCACCGTCATCAACGACAGCGCCGACGCCATGCTCCGCCACAGCGTCGCCGCGAACGGCGTCTTCGTCGGCGCCGACTCCGCGAGCTCCCTCAAGAGCACCGCGGTCGCGGGCGCGAAGGGCGCGGAGGAGGAAGACGACGACAAGGACGGCGAGGACGACAAGAAGGACGACGACGCGGACGGCAAGGCCGACAAGGCCATCGCCGGCGGCGCCGCGCTGAGCAGCGCCAACGACAGCAGGAACGTGGACGCCGGCAGCGTCATGGAGAAGAACGCCAACCGCCAGAAGGCGGAGACCAGCGAGGGCGGCGTGTCTGTCGCGGCGGCCTTTGTGCTCAACATCCTGGACAATGACGCGAGAGCCGGCGTCGACGGCAGCGCGTCCGTTCGCGCTGTCCGCGCGCCCGGCGCCGACAGCGAGGACGTCGAGGACGGCGAGGAGATCTATCAGCAGGATATGAACGGCTCCGTGAACGTCGTATCCCGCAACCGCACCGTCGCGGAGCTTCAGGCGAACGCCTCCGCCGCGGACGCCGGGGTCGGCGTCGCCGCCGCGGTCGCGATCAACATCGTAGACATTCAGAACATCGCCCGCGTCGGCGGGAGGGTCATCATCGTGGCCGACAACAACCTCAGCGTCCGCTCCGAGGTGCTCGAGGGCGAGGAAGACGAGGAAGACGAGGACGAGGAGGACGACTGGGCGCCCGGCGCGAAGGCGCTGGCGCAGGAGCTCGAAAAGGTTCTGACCGAGCTCTTTGAATCCCTCATGGACAAGATGGGTCTCTCCCAGTACGAGGCGGCGATCGATGTCGCCGGCGGCCTCGCCACGGTCATCTCGGAGATGGCACGCGGCTTCGCCGAGGAGATGCTCACGGAGGCGCACGGCTTCGGCAAAGCCTTTACCGAGGCGACGAGCTTTAAGGATATCGCCGACCAGCTCGAGGCGAACGTCGAGGCCGCGGAGGAGATCTTCTTCAGCATCCCCGATATCGTGATGGAGAGCCTCAACGATATCCTCGAGGCCGCCGTCGGCAAGGAAGCGCTCGACCTGGTCAAGGCGCTCAGCGGCGGCTCCGACGGCGCGCTGGACTTCTCCGAGCTGGAGGATCCGGTCGGCGAGATCCAGAACGCCATAGACAGGATCGGCTCGGCCGTCGAGCAGATCAACGATACGATTGAAAAGATGGAGGCCGTCCTCGACGCGCTGGACGAGATCGACGAGGAGATCGACTTCGCCGAGCTGCTGGCGGAGTTCGGGATCGAGCTTGACGACGACGGCGAGGAACCCGAAGAGGGCGACGACGGCGAGGAACCCGAAGAGGGCGAAGACGGCGAGGAGCCCGAAGAGGACGAGGACGGCGAAGAGCCCGAAGAGGGCGAGGACGAGCAGCTGCCTCTGACCGCCCGGTATCTGCTCGAGCTCGTGGAGGAGCTCAGGGAGCTGCGCGAATTTGCCGCGCTCACCGGTCTCGGCGAGCTGCCTGAGCTCAGCGAGCTAGACAGCCTCGCGGAGCTCAAGGCGCAGATCGGCTTCTTGAGGAATCTCCGCGAAGAGCTGCTCGGCGTGAGCGACAGGCTCTTTGACGCGGTGGAGGACGTGCTGGACACGGACTTTGTCGACGTCGCCTCGCAGCTCGGCAAGGACGTGGTCAACAACCTCACCCAGGAGCTGGCGAACGTCCTGCTCAAGTCGGTCAAGGACAGCGTCTCGAGCCTGAGCTTCCGGACAGACGCTTTCCTGGACGGCGTGAAGAACGCGCTCAAGCGCACCCTGTCGGACGCGGCTGAGAAGGCGGCGGACGAGGCGCTCGAGCAGGTCAAGGGCGTCTTCAACGAGGCGAAGGACATGCTGAACCTCGCGAACGCCTTCGTGGACAGCGTCGACGTCTGGCAGTCCCTGAGCGCCGATTCCCTGTCGGACAAGATCGAGGCCCTGGCCGCAAAGGCCGATATTCTCAACAGCACCGTCGCGGATATGGCCGGGGCGGCGCAGCGCTATGCCGAAACGCTCGAAAACCTCAGGCAGAGCCTCGAGGCGGAGACCCCGGCGGAGGGCGAGGCGTGGACTTTCGCGCTGCCCGAGCTGATGGTCACGGAGCTGCAGGGCTATCTCGACGAGAGCCTCGGCGAGCTCGCCGACACGCTCAGCGACAGCATCTTTGACCCGGAGACTGGCGGCGTGATCGAAATCGAGCTCGCAGAGGAGGACATGCAAAGCGTCCGGACGGTCGGCGGCAGCCTGCTCTTTGCCGCGGCGACGGTGAGCAACGCCGTCGGCGCTTACGAGCACCTGACCGAGACCATCTTTGACGGCGCGCGCTTCTCCGCGGCTGTCACCGCGATCATCACCGACACGGTCGAGACCATCGGTTACGGCACCGTAGACGCCCTGACCGACAGACTTATCAATCTCGACAAGCTCAAAGCCTATCTGGACAGCGGCACCCTCTCCACAGACCTCATGAACGCGGTCAAGGCGGGCGTCGCCTCCGCCGGTCTCGCGCTCACCACCGGGGCGATGGATGCCCTGACCAAGTGGGGCAACCTCATGCTTGAGCCCGAGGAGAGCGACGTGCTGAAGCATGTGATCGGCACCGAGGCGATATCCGGCGCGGGCGGCGCCAACATCAGCGTCGCGGGCAGCGTCGCGATCGCCGTGCTGAACGGCACGACCAGAGCGAGCATCGAGGGCTACACCGGCGCGTCGGAGGACGCGACGGTCGAGGCCGGCGGGACGGTCTCCATCCTCGCGGTCAACGATCAGAAGGTGACGACCACGGCCTCCGGCTCCATGGACGCCGACGGCAAGGCCGACGACAACGACGGCGCCGGCAGTTCCGACGTGAACGACACCGCCTCGCAGGAGCAGAAAGAGGTCGAGGAAGAGGAGCCTGTCCTCTACACCATCGGCGGTCTGCCCAGCGGCGTCGAGGTCAAGGTCAAGGGGCGCGACGAGGCCGGCAAGGCCGCGAGCCAGGATCTGGTCGAGGTCAGCGTCAAGCTGCCCCAGGGCAAGCAGGTCGACACCCTGACCTATACCTATACCAATGCCGAGGGCAAGGAAATCACGAGGAAGATCCTCGTCAAGGATCACGTCACTTCGGACGAGGCGACCTACGTCTTCAACATGCCCGAGGCGAATGTCTCCAAGATCACGGTGAAGTATAAGGATGCCGACCACAACGCCAAGACCTCGGCGTCCACCAACAGCAAGGGCGCCAAGGTCGGCGTCGGCGCGGCCTTCGCCTTCACCTATGGCGAAGTGAGCACCGGCGCGGAGCTCGGCGCGGCGCGCGTCGTGGACGCGGACGCGCTGGCAATCCGTGCCAAGGCCGAGCGCGAGGTCGAGACCTCATCCGTCGCCGGTACCGACCCGCTCGAGCGCGGCGACAGCGGCGACGACAGCGGCGGGAAGTCCCCGAAGGTCTCCGTCGATGCCTCTATCGCGCTGAACCTGCTCGACGGCGCGATCGAGGCCATTGTCGGCAAGGACGCCCGTATCCTCACCCACGGCGAGGACAACATCCTTATCGAAGAGCCCGAAGAGGACGAAGAGGAGGACGGCGAGGACGGCGAGGACGGCGGCGAAGAGGACGAGGACGAGGACGAGGGGCGGAAGGCCAACTTTGTCCTGACCGTGGACGAGATCTCCAACGCCGTCGCGAAAGCCAGCGGCTTCTCGATGGGCGGCAGCACCGCGGTCGGCGCGGCGGTCGCGATCAGCATCATCGACACCGGCGTGAACGTGGTCTTCGAGGGCTCCGCCACGCTGGAGCAGGGCACGGCCTATATCGCCGCGTCCAGCGCCAACGAGGACGGATCCAACGCCATGGCGACCGCCATGGGCGCGGATATGGAGCGCTACATCAACAAGATCAAGAACGCCGAGCAGTCCGCCGAGGACGCGGCGAACAAGGTGCTCAGCGGCGAGATCTACAACAGCTCCACGGGCGTTGAAAACAACAATAGCAACAAGACCGCCGAGGGCATCAACGCCAAGCTCGACAAGGAGAGCGACAAGGCGGAGGAAGACAAGACCGAGGCGGACAAGGCCGCGACCAACGCGCCGCTGTCCACCAACGTCCTGCGCACGCAGAGCGTCAGCGACAAGACCGACACCTCTATGGCGAATGACGACATCCATGAGGCGGGAGATTCCGCGAACGGCGCCACCGACACAGTCCTTGAAATGAAGGGCGGAGAGGGCAAGATCAGCGTTCAGGTCGCCGCCGCCGTCGGTCTTACGGTCAGCAAGCACAAGGTCAACATCTCGATTAAGGGCGCGATCGACGCGGCGAACGGCGTGGAGATCTCCTCGGGCAACGAGGGCAGCTTCCGCACGCTCGGCACGAGCGCCTCGATGTCGCTCGCCATGAAGAGCAACGCGATCGCCGCGGGCGTCGCGGTCAGCGTCAACCGGAATGAAGCGAACATCGACGTGGACGTGGACGAGAACGGCGAGGCTGCCTCCATCACCAGCGAAAACGGCGACGTGACGATCTCCGCGACGCTGAACCAGAACACCACAGGCCGGTACCGCGGTCTGCTGGCATCGCAGGCGCTGGCCGGTGCGGTCAGCGGCAGCGGCGGCGCCTCTGTGGGCGGCGCGATCTCCGCACTTGTCAGCAGCGCCAAAACCAGCGCCAAGCTCGGCGCGAAGACCGTGGTCACCGGGCACCAGATCACCCTGGAGGCCGTCGACAAGAGCCGGTTGACGACCCGGGCGGGCGGCTTCAGCATCTCGAAGGGCGCGAGCGTCGGTCTCGGCGCTTCCGTGGCGGTCATCGTCTCGAAGAATGTCATCGACACCTCTGTGGGTGACGGCGCGAGCATCACGGGCACCCGCTTCACGATGCGCGCCGAGAAGACGATGGTCACGATGAAGGACTATGCGCTGCCCTACGGCCTGACCGACGCGGTCTCCAACTCCACCGATATCGACGACGATGACGCCGACACCGGCATCATCGACATGAAGAAGGACAAGGACAAGAACAGCTACGAGGTCCACATCGAGGTCACGAGCGAGGATCTGCTCAAGGCCGTCGACCTGCTGAACTTCCTTTCCAGCACCAACTACTATGCCGAGGCGATCGGCGGCTCGCTCAATGCGGGCGCAAGGAGCATCGCGTCCGTCGCGGGCTCGATCTCGACCGTCGTGCTGAAAAACGTGATCAACGCGGTGGTCGGCGCGGCGACGATCCGTACAAGCCAGAGCCAGGACGGGGACGCCGCCGAGGACGAGGACGGCAGCGTGGATATTCGCGCGATCGCCGGATCGAACGCCCGCATGATCGTGGGCGCGGTCAGCGCCTCCGCCTCCAACAGCGTCGGCGTGGACATCGGCGTCCTGGTCAACAACGACGAAGCCTACACCGTGGTCGGCGAAAACGGCGAGGCTGACGTCAGCGCCGAGGGCGATTACAGCCAGAACTCCGATATCGAAGCCCATATCCAGATTTTCAGCGCCGCGGCGGGGGCTGGCAGGAGAAACACCGTCGGCGGCACCAATAACGTGATCGTTTCCCACAGCAATTCCCGCAGCGAGATCGGCGCCGACGCCCGCATCACGGCAGGCGGCAATTTCGAGCTGCATGCGAATACCGCAGAGGATCTGCTGCTGGTCGCCGCAGCCGCGAGCGTCTCGCTGACCGGCGGGGTCGCGGGAGGCGGCAGCATGGACGTGATCGTCAACCGCGCCTTCACGAAGGCCGTCGTCGGCGCGGGCGCGCAGCTTACGGCGGGCGGGGATCTCAAGGTTCACGCCCTCGACAGCGAGCAGCTTATCTCCGTGATCGCGGCGATCTCGGCCGCCGGCAAGGGGCACTCGGCCGCGGGCGCACTCGGCGTGCTGATCACGAAGTCCCAGACCTATACCGATATCCGCGACGGCGCAAAGCTGACGGCGGAGCGGGGCGACCTCTTCCTGAAAGCGAAGTCCGACAGCATGATGGCCAACGCCATCCTCTCCGCCGGCGTCTCCCTCAGCGGCGCGGGCATCGGCGGGACGGTAAACGCCGATATCTTCAAGCGCGACGTGTCCGTCAACACCAAGGACGTGGAGCTCACGGCGGGAGGGAACATCCTCTCCCAGGCTCTCGGCAAGGACGTCACCGTGCTTGTGACCGCGGCGGTCGGCGCGGCGAAGGGTATCGCCCTGGCGGGCACCATCCCCGTGACGGTGGCGAACAACCGCATCACAAACGTCAACGGCGGCGGCGTTAAGGCGTTGTCGGACAGCGACGACGTCAACAACGGAGCCCTTACGGCGACGGCGGGCGGCAGCATCGGCATTGAGACCGACTACCGCTTCTCCCTCGTCGACGCGGCGGGCGGCATCGGCCTCTCGCTCAACGGCGTGTCGGTCGGCGCGACGATCTCTACCGCCGTCATCAATAATACTGTACTGACGACCCTCGGCGACGCGTCGAATCTGAGGGCCGCTGCGAAGCATACCCTGAACACCAGCGGCGCGGGCGAGAAGACCGGTATCTACCTCGGCGCGACCGCGAGCGAGCGCACCATCCTCGCCTCGCTCTCCGCCTCCGGCTCCCTGCACAGCGCGGCGGTCGCGGGCGTCATCAATACCGTCGTCTCGAGCAACGGGGTGAAGGCCAGCGCGGGCGCGGCGAAGCTGACCGCGGGCTTTGACGAGAACGATGCGCAGACCGCGCTCGCCGATGTCATCCTGAACGCCAAGGACGAGGCCGGGCTCTATAACTGCGCGGGCGCGCTGTCGGCCTCCGGCACCGCCGGCGTCGGCGCGACCATCGTCACCCTCGTCTTCGCGCAGGATGTCGCGGCGACGGCAGGCGGCAACATCAATGCCAGCCGCGATGTCACGGTCGCGACCGATACCAAGAACCATGTCTGGCTCCTCGCCCTCACCTTCGCGGCGGGCGGCAAGGCGGGCGTGGCAGGCGGCGCGAACGCGCTCGTCTTCCAGAACAAGAGCGAGGCGACTCTCGGCGGCAGCACCAAGGCCGGCGGGAACGTCAGCGTCGACGCGGCCGGGGACAACCAGCTTCTGAACGTCGCGGCGGCGCTCGGCGGCGGCGGGAACGTCGGCGTCGCGGGCGTCGCGGTCGTCACCTACTTCAAGGGCGTGACCCGCGCCAGCGTCCTCGACCACGCGAGCGTAGAGGCGACAAGCGGCGCTCTCGGCGTCAAGGCGCACTCGAAGGAGTGGGTGTCCTCCGACGCGGCGGGCATCGCGGCCTCCGGCTCCATCGCCGTCGGCGGCACGCTCGATCTCGTCATCACGCAGGTGGTCACGGAGGCCAGAACCGGCAAAAACGTGCATCTCACGGCCGCTGGCGCGGTCGATGTGACGGCGACGGATCTCTATGAGCTGCTCGCCATTGCCGCCACGCTCTCGGGCGCCGGCAGCGTCGGCGTCAGCGTGACCGGCCTTGTCAGCGTCGCGCTCGGCACGGTTGCGGCCGTGGTCGGCGAGAACAATACCATCGACGCCGGTTCCGCGAGAGTCATGGCGGACAACCAGCGCAGGATCCTGACCGCGGACGGCACCGTCGGCGCGGCGGGCGGCGTCGGCGTCGCGGCCACGCTCACGGCGGTGGTCGCCGGCGCGAGAATGAACCAGGACGCCCACGACACCCTGTATCAGGGCATGAAGCCCGAGGATCAGGTCGAGGGCAGCTTCTCCAGCGCCAACCACGAGGCGCAGGCATACAAGCCCACCGATACCGCGCAGGCGCTCGCGGGCGACGGGCAGAAGCCCGGCAGCACGGACTACGGCAGCTACGGCCAGGGCGGCATGATCTACGAGTCGCCCAACGGCGAGGATCTCTATACCAAGGATAAGGACAACCATTATACCCGTATCTCGAACGTGCAAACCGTCGAGGAGAACGGCAGGACGATCAAGCGCGTCCACGCCAACGAGGACACCCCGATCTATTACATCGACCCGGATTCCGGCGAGTATGTGAGCGCGGTACAGAGCTATGACGACGCCTCCTTCGCGAACACCGCGGGCGGCGGCGACGGCACCAGCTTCACCGCGCGTTCGATCGGCGATCTGAGCGACGCCGTCTCCGCCGTCATCGGCAGCAACAGCACGGTCAGCACGAGGAACAATATCGACGTCGTCTCCAACGACAGGCTCGAGACCCTGATGATCAGCGGCACGGTCGCCGTCGGCGGCAGCGCCGGCGTCGGCGTCGGCCTCACGGTCGGCGTGCTGAACTCCAACGTCCAGGCGCGCGTCGACGAGAGCGCGGCGCTCGCCGCGGGCGGCGCGATCACCGTCAGCGCCAGCACCGGCGCGGACAGCGCGAGCAGCGCTCTGACCAAGGCCTCCGACAGCACCAACCCCCTCGATCTCAATGAGATCAACAACACCAACCGCAAGGCCGACGAGGAGTCGGGGAACAGCGGCGGTTCCTCCNNGGCGGTTCCTCCGCCCGCCTGATCTCCGTCACGGCGGCGGGCGGCAGCGCCGGCGTCGCCGTCAGCGGCGCGGCTCTCGCCGTGTTCTCGAACGTCAAGGCCAGGATGGCGGGCAATGTCAGCGGGGCGAAGAGCCTGAACGTCGCGAGCGGTCTGAACTTCGGCAAGGTGCTGACCGCGAACCTCGCGGCCGCGGCCGGCGCCGTGGGCGTGAACGTCTCCCTCGGCATGGCCTACTTTGAAGGCAAGGCCACGGCCGAGATCGGCGGCGCGAACGCGAACCAGAGGATCGAGAACGTCAAGAACAGCGTCAGCGTCAGCACCACCGGCAGCACGAACGCCACGGTGGCGGCGGCTTCGATCGCGGCGGGCGGCGCCGCGGTGAACGCGGGCGTCCTGCTCGCGCTCAACCGCAGCGAGGCGCGCAGCAGGATCGGCAGAAATGTCAGCATCGACGCGCCGAACGCGGCGGTGAGCGTGTCGCATGACTTTTACAGCGACGCGGTTGCGGTGCCCATCGCCGTCACGGCGGGAGGCGTCGCGGTCGGCGTCATGGTCAGCGTCGCCATCAACAAGCTCGACGCGGCCTCCACGGTCGGCGCTGTCGGCAGCGAGTCGCAGGGCAGCGGCAGGATCAAAGCCAAGTCCCTCATCGTCGCGGCGAACGCCAAGGGCGACGTCGACGTGACTGGCATCTCCGTCGCCGCGGGCGGCGTCGCCGTGAACGGCGTCGTGGCGCTCGGCCTGAACTTCGTCAAGAACCTCGCCTCCGCGCGCAGGCTCCCGGTCGAGCTCAGCGGCGCGATGGACGTGTCCGCGCGGCTGCGCGGCGTCACCGACGTCACGACGACCGCGATCACGGCGGGCGGCGTCGCGGTCGGCGCGAGCGTGGACGCGGCGTACATCGGCGCGTCCAACGAGGCGAACGTCGAGCTCGGCGGCGACAGCACGGCCTCCCGCCTGACGGTCTCGGCCGACTCCGACCCGCGCGCGACCGTGCTCGCCGTCACCGGCGGCGCGGGCGGCGCGGCGGTGAACGTCAATATCGGCCTCGCGCTCAACAAGGGCGTCAATCGCGCGAGCCTCGGCGGCGGCGGCAACCTGAGCCTCACCGGGGAAGAGGACGACGACGGCCTGACAGTCTCCGCAAAGGGCGGCGCCGGCCAGGCGCACACCGCGCTCTACAGCGCGGCGCTCGGCGGCGTCAGCGTCAACCTCTCGCTCGCGCTCAGCCTGCTCAAATCCACGCAGGAGGCTAAGATCGAGAACTCCGGCGCCCTCGTCGTCAAGGGCGAGAACAAGGCGATGCCCGTCAAGGTCGAGGCCATCCAGGGCAAGCCGAACGCACATGCAGACCACACCTTTACCGATAACAACGGCGGCAGCGCGCAGACCGTGAGCTTTGGCGACAGCATGGCGAAGGCCTATCTGTTCTCCGCCGGCGCGGGTCTCCTGACCGTCAACGCCAGCGCGGGCGTCGCCATCGCCGACAGCACCAACCGCGCGGTTTTGAAAGCGAAGAACCTGACGGCGGCGACCGTCAGCGTCAACGGCGGCGGCAGCGACGAAGAGGACGCGGCGGGCGCGCTGAACGGCTACGGCCGCTCCGACGCGAACGTCAAGATCGACAACATCAGCGTGGGCGTCGTGAGCGTCGGCGTGATGGTGGGCGTGTCGCTCGCCAAGGGCCGCTTCGAGAGCGAGGCGGAGGCCAGCGGCGAATGGCACATCCGCAGCCTCCTGCTCGACAACGTCTATACCTCCTCCTCCGTGGCCGACGTGACTCCGGCGACCGGCGGCGTGTCCGTGAGCCTCGTGAACGCGGGTCTCAACACGGCCATCGCCGCCAACAGCACCAAGGCCTCCGCGAAGCTCAGCGGCAGCGGCACGATCTATGCCGACGCCGTCGTGAGAGTGCGCAACAACGCCGTCTACAGCGAGGAGGCCCCGAACGCCGCGGCGATCATCAATAAGCCCAACACGAGCGTGAGCATCGTGAGCGTCGTGGCGAACGTCGCGGTCGCGCGCAACACCACGCAGCAGTCGACGACGATCCAGAACGTCTCTATCAAGGGCGGCAGCGCCGTCATGACCGTCGAGTCCCTGATCCGAGACGCCGGCGCGAGGGCCGAGACGAAGCTCGCCGGCGGCAACGGCGGCGCGAGCGTCAGCCTTGTCGGCATCGACCTGAACTTCGCCGTCGCGGCTTCCAAGACCTCGAACACAACGAGCGTCTCGGGCGGCAGCTATGAGCTCAAATCCCTCAGCGTCAAGACCGCCACCAGCAGCTATGTGAACGCCTACGGCAAGACCCCGACCAGCGTCGGCCTCTTCCTCATCGGCGCCCTGCTCACCGACGCGCGCACCTCCGACGCGGTCAGCGCGACCATGTCGAACACGAACGTCACGGCGCAGGAGAGCGTCAGCCTCGAGGCGAGCGGCAACGGCACCGCCGACGCGCTCTCCGAGAGCGGCACGACCGTCAGCGTCATCTCCGGCAAGAGCTCCCGCGCGAACGCGCAGGTCGGCTCCGGCTCCGGCGACCGCCAGCGCGTCACCGCCGGCATCAGCGGCGGCAGCGTCAAGGCCGGCTCGAACCTCAAGGTCGTCGCCGAGAACGCCGGCGCGGCGATCGCGGACGTGAAGAGCGGCCTCGACGTGGCGCTCGTCCAGATCAGCGAGTCCGTCCTGCCCACGGAGAGCTACTATAAGACCGAAACCTATATCACCGGCGGCGCGAACGTGTCCGCCGCGGGCGATATCACTGTGCGCACGCAGGATTCGACCAAGGCGGAGAGCGTCGCGAACGCAAACTCCATCGGCGTCGCCCTGAGCGCGGACATCACCAAGGGCAGCAACACCATCGACAGCCAGAACAAGGTCACCATCGGCGCGAAGCTCGCCGCGGGCAAGTCCCTGAACGTCCTCATCAACTCCATCACCGACATGAACGCCCGAACCACCTCGAGCGGCGGCGGCTTCATCAAGGGCACGGCGCTGAACGTGGAGAACAGCCTGACCCGCACCGGCATCATCACCGTGAACAGCGGCTCCGAGCTCTCGGCGGATCACGGCGACGTGAACATCCTCAGCACCCTCGGCAAGAGCTACGCCGGCCAGAACATGACCGAGAAGGTCGACAGCATCAACTCCTACGGCAAATCTGTCGCAGGCGGCGTGGTGACGATCGGCAATATCAAAACGATCACCAACATCTCCAGCGACGCGGAGATCAACATCGGCTCCGGCGTCAAGATCTCCGACCGCTACAACAACGTCAACATCCGCACCGACGCCACCCAGCGCGGCCTCAAGGTCTTCGGCTCGGCGGACGCCTCCGGTCTCGGCACGCGCCCCGAGGTCACGAACAACCTCACCCTGACGCTGACCTCGAAGGTCAACGTCAGCGGCAGCGCGAACGCAAAGGCGGAGATCGAGGGCCGCAGGGTCTATATCGGCGCGAAGATCGGCGAGCTCGACGAGTACGTCTACGGCTACACCAAGGGCTCCTCGCTCGGGGCGGCGATGTACGCCACCAACAACACGACCCACGCCTTCACCGCGCAGACCACGGTCGGCAATCTCACCGTCATCGGCCATGACGACACGATGCTCTACGCGAACACCGAGCCCGCCTACCGCAGTGAGAACATCCACACCGAGGCGCGCGTCCAGCTCAACGCCATCGGCGAGGCGATCGCGAAGACCAACATGGGCGCGAGCTACGCCAAGGCGAAGCTGACCGTGAACACCGGCTTCACCTACTACGGCGCGAACTTCAACAGCGAGGTCAGCAAGTTTGACACCGCGCGCATCACCAAGATCCAGAAGGCCGGCGGCTTCATCGTGAAGGATACCGAGAACGCCGGCAGCTTCAGCAGCACCAAAGAGGCAGACTTCTACAGCCCGACCTTCTACCTGAGCGACGCCGCCGCGGGCATCTACATCGACGTCAGCGACAAGGGCGTGCGCCAGGTCGGCGTGAAGAACGAGGAGACGATCTGGACGACCACGGAGAGCCTGATCCACCTCGGCAATATCTCGAACTTCCTGCCCGGCACCGCGAACCTCACCGGCAGCATCCACGANNGAGCTCAGCAGCGTAACGCTGCGCAACGAGGGCTTCGTGAACCCGCGCGTCTACCTCGACGGCAAGCGCTACGACGTCGCGATCCGCAACACCAGCTATCAGCCCGACCTGTACGTCAGCATGACCGGCAAGGGCGATATCAAGCTCACCGGATTGATCCCGCTCTATGACGGCACGGCCTCCTTCGAGTGGACCGGCGAGGAGGGCGGCAAGCTCCTGAGCGTCGACAGTGTGACGGTCATCACCGTCGACGCGGCCAACTCCCTCGACGCGACCGGCGAGAACGAGAACATCGTCCGCCCGCTCTGGGCGCGCAGGCTGATCGTCAAGGGCGCAGCGCAGATCGGCGAGGAGGGCAAGCCCTTCTACGCCTGGATCATCTCCCGCGTCACAAATCCCAGCCAGCAGATCGCGATGGAGCCCGACGACGTGCTCGTCGCCGCCAAGGGCGATATCTACATGGACCTCGCCTCGGTGCAGTTCTATGTGATCGACGACCTCGACGCGGCCTATGAGGCGAACAAGAATATGCCGGTGCCCGTGCTCGACCTCAACAGCATCCAGTCCGAGACCGGCGACGTCTATCTCGCGCTCGAGGACGGCCGCAGCCTCTACAGCACCGACGGCGCAACCGTGACGATCCCGCTGCCCGGCTCACTGGAGTACGACGCCACCTCGCAGGTCTCGCTCGTGAACGACTACACCATCACGGGCCTCGATATGCTCTCGTACTACGAGGTCGCGCGCGACCCCGAGACCGGCATCTCCACCTACCTGCTCCCGAACGGCACCACCTTCTACATGGACGGCGAGGGCAATGTCAGCCGCATCGAAGAGGCCGGGACCTCGATGGCGGTCGGCGAGTATGTGTTCAAGTCCGACGCGCAGGGCGTCTATGAGATCCAGCTCAACGCCGGCGTGTCCATCAACCTCCGCACCGGCGAGCTCGACGTCGCCGAGGATACCTCCTTCGAGGTGCTCCTCCAGGCGATCAAGGGCACCTGGCTCGACACCCGCGGCCTGTTCAGCAACCTCATCAAGGTGCGTATCTCCTTGGAGGACGGCTCGGATAAGGACTTCCGCGTCATGAAGATGCCGCAGGCATGGAACGACATGCTTTGGTACTACATGAACCTGCTCCAGCCGAGCGTCTGGAAGGATCAGACCGCGAACAACTTCGTGATCGCCTACGATCAGAAGAACGATCAGGTTCACTTCTACCGCGTCGGCAAGGTCGAGACGCAGGAATCCCTGACCAACGACGACTACTTCGTGAACCTCGACGGCGACTTTGCCGAGGAGGGCGGCAACTACCGCACGAGCTACACCAAGACCGACGCCTTCTTCGGAAGAGGCGGCAAAAAGCTCAACGTCAGTTCGCTCCTGAGGAAGGATCACCGCGAGGGCGTCTATGAGTACTACTTCGACGCCGAGGGCGAAAACAGCTTCCTCGACTGCGGCTATGAGGTCAGGGCGATCAGCAACGATCACAGCTACGGCAACAGCCACGCCTATTCCTATCAGTGGAAGGACGGCGACGTCTGGCGCGACCTTGAGATCGCCGACACCGGGACGAATATGGGCGTCACGGTCAAAGCCGGCCACAGCGAGCAGATCTACAAGAACCTCGAGGGCAAGTACTGGCTGCCCGAGCATACGACGGGTCTGCTGTCGGAGGCTGTCGGCTACACGGGCGGCAGTGCCAGCGGCAAGTCAAAGACGCTCGAAGCCAACGCCGGCGACGGGGTCTACCGCTTCACCGAGCCGCGGCACCATGCCCGCGTCTGGACGCCGAAGCTGTGGTACTCCTGGCCGACGATCGACGTCACCGCCCACGAGGAGCACCTGATCATCCACAAGCTCGCGCTCGAGGAGGTTTCCGCCTTCCTCTCGAACGAGGGCTACGACACCGTCGACTACTATATCCCCACCACCTACGACGATCAGAACAATACCGAGGTGCATCTGGTCGGCGAGCGCGACGAGAGCGGCGAGCTCATCCGCGACGAGGCCAACAACGTCGTCGGCGAGGCCCGCAAGGTCTACGTCGAGTACAACGCTGACAACGTCACCATCAAGCGCCTGTACGAGTATGTGACGGATGAAAACGGCACTGTCCTCAAGGATGCGCAGGGCAATAAGCTCACGCGCGACGTCCAGGTTTCCGAGGACTACCACGAGGACTACGAGCACACCAGGCTCTATACGCTGACCCTCGACGGCGGCAAGTATCATCTGATCGAGACCGAGGAGAAAGAGGAGCAATACGAGGAGCAGCGGCTTGACACTCCCGCTCCGGGCACCGATACCGGCGTCTGGCCGTATCTCGAGGGCACTTCCGGCGCGTTCCGGATGAACACGCCCGCCGATTCGAGAAACGGCGTGGACTACTACCGCTACTTTGTGGTCAACGACGACTATGAGACCGTCGGCAGCCGCTACGTCGGCGACTACTATGTCGCGGTGGAGGGCGAGACGGTCAAGGTCGTGGAGTACATCCCCGACGAGTATTCCCCGCTGAGCGGCGCGGAAGAGAAGGACAGCTATGTCCTCGCGCTCGACCACGGCGACTACAGCGAGAAGGTCTTCGCCAGGAGCGAGGCCGATATCACGGTTTCGGGCAGCACGGTCAGCGGCGAGCGTTTCGACGCCGACGAGGAGACCGCCTACCTGCGCCAGAGCGGCACGCTCTACCAGAGGATCGAGACCCCGACCGTCGATTGGAACCAGACGAACACCGCGCCCAACCTCAACGGCTACAGCGCGACGGCGAACCAGTCCGTCACGGTCACCGACGGGCACGGCACGACGAGCACGCTGAGCGGCACGCTCTATGAGCGCACGACCGAGGCCGATCCCGAGAGCGGTGAGGAGGCTTCGTATTCCGCCTATCTCAAGGTCGGCAACAAGTATTATCAGCGCGTCGAGGGCGTCGACGTAAGCTGGGAAGCGGTCGAGAATCCCGAGGGGGTCGATCTCTACGGCTTTGAGAGAGAGAACGACCGGAGCGTCGAGGACGAGCTGACCGGCGACCTCTTCACGAGCGAGGACGCGACCTATCTGCGCACCGCCGACACGGTCTATCAGATGACCCTCGTGCGCTGCAACGTCGACAGATGGCGCGCCGAGAGCGAGCTCCCCGAGAGCTTCGAGGGCTACACCGAGACCGCGAATCAGACCGTCACGGTCACCGCCGAGGACGGCTCGACGAGCGAGGTCGTCGGCACGCTCTACGCGAACGAAGAAGGCGAGCAGTACCTCATCACGCCCGAGGTCAAGGACGAGTTCGGCGCCGTCACTGCGCCGAGCGCCGCCTACAAGCTCCGCAGCGAGGAAGAGACGCGGGAGGACTGGGCCAAGACCGAGAATACCAGGCTCGACAGCGAAGAGCTGCTCTGGATGTACGCCAACTCCACCCGCTTCCAGACCAGGGAGGCGGACGGTAAAACCGTCTATGTCCTCGACGAGAACGAGGAGCCGATCCCCGTGCGGGAAAACGGCCAGATCGTCGTCGACAAGGTCGGCGTCGGCGGCCCCGAGGCCGAAGGGCGCTGGGTGCTCCGCACCGACTGGAAGGACATGCTCAGCGGCAGGAACGCCGGCACAGCCCTCAGCTACTACGCCGTCGTGGACGGCGTGCTGACCGAGGACGCGGAGAAGTCCTACGGCGTCTTCCTCACTACTGCCAACGGCGAGGGCGAGGATGCGAGCGTCACCCTCTTCAAGGCGAACCACTACGACGATATCAGCGAGGCGCTGACGAAGACCGAGCGCGTCATCACCTACGTCCGCGACTACTACGACGTCACCTTCTCTGACGGCAAGACGGCGCGTCTGCGCTACGACGACTTCTGCAGCGAGGCGGTTCCCTCCGCCGGCAACAGCAACTCCCTCGTGCTCCGCTTCGGCGATGCGAAGGACAGGGAGGACGACGAGCCGCAGAAGCCCACCATGACCATCAACGGCGCCATCAGCGGCATCAAGCTCAACACGATCAGCCTGCCCGACACCAAGGGCGTCACCGGCAGCAGCGACCGTCCGAGCTACCAGATCAGCGAAACCCTGTACCTCACCAAGAGCGGCCTCGTGGTCAACGTGGTGCGGCAGGGCAGCACCACCGTGTTCGCCTCCCGCTACAACGGCAGCGTCTACCTCTCGACCAAGATCAAGGCCGAGCAGCTCAAGGGCGCTATCCACTCCACCGCGGACGCCCTCGGCAACCAGCTCACGCCGGACAACGGCAAGCCCGTCTTCACCATCCGCGCCGGAGAGCTGATCTGGCGCGAGCTGCGCACCGACGTGATCGCGACCGACCGCAACGGCGACTACTGGTATAAGGATCCCAACAGCACGACCTGGCAGAAGGCCGCCGCCTCGATCTCCAGACCGAGCAGCACCAACGCCAGCGTCAGACGCGACGGCGTCGGCTCCGTCAAGGTCGGCAATAAGGAGTATCTCAAGATCGCCTACGAGGACGAGCTGGATGAAGCCGGACAGAAGACCGGCCGCAAGGTGCTGTACTACTACATGCCCGTCAACAACGGCCAGATCCGGGCCGGCTCCGACGGCACGGTCACGGTCATAAAGGGCGACCCCTTCACCCAGAGGATCCTGATGGATACAAAGGGCACGAGCTTCATGTTCCACACCGTCGCCGCCGCGAACGACGTTGAGATCTGGCTGTACGGCGAGAAGGACAGCATACTCGACGGCGACAGAGGCACGGACGACGTCGATATCAAGGCCGGCGGGCTCGTGACCATCTACTCCGACAGCCGCGGCTCGATCGGCTCCTCCGAGACGGACCGCCTCGAGATCGAGGCCGAGAAGCAGGAGATGTTCGATCTCAACCGCGCGCGCGTCATCCGCACCGACGCCTTCATCTATGAGTCCGAGGGCGACGTACACATGGACGGCAGCGTGGTCGTTGACGGCGCGGAGTGGAACCTCGCGACCAATAACGGCAGCGTCATCTTCAGCAAGCCCGCGGACGACGAGCTGACCTTCAACCTGACCGTCGAGAACGGCGGCAAGGCGATCATCACCACCAACGTCAACCGCGACCTCACGCAGAACACCGGCGCGACCAGCGACGGCGACGTGCGCATCAACGAGGTCAAAGCCTACGGCACCGTGAACGGCCGGGAGAGCCAGCTCATCCTGAACGTGGACGGCAGCGTGGAGATCAACACTCTGCAGCTCGGCGAGAGCGGCGAGAGCGCCGGCGGCCGCATGACCGCGGAGATCGGCGGCGGCCTGACCGTGAACGGTACTGCCGTCATGGAGAACGGCTCCACCGCGACCGTCCACCTCGGAGACAGCCCCGACTTCGTCGGCGACGCGACCTTCACGGGCGCGGTGACGATGGACACGGGAGCGACCTTGAACCTCAAGTCCGAGGACGGCGGCCTGACCGCGGAATCCGACGTGACGATGATCGGCGATTCCACGGCGACGGTCGAGGTCATGAACGACGTCGCGCTCAGCGAGACGCTCAGCATGAGCGCATCCACGCTCGACGTCCTGTCCCACGAGGGCGGCATGAGCGTCGAGGCAGACGTCACGATGAGCGACAAGTCCAAGACGACAGTCGAGGTCAAGAACGACGTCGCGTTCCACGAGGATGCGGCCGTCACCGCCTCCAGCCTCAGCATCCTGTCCCACGAGGGCGACATGAGCGTGCGCGACAGCCTGCGCGCCAATGACGGCTCCACCGTGAAAGCGGTTCTCGAAAAGGGCAGCTTCACGCTGGCGGATTATGAGAAGGACGGCGCGCGCGTCGACACCGTTCTCGAGACCGACGACTCGCTCCTCAGCGTAAACGCCAAGGGGAACATCGCCGTCAGCCACCTCGACGGCGCGGGCAGCGTCGGCAGCTTCATTGCGGGCGGCAGCTACACGGGCAAGACCGTGGCGCTCGACGCCTCCGCTGTGGAAGTGAACGCCTATGAGGGCGTGACCGTCGTGAGCGACGAGAACGACGACGGCACGGGCAAGCGCAGCGTCATCCGCCTCAGCGACAGCCTGAGCAGCCGACTCGTGAGCGTGACCGATCAGGTCACCGGAACCGTGACGAAGGTCAAGGCCGGCCTCACGGTCATCAGCGACAACGGCGGCCTCGACAGCGCGGGTGGCGAAGACAACTACTACGACAGCTGGCGGCTCGACAACGCCGAGCTCACGGCCCTCGTCAAGGGGGACGTCGCGATCCGTGATACCCTGAGCATGAACGGCTCCGTCGGCACGATCCAAAGCACCGCCGGCAGCTTCTTCCTGCGGGACTACAGCATCGACGGCGCGCTCCGCACCGGCGGCATGAGCTTGAACGACAGCAGCGTCCTCAGCGTGCTCGTCCGCGAGAACGTGTCCCTCGACCGCCTGAAGGAGACCGGCTCCGCGCTCGATATGACGGCGCAGACCGGCAGCATCGGCTCGAAAACCTGGGAGATCCTCAGCAGCGCGCTCGTCGCCGACGCCGAGAAGAACGTGACCGTCACCAATCCCGGCGACCTCTCCGACCGCCCGGCGGTCTCCGTTACCGGCTCCGAGCACGCGGACTCCTTCGTCCACCCGAATTCCGTGGAGGGCGAGGAGAAGACGGTCGCGCGCATGGGCCTGTATGTGAACGCACACAACGGCAGCGTGAGCTTTATCACAAGGAACGCCGCGGGCGAGGATATCAACTCCCTCGACTTCTCCGCGGTGGACAGCAACGTCGATATCGACGCGCGCGACCATGTCACCATCCTCGAGGGCAGCCTGAAGGACGCCGATGTGAACATCAAGTCCTCCGGCGAGACGGAAAACCGCAGTCTGCCGGAGAGCCCCGCCCCGAGCACCCTGCGCCCGCGCCTGCTGACAAGAAGCCGCGGCGATCAGCCCGACAGCCTTGTCAGCATGGCCAACTGGATCGTCAGCGACAACAGCACGCTCAATGTCACCGCGCTCGGCGACATCAACGTCCTCTACAACCTCAACGGCGTGGAGGCGACCGCGCGCATCGCGGAACGTGAGCTCAAGATCGTGAACGCCAGCCATGTCAGCCTGACCTCCACCGAGGGCGGCGTGTACATCCTGCGCGACTATGACGAACCGGACAGCTTCTCGACCCTCGCCTATGCCGAGGGCGACTATGTCGGCGACAACATCTACGAGCCAGACGTGTGGATCGCGGGCGGCGAGCACGAGAGAACGCGCGACGAGGCGATCGGCGAGCGCTCCACGCTCACGGTGAGCGGCGCGAAGAACGTCAAGGTCGCGAGCATCCTCTCCGACTTTGCCGACCTCAGCCTCCGCTCCACCGCCGAGAACCTGCTCTTCGACGTGATCCGCGGCGAGGAGACGAATCTCCGTCTCGCGGCGGGGCAGAACATCGACGCGCTGCATCCGCAGCTCAGCCCGGTGATCCGGTTCCACGACCGTGCCTACGACGCCGACGAGACCCCGATCGACACTCCGAAGAACGCATCCCTGACCCTGAGCGCCGGTTTGGATATCGGCAACAGAGAACACCAGCTCTATGTGGACGTGCCCGAGGAGCTGACCGTGCGGATCGAGCGCGTGAGGAATCTCTTCCTGACCGCGCTGGATATCGACGAGGCCGGCGTACCCGAGCCGCTCACATGGAATAACGACAGCCTCAGCTTCGACGAGGAAGAGGGCGCCATCGCCGTCGACGGCGAGGTCTTCCGCCTCGGCTACAGCGAGTCTGACGGCGCGTACCTCGCCGGCGAGCTCGAGAGCCGCGACGGTGAGGAGCTCTACAGGCTCGTCATCCCCGAGCTGAGCGAAGAGAACATGGCCGATTGGCTCCTTGCGCGCAGCCGCGCCGTCTATGACGAGAGCGCGGCGCACGGCTGGATCAATCTGCTCGAAGAGGGCGTCGATCTCGAGGCCCGCCTGCTCGCGCCGTATCAGGAGCTTGTGGACGGTCTGAACGAGGAATTCAGGCTGCTCGACGAGGAGAGGCAGAGAGCGCTCGAGGAGGCCGCGCAGGACGGCGAGGCTCCCGCCGAGCCGCTCGTGTACGAGCCGGACGAGGAGGAGCTTGCGCGCAGGGCGCAGCTTGTCGAAGACACGATCGCCGCGTACACGGAGGCGGAGTTCGGCAGCGAATTCGCCGCCGCGGCGCTCTCCGCCATCGAGAGCTGCGAGGTGCAGAGCGTGCAGGAGTTCGTGGTGTTCGCCTCCCTGACGCCGAGCGGCGCTGTGGAAGACGAGGCGCTGGCCGCACTCTGCGACGCGGCGGGCGAGAAGCTCTACCGCGGGCTCTTCGAGGAGGGCAAGATCAATTCCTACACCGATGAAGACGGCGTCAAGACCAGACTCACCAGATGGGTCGAGCTCGTCGACGAAAACAGCGGCGAGGCGGCGCTCGTGGAGCGGACCGACCGCGCCGGGCAGATCCTCCGTCTCATCGCCAGAGACTTTACCTATTCCACGCAGCTCGCCGCGCAGCTTCGCGAAGCGATCGACAGCCTCGAGGACGAGACCGTCGCCGTGACCGAGACGCTGGACGACTGGCTGCTCGAAAAGAGCGAGAGCGTCTACGGCGAGAGCGAGAACGTCGCCTGGACCTACCTTGTGCCCGGCACGCGGGAGGAGCTGGAGGCTCTGATCCTCGCGCCGTACACCGAGATCGAAGAGAAGCTGGCCGAGGAGTTCGCGCTGCTCGATGAACAGATGCAGCAAGAGCTCGAAGAGGCCGCGCAGCCCGGCGAAATGCCCGTGTACGAGCCGGACGAGGAGGAGCTCTCGCGCAGAACGCAGCTTGTGAGCGATACCCTTGCCGAGGCCGTCGAGGCGGAGTTTGGCAGCGAGTTCCTTGCGGCCGCGCAGGCCGCCGTGGAGAACGGCGAGGCCGGGAGCGTGCAGCAGTTTGTCGTGCTCGCGGCTCTGACCCGCACCGCCGCGCTCGAGGACGAGGCGCAGGCCGCGCTGTATGACGCGGCGAGCGAGACCGTCTACCGCAGACTCTACGCGGACGGCAGAATGACCGCCTACACTGAGGCAAACGGCGAGAAGAGCGAGATCGGCCTGAAGGAGCTGATCCGCCGCTTCAACGAGGGCGACGGGGCTTACGCGGAATCGCTCGTCTACGCCGCCGCCATTGACGACGCCTCGTACCTGCCAAACCTCGGCGGAAACCACAGCAGGATCAGCAAGGCAAAGCTCGAGGCCGACCGCTATCTGAACGAGGTCGAGGTGGGCGTCGCGGAGAATACCGCAGCGCGCGCCGAGATCCTCGACGAGATCCGCGCTCTCAACGAGGCGGAGCTTACGCAGCAGGTGGAGAAGGAGAGGCTCGAAGCCTTTGAGGCTCGGCTTGCCGCGCTCGAGGAGCAGAGCGAAGCGCTTGCCGCCCAAATCGCGGCTGACGAGGAGCAGGACGAAGCGCTCGCGAGAGAGCTTGAGGAAAACCGGACGCAGCAGGCGCAGCTCAGCGCCGCCATCAAGACCCAGAAGACGAAGGTCGAGAGCGAGCGCGCGGCCGCGGCCCGTCAGGCGAAGCTCGAGGAGCTCAGCGAGCAGCTTGCGCAGACCGACGCGGCGATCGCGAACGGCCGCAGAGAGTTCATCGCGGCGCAGGTGAGGCTCGACGATCTGAACGAGGCCATTCTCCGCACCGAGAGCTTCCAGGCGGCCTACACCCGCGAGGGCAGCGTCCGCGCCGAGAACGGCAACTGGGAGAACAAGGCCGAGAAGGCCGCCTGGCAGCTTGGCGCCGAGAACGCGGCCGCCGCGGCCGCCGAGGCGCTGGACGCGGGTGATATCGCGGCGGCGCATGAGAAGCTCCTGACGGCGCTCGGGCAGCTCGAGTCGGCGGACGCCTTCTCGCAGAGCTCGCTTGAGAAAGCCATCGCCCTGAGCCAGACGCTCCGCAGCCTCGCCGACGCCGTCGCGGACTCCGCGTTCGTGACCGACGCGGCGGAGGCATACGAGGCGGCTGACGCGCAGTATCAGCAGAAGTACAAGGCCATGATCGAGGCGCAGCGCGCGCTGGACGACGTGGCCGAGGAAGAGAAGACGCTCCAGGCCGCACGCTATGAGACCGAGGAGGACAGGCAGCAGGCGCTTGAGGACTGGGCGCAGAGGCTCGCGGCGGCGCAGCTCGCGGCCGCCGAGGCTGCAAGCGCGGCCGAGGAGAGCGGAGAGGCGCTCGCAGCGGCGAACGCAGCCCTGCAAGAGGCCGAGCTCGTGCTGAGCGAAGCCCGCGGGGCGGCGATCACCGCAAACCGCCTCGGCTATCAGCTCAGCAGCACGACGCTCGATACAGAAGCGCGCGATCTGAACCTCCTGATCGGCGAGGCCGTGGAGGGCGGCGAGCTCAATGTCCGCAACGTCGGCAGCATCAACCTGACTATCGACAGCGGCATGGAGACGCCTGACACCGTGGCGCTCAAGGACAGCGACGCGACGATCGGAACCGTGAACAGCGAACGCGGCGACGTGAGCATCACGAACAAGTCCGGCTCCCTGTTCGCGGGCGAGAACAGCTATGAAGAGCTGGGCGACAACGTCTATCTCGAGGAGAATATCCATGGCCGCGCCATCAGCCTGGCCGCGCGCGACGCCATCGGCGCCGCGGACAAGACCTTCCTGGTGGAGGAGACGGCGCATGAGTCCAAGCCTGTTCTGACGGCCTATGTCGTCAGTCCCTACGGCGAGGAAGGCGTGACCGACGCCGGCGTGTTCGTCGACGCGGACGGCAATACCGTGCGCACCGACAATAAGCCCATCGGCAGCCGGTACCTGGACGATATCACGGGCGCCACGCCCGCCGAGCGCGCGGCGAACACCGCCGTGAGCACCGAGGTCTCCGCGCTCGACGCGGGGCGTCTCGGCGGCGGCACGGCCTCCGGGGAGGAGCTGGCTTCGACCGTCGCGATCCGCAAGGATACGCTGCGCGTCTATGACCAGTCCGCCGCGACCGAACTGAACGCGACGGCCGGTAACGGCGGCATCTATCTCACCGAGCGCACCGGCTCCATCGGAGCGGGCGAAATCCGCGCGGCCGGGGACGTGGTGCTCACTGCGATAAACGGCGCGGACGCCAAGGTGGCCGACGCCGAGCAGCGCAGCACCGTGGCCGTCGGCGGCGTGATGACCGTCAACACCGTCGGCGATGTGAGCCTGATCGCTGAGGGCGATTTGAGCCTGAAGCTCAACACCGAGGCAAACCACGTGGATATCACCACCGACGCCGAGAAGGGCGAGGGCGACATCACGGTCGTCAGCGAGAGCAGCGAGACCCTGACCGGTTCGGCGCTCTCCAACGGCAGCGTGACGCTCATCAACGGCGGCGATATCGGCACGGAGGATGTGGCCTTCGCCATCCACAGCGTGTTCGACAGCGGCGACGTTACCATCAAGGGCAACAGCATCTATGTCGAGAACGCCGAGGGCGGCGTCACCGTCAATTCGATCCAGGCCCGCGGCGACCTTGAGCTGAGCGTGGGCGGCGACATCGCCGACGCCGGCAGCACCGGCTTGGGCGACACTGTCGACCAGGTGACCGACGCGCAGGACGCGCAGATCGAGGCGGAGCGCGAGCTCACCGAGAGAAAGCACGAGCGCGACGAGGCCAAGGAGCTCAAGAAGCTCGCGGACGCGGCGCTCGAGCGGGCGGCAGAGGCCAGAGACGAGGCGCAGGAAGCGCTGACCGAGGCGCAGACCGCGCTTGATGAGGCAAGCGCCGCGAAGCAGGAGGCGGACAACGCCAAGCAGCTCGCCGACGAGGCGAAGGCAGCCGCCGATCAGGCGCTGACCGACGCGGAGGCGGCGCTGGCAGGGGCGCTCGCCAATCTGGACGAGAGCGATCCTCAGAGCGTGCAGGCCCTTGCGGACGCGCAGGCGGCGCTCGCCGAGGCGCAGACCGCCGCCGAACAGGCGGAAACCGACGCCGCGGCGGCGCAGAGCGAGGTCGACAAGGCGCAGAGCAGCGTCGATGAGGCGCAGGCCGCTGTGGACGCCGGACAGGAGCTCTTCGACGCGGCCGACGCGGCCTTCAACGAAGCGCAGCAGGCGGCTGACGAGGCCAACGCCGTATATGAGGCGGCTGAAGCCGCCGTCGCCGCGGCCGACACGACCGAACAGCGCATGGCGGAGAAGCAGCAGCACGCCGAAGACGTGCTCGACGCGCAGCGCGATTACCTTAAGACGCGCGACGAGCTCGCGGCGATGCCCGAGGCCGTGCAGCAGGCGCAGGAGAAACGCCAGGAGGCCGAGCAGAGCTTCCGGGAGGCTGAACTGGCGTTGACCGAGGCCGAGCAGACGCTGACGGAGGCGGAGCAGACGTTCGCCGAGGCGGAACATACGCTCAACGAGGCGCAGGCCGCCTGCGCCGCTCTGGCGGAGGACGAGAACGCCGACGAACAGGCGCTCGCCGAGGCCGAGGCCGCCGCAGCGGAGGCCGAGGCCGCTCTTGCCGAGGCCGAAGCCGCGAAGAACGAGGCACAGAATGCAAAGGACGAAGCCGAGGCCGTGAAGACCGAGGCCGAGGGGGCGCTCGAGGAAGCCGAGAGCGAGCTTCAGAGCCTTGAGAAGCATCAGAGCGATCTGGAGATCCTGCTCCCCGCGCTCGAGAATCAGCTCGGCGCCGAGGAACAGCTCTACCACGCATATCAGACCTACGTCGCCCTGGCGGAGGACGAGACGAGCGATCCCGATGAGCTCGCCGCGGCGGAGAAGGCCGTGGAGACGGCTCGCAGGGCGCTGGAGGAGACGCAGACCGCGCTCGCGATCATCGAAGCGCTGCACGACGCCGAGCAGGCGTACAACGAAGCGCTCGAGGCGAAGGCAGAGCCCGAGCAGGCGCTCGCCGACGCGACCGACGCGAAGAACGAGGCCGACGAGGCCAAGCGGCTCGCCGATGAGGCGAAGGCCGCCGCCGACCAGGCGGTGACTGGCGCGCAGGCGGCGCTTGACGCGGCGCTCGCCAGTCTGGACGAGAGCGACGCCGAGAGCGTGCAGGCGGCAGCCGACGCGCAGACGGCGCTCGAAGAGGCACAGGCCGCCGCCGCAGAGGCGGGAGCCGAGGCTGAGCAGGCGCAGACCGCCGCCGAGCAGGCGCAGGCCGCCTTTGAAGAGGCCGAGGCCGCGCTGGTCGAACCGCAGCGGGCGTATGACGAGGCGGTGGCCGCGCTCGAGCGCGCCGACGCTGAGCTCGCAATGGTCGAGACCATGCAGGAGAGCCTCGAGAAAGCCGTCGCCGCCGAGCAGAACTATGCTGGGGCGCAGGCAAAATACGAGGCGCTGAGGGACGATCCCGACGCCGACGCCGAGGAGCTCGCGAGGGCTCAGGAGGCTGCGGCGCTCGCGTACAGAGCAATGCAGAACGCCGAGACCGAGCTTGCCGCGAGCAAGCAGGTCATCGACTCGGCGCTCGCCGTCGATGCGGCGGCAGCCGCCGACAAGGCAGCCCAGGCCGCGCTCGAAGAGGCGCAGGCGGCTGAGGACGCGGCGCGCGAGATCGAACGCGCCACCGACGTGGCTCGCGAGTACGCCGAAGCCGCACTCAGTGAGGCGCAGAACGCCGCGAACGAGGCCGGGAACGCCGTAAGCGGCGCGGAAGCCAGAGCGGCCAACGCGCAGAACGCGCTGGAGACCGCCACAAATGCAGAGCTCCAGGCCGCGCGCGACGAGCTCGCCGCGGCGCAGGCAGAGCTCAGAGCCGCCGAAGCCGCGCTCACAGCCGCGCAGTCCGCGCTTTCCGAGGCGCAGGCCGAGGCCGAGCGGGCGACCGCGGAGGACAACGCCGCGAAGGAGTCCCTGCAGACCGCGAGCGACGAACGCCAGAGTGCCCAGGACGCCAAGGATCAAACGGCGCAGACGCTTGAGAACAAGCGCGACGCCTTTGACGCCGCGGAGGAGCTCTTCAACGTCACAGCGGAAGCCGCCGAGAACGCGCGGCAGACGGAGGCCGCCGCCAAGGCCCGCAACGAGGCCGAGGACGAAGCGGCGGAGGTCAGCGCGCTGGTGCAGGAGCTCGCCGAGGCGACAAACGAAAGGGACGCCGAGGCCGCCAACCAGAGAAGCGCCTACGACAGCTTCCTCCACGCCAACACGGGCATGGATCAGGCGTCGCAGGGCGCGAGGGACGTGACCGACAGGGGAGCGGCTCTCGACAGACGGAACAACACCCTCTCCGAGAAGGAAGAGCGTGTGCAGGAGATCAAGGATCGGCTGACCGCCGTCACCGGCACGGACGATCCCGCGGCGGCGACCGACGCGGCGCAGCAGAAGCTGGACGAAGCCGAGAACGCGGCGACGGCGGCGATGGCGGCGGCCACGGCCGCTGAGGGCAGGGTCGCGGATACGGTCAGCGCAATGGGCAGCAGCAATATCGAAGTCCGTCCCGACCCGGCGGGCACGAGCGCCGTGCGTCCCGAGACCGCCAAGTCCGGCGACGCGGCGATCGAAGCGACCGGCAATGTCACGATCAAGTCCGAGGGCAGCGTCGGCGGGCAGAACGGCCAGGAGATGACCGTGAACGCCGACGGCAAGCTCAAGGTTGAGGCGCAGGACGACGTCAAGCTCCAGTCCGGGCAGGATGTGAAGCTCGACGCGATCACCGTCGGCGGCAGCGTGGGCGCGACCAACCACGGCGACCTCACAGGCGTCGGCAAGGATCCCGCGATCACCGCGCAGGATACGGCGCTGAACGTCATTTCCACCGGCAGCGAGGTCTCCGAGATCGGCAAGTCCGACGGCTCGTCTTTGGTGGTAAAGACCGATGTGCTCAGCCTCCGGGGCGACGAGGCGGATATTAAGACGCCGGGCAGCGTGACGCTGGGCGACGTCAGTGTGGATACGCTCTCGCTCGAGGTCAACGGCGATATCAGCCAGAAGCCCGGCGCGGAGCTGGACGCGCAGAACGCGAGCCTGACGGCGGCCGGCGGCATCGGCTCCGAGGAGAACCCGATCCGGACGAACACCGACACGATCAGCGCGAAGGGCGGAGACGTCTATCTCGACAACCGCTCCGAGCTGCTGACGGTGGAGGAGATCATCGGCAAGGATGTCGGCATCAACGCGGCCGGCAGCATCGACGAGACGCCGGACGGCATGATCACCGCGCACAATCTCACGATTACCGCCGCCTACGACGTCGGCACGCCGACGAAGCCGCTGCGCGTTCTGGTCGATGGGACGCTGAGTATTTCGAGCCGCTGGGGCGAAACCTTCTATGTGAACCTGTACGCCCCCGCCGGGTGGCGTATGCTCGTGGACAAGGTCACCGGGCTGAAGGTCGTCGGTATGTTTGCCGACGACGCCAGGCTCGAGGTGATCAACACCGCGCACTACGCGCTGCTGACGTATCCCGAACTGCAAGAGCAGGTCGGCTGCGTCTGCGAGGATCTGCACCTCTACAGCGAACACTGCGAGGCGGCGGCCGAGCCCGTGATCTACAGCACGCTGATCGACGGCGCCGAGAGTGAGACGCGCAAGCTCCTGTGGGCGCTGGTACGCGACGGGCAGACGCTCTTCGACTTCGTGCTTGGCATCTTCTCGCTGAGCGAGTATCCCTGCCGCAGCAGCATGATCTTCGAGGTCAGCCTCGCGGGTCTGAACAGCGGCTATGACGGCTCGCTCGAGGGCGAGACGGTCTATGTGCTCGCCTGTGTGGCCGACGAGCTGGTCGTCATCCCGGCGGAGGTCGAGGACGGCAAGATCGGCTTCGAGATGAACAAGCTGGGCATGGACAAGGCCGATTACGGCTACACGCAGTTCGTGATCCTCGACGAGGCGACCTTCGCGTCGGTGCTCGCCTGAAAAAAAGGGAAGCGGCCTCCCGCCGCTTCCCTAGGGAAACGCTGATTAAATCCGGCGAGAGCGGATGCCGAGCAAATTTTCGTCGGATCAAGGCACAAAAGCGCAGGAATACTTTGTGTATTTCAAGCTTTTGTAACGCAGAGCCGGCGAATAATTTGCCGGCAGACGCCGAAGGCGGATTAATCAGCGTTTCCCTAGATGAAAAAGACGAGACTCCCTGCGCAGATCCAGCGCGAGAGTCTCGTCTTTTCAAATACTGTCGAACTGCCAGTGCGACATAGCGCCCAAGGCGTGCTGCCCTTTTTCGCGTTTGTTTGTCAATGTTTTGCAAAAGCTGATTTCCGTGTGAGTCGCCCACGGTTTACGCATGAACGACGGTGTGGGCGCCCCTACGAGCCGGATGATACGTTCATGCGTAAGCCGTGTGACTCGCCATCTCGCACTATGCAAGCGGGCGCGGCTGTGATACAATACAGAAAACGAGGTTTTTCGAGGTGCCCGCCATGAACGACACAACTCCGCGCCCCTGCTCCCACGCGCATCGCTGCGGCGGCTGCCAGTATCAGGGCGTTCCCTATCCCGAGCAGCTCCGGCNNTATCAGGGCGTTCCCTATCCTGAGCAGCTTCGGCGAAAGCAAGCCGAGGTCGAGCGCTTGCTGGGCGCCTTCGGCCCGGTGCTCCCGATCCTCGGGATGGACGAGCCGCTTCACTACCGCAACAAGGTCCACGCGGCCTTCGGGCTCGACGCGCGGCGGCAGATCGTCTCCGGCGTTTACAAGGAGGGCAGCCACGCCATCGTCCCGGTCGACGAGTGCCTGATCGAGGACGCGGCCGCCGACGCGATCATCCGCGACATCCGCGCGATGCTGCGCCCCTTCCGGATCCAGGTTTTCGACGAGCGCAGCGGCACGGGTTGGCTGCGGCATGTGCTGATCCGCCGCGGCTTCAAGACAGGGGAGACCATGGTCGTGCTCGTGGCGGTCAGCCCGATCTTCAAGCTGCAAAAGCCCTTCCTCAAGGAGCTGCTTGCGCGGCACCCCGAGATCACGACCGTCGTGCTGAACGTCAACGACCGCTTCGGCCCCGTCGTGCTCGGCACGCGCGAGAAGCCGATCTACGGCGAGGGGACGATCGAGGATGTGCTCTGCGGCCACCGCTTCCGCCTCTCCCCGCGCTCCTTTTACCAGATCAACCCCGTCCAGACCGAGGTCCTCTACCGCACGGCGGTGGACTATGCCGCGCTCACGGGGACGGAGACCGTGCTGGACGCCTACTGCGGCGTCGGCACCATCGGCATCACCGCGAGCGCGAAGGCGAAGCAGGTCATCGGCGTGGAGCTCAACCGGGACGCGGTGTGCGACGCGATCGCGAACGCGCGGCTCAACGGGCTCAAAAACTGCTGGTTCACCGCCGGGGACGCGGGGGAGTACATGGAGCAGATGGCGCGCGACCGGATGCGGCCGGACGCCGTGTTCCTCGACCCGCCGCGCGCGGGCTCCGACGAGCGCTTCCTGCGCTCGCTGCTGCGCTGCGCGCCGAAGCGCGCCGTCTACGTCTCCTGCAATCCCGAGACCCTCGCGCGCGACCTGAAGCTCCTCACGCACGGCTACCGCGTCGAGCGCATCCAGCCGGTCGACATGTTCCCCTTCACGAAGCACGTGGAATCCGTCGTGCAGCTCACGACGCGGTGACTCGCCGGGGGCGGTTCCGGTTGACGCAGGGCTGCAAGTGTGGTATTTTTGAGTCAACGAGAGCCGTTCTCGATGGCTCATGAAAAGGAAACGCGATGAAAGATAAAAAAACACCCGCTTGACCGGGTGAAGAGGTAACTGCTGTACGGCGGAATCGAGAAATGAGTTCTGCGCCATCATGCCCGGTTCGATCGAAAAGGCGAACCTCTGCCTGGCGCGGCTGATGAGCCTGGCGTCGCACTGGAACGGCCGCCATATCAGCAGCATCTCCACTTCCGCCGGCGTCGCCACGAACAGAGATCACAGCAGCATCAAAGCCATCGCGCCGAGGCGGATCGAAACATGTATGACTGCAAGCGAAAATACTACCAGAGCACCGGAAAAGACAGGAAAAAGCGGTGACGTGACGCAGTTGCGGATACGCGGAGCCGGGAATGGGAGGAGCGGCAGAGCGTGGAATTCAAAGGAACCCTTATTGTCGTGAGAGACTGCAAGAAGGCGTTGAAGTTTTATCAGGACATGTTTGGCTTCAAGTTGATTCGGGACAACGACGGCAATATGGAGCTGTCCGAGAATCTGTATCTCCAGGAAGAACCATACTGGGAGAGCTTTACGGGGCGGCGTGTTGTCCGGCGGAGCAATCAAGCTGAGCTGTATTTTGAAGAGCCGGAGATTGACAGCTTTGTAAAAAAGCTTGAAACACTCTATCCTGACACGGAATATGTCAATCGCCTTATGACGCACAGCTGGGGACAGCGGGTCGTCAGATTCTATGACCCGGACGGCAACCTCATCGAAGTAGGCACCCCTGTATGAGACAGAAAGAACCGGCGCCAGTGATTCAGATCTAGAGACGGAAAGAAGGGATACGACTATGGGCAGGAGAAACGGACAAAAGGCTTCCACAGACGCTTCAACAAGCAAGAAAGCGACGCTTATGAAACAAATAAAGGAGCTGCGACCTGCCAGTTTTATGTTTCTGACGATAGCAGGCGTTGTCAACGCGGTCGGGGTGACGATTTTTCTGTATCCCGTCAAGTTGTACGACAGCGGCGTCTCGGGTACCTCTATGTTGTTGGATCAGGTGACGCCGGAGCATTTTGAGCTCTCTCTGTTTTTGCTGCTTCTGAACATCCCGATCTTTCTGTTCGGCTTGAAAAAGCAGGGCTTCTCCTTCACCGTCTACTCGGTATACACAATCGGCGTCTATTCCTTCATGGCATACCTGATTATGGAGGTTCTGCCGATCAATGTTGAATTCGTTTCTCCTCTGGCCGGTTCCGATTTGCTGCTCTGCGCCATATTCGGAGGCGTCATCTCCGGCGTCGGGAGCGGGCTGACAATACGGTTTGGCGGCGCGATCGACGGGGTGGACGTGCTGTCGGTGACTTTTGCGAAGCGCCTGGGGCTCTCGCTCGGAAGCTTTGTAATGATCTACAACACGATACTCTATATTATCTGCGGTATCGTGATCGACAGTTGGATTCTGCCGCTGTATTCTATCGTCACATACTTTGTGGGCTCGAAGACGGTGGACTTTATCGTAGAGGGCTTCGACCGCGCCAAGTGCGCGATGATCGTAACAACGAAGGCTGACGAAATCTCTGAGGCTCTCTCCCGTGGCTTCCAGGCCAGCGGTACGATTGTCAGCGCCACGGGCGGTTACTCGAAGGACAGCAAGCAGATACTGTACTTTATCGTCAATCACTTTCAAATCAATAAGCTGAAGACGATCGTGCTGGAGATTGACGAAAAGGCGTTTATCTCTCTTCAGGAAGTCTCCGATATTATCAGAAAACGGACATAAAAACACCGCCCGTCTGCCAAAGGCAGACGGGCGGCGCATTTTCTGCGGGAGCCGGTTTACTGGATGTTATCGAGGTACTCCACGATGCGGCCGACGGTGTAGAGCTCGGCGGCGGCCTCGTCGGAGATGCGCACGCCAAACTCGTTCTCCAGATCGGTGATCAGCTCGACCACGTCGAGGGAATCGGCGCCCAGATCGTCCAGCAGATTGGTGTCCATCGTGATGGTCTCAGGGTCCAGCTCAAACTGGCTGGCCAGCGTGTCTCTGACTTTCTCGAAAATCATAGCGGTACTCCTTCACAGTATGAAATCAGGCCCACTCGCGGGACTGGGGCTTGTTGTTCGGCGTCTCGGGGCGGACGTAGGAGACGACGACGCGGCGGTTCGGCTCGACGCCGGTGGAGCTGGTGGTCACGCCCTCGTAGTTCTGCAGCGCGGTGTGGATGACGTGGCGCTCGTAGGAGTTCATCGGCTCAAGCGCCATGCTGCGCTTGTACTTGATGGCCTTCTCCGCCATCTTCTCGGCGAGATGGACGAGCGATTCCTCCCGCTTGCTGCGGTAGTTCTCGGCGTCCACGCTGATGTGCAGGTGCTTCTCGCTGCCGTGGTTGACGACATAGTTGGTCAGGTGCTGGATCGCGTCGAGGGTCTCGCCGCGGCGGCCGATGATCGCGCCCAGGCCGCTGCCGGTGAGATTGACGTTCAGGCCGCCGTTCGCGCGCGGGGCCAGCTCGATCTCCGCCGTGACGCCCATGCGCTCGAGCAGCCCGGACAGGAACGCGCGCACGGCCTCCTCGTCCTCGGGCGAGGCCGGGGTGATCTCTGCCGGCGCTTTGGGCTCGGGCTTTCGCTCCTTCTTCGGCGCTCTGGGCTCGGGCTTCTTCTCGGCCTTGGGTTCGGGCTTTTTCTCAGGCTTCAGAGCCTCGGCTTTCTTCTCGGCCTTGGGTTCGGCTTTCTTCTCGGGCTTCGGAGCCTCGGGCTTCTTCTCGGGCTTGGGTTCAGGCTTTTTTTCGACCTTCGGCTCAGGCTTCTTTTCCGGCTTCGGCTCGGGCTTCTTCTCAACCGCGGGCTTCGGCTCGGGCTTGCGCTCGACCTTGGCCTTGGGCTCGTC
>LXOW01454712.1_pt1 | contig 42962 bp, 34 predicted proteins | sample 1368591 | NCBI WGS metagenome assembly LXOW01 (sample SAMN04884650, study PRJNA319009) | bovine gut metagenome | isolation source: Cow rumen | host: Bos taurus | place: Italy: Legnaro (PD) | collected 2014-07-09
AGATGTGTATAAGAGACAGCCTATAAACAATAAAGCAACCAACGTATAAAGAAGAGAGGATGCTGACGAAAATTCAAATTGACCGTTGATGCTGAACGCACGTTTTTGAATGTACAGCAGCATATTGTTGGTTGTGCTGGTAAACGATTCCGTTACCGTGTACACCATATTCAACAGAATGATCGGGACCAGCATCGGCAGGGTGATTTTCCAGAATTTTTCCCACTCGGTCGCGCCGTCGACGCTGGCGGACTCATACAGGGAAAGCGGAATGGACTGAATTCCCGACATAAACAACAGGATCTGTACGCCGCTGTTCCAGAGGACCAACACGATCACACTGAAAAAGGTATTGACGGCAGTGATCACATTGCTTCCCAAATAACTCAGAACATACGGCGGGATCAAACTGACGGATTCCATGGAGAGCACCTGAGAATCCACGCCGACGTCTAAGATCTGCTGTAAGACATTGCCGGTTCCCAACAGGAACGGAAGGAAGAAAACGACTCGAAACAGCCCTTTTCCCCGAATATTCCGACAAACACAGATCGCCAGGATCAGGGAGAACGCCAAAATGAGCGGCGTTTTCAAAAGCATGTTTTTGACTTCGCCCAACAGCAACGGGACAAACGTGGTATCCACCAGCAAAGCCTTGGTATAGTTATCGAAAAAGTTTGAAAAGCCTTTCCAGTGTAAGTCAAAGGAAGAAGTTTCGCCTAACTCGCCAAAACTGAGTTTGATCGCGATATACAAGGGAATTAACAAGAAGACCAGTGTCCCCAGCAAATATGGGGTCAAAAAGACATATGCTTCCGCCGTGGAGCCTAATTTGAGCGGTTTTTTCGTTTTCATTCAGCGCCCTCCTTTACCAGATAACTCCCGGCGGGGATCTCCAAACCGTCAAGTTGAGCAGTTTGATCGGCATAATTACAATAAACGGTAATGTTTCCTTCATAGGTTACGGCTTTCAGCGTTTTGGAAAACGATTCATGCCTGATCATGGCACGATCCTGCAAAACGGCTAATTCTTCATACGCCTGATATGCGCGTTTTACCGAATCCGCATGATTTTCATACCGAGAAGTAAACAGCGTACTCTGACTGGTATTCTTTAAAACATCAGCGTTCTGATAGGTCAATTCAAAATACGGAGAATAACCGTATTCGATCCATTTTAACAAACATTTTTGGAAATCGGGTGAAAGATTTCCCGCCTTCCCTGTATACGGGATACTCCCGTGCAAAACCATCTGAACCAGCGGAACGGTCTCATCGCTGATATAATACTCTGAGGAATCATCCTCCAGACCGTAAATGGCGTCTGCATACGGCAGGCAGTACGCATTGGCTCCTTCGACGCTGATTTTTCCCGATTTTGCAAACACGCGCAGTTGCTCTTCGATCAGGCTTTTCATGCTTTCCCGATCCATCGGATTGCTTTGTGCGGCATCCCGATAGCACAATTTACCGACATCGTCCAATGAAAACGCCGTTCCGTTCGGAGTTGCGTATTCTTTCAGCAGCGTTTGCCATTTCTTCGTAAAATAGGAACTGTTTAAGAGGAATCGATCCTCTTTCGCATTGGTCACGGCGTTCTGGTTGCCGTCTTTCACAACATCCTTGCCGCTTGAAAATCCGCTTTGACCGCTCTCTGCCCGGAAACCGTTAAAAGCCAAAGACGCTTTTCCGCTTTCCAGCAGTGTCATCAGTTCCTTTTTAGAGCCGAGTGAACTTGCCCATCGATCACTTTGAGGATAACAGTCGGCTCCGCCGTTTGACCAACCGGATAACGTGTAAAAAATATGCGGACAATCAGAATCGTCAAAATAGTCCATAATGGTTTTTGCCTGTGCGTAATCCGTCGCCACCGCCAGCGAGGAATGAAACAAACTTTCCTGTGCGGCGGACATCAATAATTTCACCGACAGCGTGTACTCGTCCTGATACGTCGACTGATGAAGCCGTCCGCTCTCCTGTAAATACTTTCTGTAAGCGTTCGCCATATCGCTGTAACCGGCATGTTCGCGATCCAGGAAACAATAGGAAACCGTATGATCGCGTTCCAGCCGTTCTGCCGAAATCATCTTACCGTTAATATCTTTTGCGGTACTGGTCCCATTGATGTCGATATTCGACATGGCGATCTGATAAGCGGTGCGATATTGGAAAGAGAAATAAATGCGGTTAAGCCCGATCCCGGAATTTGCCGGGGTCATATTGATTTTTGATTCTGCTTCCCCCTCTTCCGAGAAGCAGATCAATCCGCCATTGGAACCTGAAATTCCAAACATCGGCAGCATGGCTGAACGAATCTCATCGTTTTCTTGCTGTGTCAGCGTATCCAACGAGGAAAGATCCGCTCCGTAAACGTCCCATGTATAGGTCTGATTTTTGATGGCTTCCGACGCGCCGGATCGAAAATACGTCAAAGCGCCGCAGCCGTCCGGATAAAGCATAAAGCCTTTTTCTTTGGAAGAAGCCGCTCCCATGTACGGCATGAAATCGACTGAGATGAGTTTGAATTTTCCTGTTTCGCGAATCTGATCCGACGGAATGGTAAACTGTAATCTTCCGTCAACCGCTTTTGCCAACACCGTGATCGTAATACCGCAAGGATAGGATGCCGTTACGGAAAGTTGATCCCGATCCTGCACGGCGGTCAGCGAAGCCTCCGAACTGAAGGAGGTTTTGATGGCGGGATTGACGTCTGAAATATCCGCATAGTAGACGGTTAAAAAAGACCGAAAATTTTGTTGCCAACTCTCATTGAGCGTAGAAAAATCATAATTGCTTTCGGGTACGAAAGAAGACCACTGACAACCATACGGATCGGTTGCGGTAAAGCCTGATTGCGCATCAAAAGAAAGATTGATTTTTCCCGAAATCGAGGCGTTGGAAGACCCCGCCGTCTCAGGAGAACTGCCGCTTTCGGGATTTGCCAATACCGAAACCGCTCCTATCAGACAAACGATTGCCGACAACACCGCGATCCATCGTTTTTTCATGCTGCATCCTCCTTTCAAACCCGGAAACCGATCTCCGTAAAGATATCCTTAAGGAACAGATAAACCTGATCCAACAACACCAAAAGCAAGAACGCTACGATCCATAACAGTAGCATCACCAAAAGACTGATGATGACCACTCCCACCGTCTTTTTCACCGTGAAGCGGTTGGTCACACGAACCGTGTTAAAAAACAGGAAGAGTTGCCAGATCCAAATTGCATTACGCAACACCGTGTAAAAGCCGGAAAAACTCGATGATAAGATATTGGAAAGAGCGCCGACAGGTAACGTGAACAGAATATAGGGAGCAAAACACAAGGCTCCTGCAAAGTACAGCTCTTTAAACTTCACTTCGCCGCTCATAATGGCGGTCACCGCATAGGCGGCAATGATAAAGGTGCAAAACGGCAACAGGATCTTGACTGCTTCCAGGATATAACTGACCTCGCGCAAATCCACATCCGCTAACGGATAATGCACGATATGCATATAGAGGAAACGCACCCCTACCGCCAGCAACGGCAAGATCAAAGCCGGCGCCCAATGAACATGACCGCGCATATACCGCACATTATCAAAGGATTCACAGGGATGGAATACCGCGGCGGCTGTCATCTGGAATTGCCGCCATAAACCAAATCGCTCAGGCGATCGGGTATCATGTAAGAGACAAACTTTGCGTGAAAGTTTTAAAAGCCCTGCGATCAGTGCGACAAACAACGCAAAGAAGAAAACCCCTAATCCCACGCACAGCAGGAAATGCGACCGAAAATAGTCATGACTGTATGACGAAAAAGCATCGGAGTATCCGGAGGGATTGTCAGCCTTTTTGAAATGGATCATGGCTTGCCGGTAATCGCCCTGCTTTTCATAACATTTCGCAATGCCGTTCAGCGCCGTCGTATAGTGTTCGTTGACCGCCAAAACCTCGTTCCATAAAGCAAACGCACTGTCATAACGGCCGTCATAGAAATAGGAAAGCGCCTGTGAAATATTGTTTTTAAACTGTGTCGGCCGAAAACATTGCAAATTCGACAGATAAGCGTCTAAAACATATGCCGTTCCGTCCTTCGCAACGGCTAACGCCGTGGGATTGTAAAATTTCCCTTTTTGGATCCCTTTTCCGCCAAAGGTCCCTAAAAGGCTCCCCTCGCCATCGTAAACGAACACCCGGCAGGTGGTTTGATCCAAGGCATAATAAAGTCCCGCCTGATCAAAAGCAACGTCCGAGAACTTCGGTTTAACCGCGTGACCCTCATCGTCAAAGCGATCTCCGTAAAACGCCGTCCCGGAAGAAGAAACGTAACTATCCGAAAGGAAAAGCCGTTTCCAATCCAGCGAAAACGCGCCGGTACTTCCGGTTTCACGATAGGTGTTGACCCCCACGGAATTCAACCGTTTGAGTTCTCCCAATGTGGTGTCCGACGTGGCCGCATAAATACGATCCGTTCCGTCGATCGCAATATTGTGATAAGAAGCCGCCAAACGTTTGGATCGCGTAGCCTTTTGCTCTTCCGAGGCAAATAACCGAATCAGCGTTTCCGTGATATCAAAAGAAATCTCGGCTTGCCCGAAATACCCGCGAAACGTATTGGTAGAATCGATGGTCAAAATGTTCTGACCGTGTACCACATAGATCATGCCGGTCGAACTGATGGCCAGTTTGGCGGGTAAATAATTGACATCTTCCGGCAACTCGGCAGGTCTTCCGAGTTCCTCAACGAAGTCTCCCTCGCTGTCAAGGTGAACGATACGTCCGTGATCGGTATCGCCCACATACATATTGCCGTTCTCATCCACAAAAATGCCTTGCGGATTCTGGAAACCGCCATGCCCCGCGTTATCAAACAGCGCACACACGTTTCCCTGCTGATCCAATTTGACAATACGGTTGTTTCCCGTATCCGCCACAAAAAGGAACCCTTGCGCATTGATAAACAGATCCTGCGGAGAATTCAGGGTGATGTCATCCTTCCCCGGATGAGCGAAAGATTGATATGCTTCGTCAAATTCGTAAAGAGCCGGGACCGCAACGCGCTGAGAACCGTCCAGCACATAACTGGCGCTTGAGGCTTGCGCAAAGATGCCCCCGAAAACAGTGGCGCTTAAAAGAAAAATCAAAAAAATCCGCAAAGTTTTCTTCATATTCATAAGCCTTAACCCTTTATTCCCGAAAGCATCATGGTTTCCATTACCTTGCGCTGTGAAAACGCAAAAACCAATACGGTCGGTACTGTCATAATCATGGTGGCGGCGGATGTAGCGCCGGCGTTACCGATACTGGCGGATCCCGATCCGCCGGAAATGGTTTGCAAAGCCAGCGGCAAGGTCCGCATGGATTGGTCGGTCGTATAAATCAAAGCCGAAAAATAATCATTCCAGTTCGCCACAAAAGTCAGCATGACCAACGTCGCCAAAACCGGTTTCAGTGAAGGCATCACCAGTTTTAAGAAGATACGCATTTCGTTTGCGCCGTCGATACGGCCTGCTTCGATCAACTCTTTCGGGAAAGAAACCAACGTCTGCCGCACCAGGAAAAAGTTATAAGCCGACGCGACCGCCGTGATGATCAACGCCAGATATGTATCCACCAAGCCTAATGTGTTGACGATCAAATACCGGGGAATTTGTGTGACATGAGGAGAAAACATCAAGGCTGAAATGATGATATTAAACAGTAATTTGGAGCCGGGCGGATGATAGATCACCATACCGTATGCGCCCGCTGAACAAAGGATACAAGTCAAAGCCACAACCGAAATCGTGACGACCACACTATTCAACACATACCGGATAAACGGCACAGTGGAACTTCCCAGTGACGAGAATAATGCCACAAAATTCTGCCCCGTCGGATTGCGCACAAAAAACTGAGGCGGGAATATATAAAGTTCATCCAGTGGCTTAAAGGCCGAGCAGACCACATAGACCAATGGAAGCGCCATAAATGCGCAAAGCAGCATCATAACCGCATATACGAACACTTTAGAAACCGTAATCTTTTTTAAACTTCGCATTTACAGCCTCCGTTAATCATTGCTGCGCAGAACGCGCATAACAACTCTGCCAAACGTAAATGTAACCACAAACAAAACCACCGCGATTGCCGAAGCATACCCCATTTGGAAACGGATAAACGCGTAATCATACAAATGCGTCACGATCGTATGACCCGCGTAATTGGGGCTTGGCAGACCCGCGACCGAAACCGCGATATCAAAAACACCGAACGCGCCCGCGATCCCGTTAATGGCGCCGAACAAAAGTTGCGGTTTGACCTGCGGGAAAATGATATATCGCAGTTCCTCCCATTTGTTCCCGATCCCGTCGATCATGCCCGCCTCGCTCAGTTCTTTGGAAATATTTTGAAGACCGGCCAAAAAAACCAGGAAATTGGTGCCCATACCGGTAAAGATCTGCACCAGCACGACGACCGTCATGATGTAATCCGAGTTGATGGTCCATTGGATCGGCGTGGAAATAAGACCCATGTTGATCAAAATATTATTGATCAAGCCATAGCGGTCGCCCGAAAAGAAGTAAAGCCAAACAACCGAAATCGCCACGCTGCTCATGATGGACGGCGCATAGAAAAAGAGCGCAAAAACCGTTCGACACTTCAGTTGGTTGATCACCCACGCGATGAAGAACGAAAGGAAAAAGCAGATCGGCGCAGTGATGAACGCAAAGATAAAGGTATTTTTTAGAGCAATGAGAAAAATATCATCGTCTAAAAACAGAAGTTTATAGTTATTCACGCCAACAAAATCGAAAGCCTGCAACATATTGTAGTTGGTAAAACTTTCAAACAGGGCGATAAAAACCGGCATAATGGTAAACAGGAAAAACAGCAGAAAAAAGGGCGCCATGAATGCATAACCGTACAGGTTATATCTGGTTGTCGTTTTGATTTTCATGATCCCGCCACCCCGTATTCTTCCTGCTTAGAACGCAGTTCTTTGTTGATATTGACGACTGCGTCTTCCAATTCATCCCGCAGTACGGCACCGTTATTGACCACTTTATTCCACGCATTTGTCAAGTAACGGGTCGTATAGTAGCCGCCCAAGACCACCGGGACTTCCCGGTCGCTTTCCAGCATTTCCGTAATGACCCGCAAATCCTCTGATTTCCACGGAAGAGCCTGAAAAGCCTGCGTATTTGCGGTATTCCAACGCGCTTCCTCACCCAAAACCGCTTCCACCTCTGTGGCAAAATTCAGTTGCGTTTCATAAGAAGACCACCATTTTAAAAACTTCCAGCCTTGTTCCTTCTTGCTTGACGCCGACAAGATCACATCGCTCAAACACTGGAACGCGGCATTGGAACGGTCGACATCGCCGTTTTTGTTTTTCATGCCGGGGATCGGTGCGACCGCCCATTTGCCTGAAATTTCAGGCGCGGCGGAAAGCAACTGCAAATACATGGTATACTCCCCGATCCCCATCGGCATTTCGCCTGTTCGAAAACGATTGTAAAAATTGGCGGTCACCGGAATGGCATACTGGGTATATAACTCTGTTTCTTCTTTTAAGGCGGCAAACACTTCCGCCGAATCCAAAGCGGAACGTTTTCCGTCTTCGGTATAATACGCACCGCCGTATTGCAGAATAAATTCACTGTCATCCCTTGGATAACAGAACGAAAAACCTTCTCGGTAAAGCGCGGGCAAGGTTTTGCTGTACAGTTGGTCGCGGGTATCGGGAATCGGGATCCCATATCGGGAAAGAATGTCTTTCCGATAAAACATGACCTTGAAATTCATCGTTTCCGGAATCGCGTAAACGCCGCCGTTATAACGATATGTCGTCAATGCTTCGTTGTAAAACCGTTTGGAGATCTCTTCAAAATCCGCAAACCCGGAAAGATCAGCCACCGCATCACGAATGGCAAATTCTACCGGAGAATTATTGGCGATCGCCATAGCGACATCCGGTTGTTTTCCCGAAGCCAGCGAAAGCATTAAGACATTGGCGCTTCCCGAATTGAGTTGTGACGCCGGAACCGTATTGAGTTTCACTTCGATACCGGTAGCCGGTGTAAACCGAGAATCCGCGAGTTGCTTGATGGCTTCCGCCCATTCCGAACCGCGCGCGACCCAAACCGAAATGCTGTCGGTGACGGTGACGCCCGATTCAATATAACCCGAAACCTCGGTATAACTGCGGGCAAAGGAATTCAGTAAGGAACGGATATTCGCGGAAATCACCTTAAGCAAACTGTGGCGGGCTTCCGGGATGCTGGTGTTCTGCTCAGCGAGGAAAAGCGAATCCACCGCCATGGCCGACGACTTCAACGATAAATACCATGTTCCCAAAGTCGTTTGAGCGTTTTCCAAATCCGCGTAATTCTTTGCAATGGAAAACGGATTTTTCAGCATGGCGTCAATTTGTGACTGGATACTTTTTAAACTGCTGGCGACTGAAGGTGTGCGGTCGGAAATGTCTTTGAGGATCTCACGCGTTTCCCCTAAACCGTCCGACAGGGCTCGCATGGCGTCTTCCAGCCCGTCAATTTTTTTGAAGAACTCATAATCGTAATTCGGGTCGATCTTATTGCCGGTCAGTTTGGAAATACGCAACTGGATATCCGACAACTGTGCCATGGCATTTTCGATTTTTTCAATCACTTCGCCCGTTCTTCCCAATTTGACCGTCATGGAAAACACGTGCTCCCCTGCCGAAAGAGCGAAAAGATAAGGTTCGCCATGACCGTCTGCAAGCAGAACATTCCGATAATTGCTGCTGTACGGGAAACGGTAAGTCGTCATTTCCCGGAACGGGATTTCCCCGTCAATGCGGATTTGTCGATAGACCGGAACACCGTCGGAAAAGTTTTGGCAAGAGTGAAGTGCGATTTTATACAAACCGTCTTTAGGAACGGAAACCTTCCACGCGATGGTTCGATTTCCGGTATCCCATCGGGAGCCGCCGTAAATGTTCAGCAGTTTTTTGGAAGAACTGCTCGGCGTTACCGTTACATCACTGGCGTTTTCACGGCGAATGGTCACATCGTCCGTATACGCCACGGTCGTTTCTGCTTCGAAAGAAAGAACTCCCCCCGTGGAAGAGGCGTTATTTCCGGAATAGGTCTTTTTGACATCCTCATAGGAAGGTGCCTGTCGATCTGAACGGATGGAAACCGTCCCGATCCATATATCATTCTCCGCGAAAGCGAGCGTCAGGGTGTGATCGCCCTTTGTAAAATAAAGCAGAAAAGCGTCGTCGCAAATACCGCTGCTGTCTGTCAGTTCGGTTTGCTCCCACTCCTGATAAGGAAGATTGTTGCCGCGGAGTTCATCGCCGTAATTGTTTTGTTTTTGCAAATCATCTTCATAAAAATGTTGCAAAAACAGAATGCCGGAAGCCTCCTCAAAAGGAACACTACCGTCGATCAATAAATTTCGTTTGACCGTACTGGCTTTTGCGGAGTCAATATAGTAGTTGACCGCGATCCGGTACAGTCCTTCTTTTTCAATATGAAAATGCCAGTTTAAATCCCCGCAGGCGGCGTTTTGGAAAACTGCCTGCTGTCCTTTGATGTTGGAAAGTTTCGCTTTGCCGCCAACCGAAACCGCTTGTTGTGCCGGGATTTCCAGCGACACAGCCTCCGCGATCTGACGGCTTTCCACCTGACGCGCATACTCGGCGTATTTCACGGTGTTATAAGTGTCGTACGCGACCTTCCCGCCGAGATCCCCGGCGGTTTTTTCCGCAAGCGGAATATCTTTTGCCGCCAAAACGACCATAGGCGCGGCAAAAGCCGCGCAAACCATGATCGCTATCATTTTTATGAGTTTTGTTCTCATCATCAAATTCCTCACTATATGTAACGCCTGAAATTCTTGAAACGATGAAAGGTAATGTAATTGGAATCGTGAAAATTAGCCGCGCTGTTGCACGCCGTTCGTTGTACCCAAACCAGGTCTTCCCCGTCGATCAGCGCATCGGGATATTGCACGCCGACTTTGGCATAATTCTCTCCGCCGATATCGGTACCGACCAAATCGCAAACCGTGCGCCAAACCAAACCGTCCTTGGAAGTGGTAAGTGCCAAAACGTTGCGTCCCATGACATGTTCCGGATCCGCTACGCGATTGACAATGGCAACAAAAGAATTTGAAATCTCATCATACAGTACCGCGCTTTTGGAAAGGCCGCCTTCAAAATCCACGATTTTGAAAAATTCCGGCGTTTGCTCCGGTTTTTCGGCATCGATATGCAAATAAACCGCTTTGTTACAGGAAGGGGTACACGTATGGATCTGATACCGTAGCAAATTGTAAAGATTTCCGTCGGGCAAAATCAGCACATTGCCTTCCAGGCATCCGCGGCTCTTGCCTTCGGGAGCGCCTTCCCAATCATTGGAAAAAGGAAGAAAACCGCTCATTACCCAGTTTTCCGGACACAGAAAATCTTCCTCTTCGCCAATGGAAAGCACGCCCGATGCATGAAAGGTTTCCTTTTCCCATGTGCCGAAATCAACCGCCGTCCAGAGACGTCCTTTGTAAGCGGTGATATTCAGCGGCGCTTTGTGCGGACCGCCCGCGTCACGGTTTCCGCTGCCGGGAAACAAACGAACAAAATCCGACCATGTCTTCCCTTCGTCTTCCGAACAGGAAATTTGCAAATCTCCGTATTCCGTCGTCATGGACAGCATATACAGTTTTCCGTGATGAAGAAACAATTTTCCCCAAAAGCACGGGAACAAATCCGTTAGATAACGCCATGATTTTCCGCCGTCGTCACTGCGAAAGAGTTTGGTCAGATTTTGCCCGGCGCGGCATTTATAAACATCCATGGAAGCCAAAAAGGTGTTATCCGCCAATTTAACAATACACGGACTGCAAAGCGAGTTGCCTGAAAAATCATAAATCGGATCTTCCGGAGAAAGAAAGTTCACAACTGTCCCGCAGACCGGAGCCGCCATCGCTTTTCTGGGGCGGCTCTTTCTATCCGGATCGGTTTCATCAAAAACCGTTATTTGTACAGGCTCGCGGTTTTGCCAAGGAACAACGACCGTATGATCGACTTGTGAAATAACCCTTGTCTCTTTTTCGGAAGCAATTTCCAAACCGTGGGCATTGGACGATTCCTCGTCATACCATTCCACCTCGATCGCGCCGTCGGTCGGACGAACCGCCGCGATAAAGGGAAGTCGGCGTTGCTCTTCCTCAATCAACGGATAATAAGGGTGAAAACAACTCCCCGAAGATCCATGCATATCGTAGGCTCCCCCTCTTTTTTAACCTCAGTTCTTGAAGTTGTCGTACGCTTCCTGATACAGCGCAATATATTTGTCCATTCCCAATGTTTTGACCTGGGATACATAATCGTCCCACTGTGCCGTTACGCTGTCCGCACCGGTGATCCACGCGTTCATTTTTGAAGAGATATAACGCTGACAAATCGTGGTTTTATAATTATCGGCTTGTTCCTGCACCGAAGCGCTGAAACTGAGCGGAGGAAGAATATGGCTTAACGGAATCCGATTGTCTTTATACAGTTCGATCGCCGAAGCACGTTTTGCCCAGGCATGATCTTCATCAAAACGAATGCGACCGCTGAACCGGTCATCCAACAAACCGGAAATAGCGTTGGAAGGCGTTACATTGCTTTCCTTAGCGACATGGACCGTATAGGTATCGGTGGATTCGTCATAATCCCAGCCGTCGCCCTCTTTTCCGAATTCATTGTATATCGTGGCTTTTTCGCCGGCGATCCATTCCAATGCCTCCAGCACTTTTTCAGGATACTCGCAACTGTTGAAAATAACCGTTCTGTTGCGAACGACGCCCAGCGGCTGCTGACGGATCAATGGTTTGGTATTGCTTTGCGCAGTAAAGAGGGTCATCGGAACGTATTCGTCATTCGGACACCAGTACGCTGTGAAAACGCCGATATAAGGCGTATCGGTCTTGGTGTTCACACGCGACGTATACTGCGTGCCGGATTCGGTGAAACTTTCGGGTGCGATCAAACCTTCATTATACATTGAAGCCATTTGCGCCACCGCGCTCTTTAAGCGGGTATCGGTCGCGTAATTGATCACTTTGCCCTCGTCATTTAAAGCCATATATGTATAATCATAGGCTTCCAGACCGTAAGTAGCCAAAAAGTCAAACTGGCCGCCGATGATACTGTTGGCACAGAAATACCACGGCATAACATTTTCCGGAATAGAACCTTTTCCGGCGTTGTTCTTAAAGGCGCGCAAAATATTTACAAAATCATTGAGCGTTTTGGGCATGCTCAAATTTAATTCATCCAGCCAAACCTTATTGATCCACCAAACGTCACGCACTCCGCGATCGGCTTCCAGCGTACGAATATACGGCAAGGAATACAGTTTTCCGCCGTCAAATTTCGCCGCGTTGTAATAATCCGGGTTTTCGTCAAACGCTTTTTTCCAGGTAGGCGCATAGGTCGCAAGCATTTCGTCGGTGATCTCGACCACGTCGCCGGAATTGGCTGCAATTTGGATCTGTGAGTCGGTAAATCCGCCGCCGAACATCACGTCCACATAATCTCCGCTGGTGAACATCAGAGAAATCTTTTCGGTCGACATTTCTTCCAGTTCAAAGCGAACGCCGGTCGCTTTTTCCACATCGTCCCAAAATGCCATGTCGTCATAATCCACAACGGCATTCTCCACGACGCCGGCATGAATGACGATCGCATTGCTTTTTTTGCCGTTACATCCTGTGAACAAAAGCGCCGTCATCACAATTGCCAATAAAACAGAACAAACGGAACAGATTCTCTTTTTCATAATCATTCTCCTTCAAAATCTTTCAATATTTGAACCGATTTCAGTCCGAAATCAAACAAAACCGGTTTTTTAACATAACGCGCCGGGTCTGAAAAATAAATGGGACCAATTAAGGAAAGGGCTTTTCGATCCGCCAGATGTAAAGGCCCGAATGTGTTTTCCAAAGAACCGTCTATGACGATTTCCAAACGATCCCGCTCTGCCAAGTCCAACGGAAGAGAAAAGACAAACGGTTTTAAATAAGAAGTCCCAACCGTTTTGCCGTTGTGCAACAGCGTTACGCTTTGAGCGTCCGCCTCAACGCGGATCAACCGACCGCCTTGCGCAACTGGAACAGGATAAACGATCCTGCCGCTGTAAAACGGTTTCCCGCAAAAAACGGTGCTTCCTTTGACCGAACGATCTCCAGTATCGACCACGTAATGCCCTTCTTCGGTTTCCACCGCATTGAAATCGCCGTAAAGCAAAACCGGCTCCAGTTCGGTGGGAATGTGCTCGGTGCCGGCGGGCACGCGGGTATGACTGCCTACNNCGCGGGTATGACTGCCTACGCCATTGATATTGCTGCACTTTTTGCCTTGAATGACAATTTCGTTCCTCCCGACCTGTAATGTATCCAGCAAAAAGGCGTCAAAACTGTCTTTTAAGTACTCAGGCCGCGATTCCGCCGCCACAGACGATAAGGGCTTTCCGTTTAAAGTCACCGCGTCCAAATGACGTCCCATTTCCACAAAAGCAAGCAACGGCTTTTCAGGCAGACGATCGACCGTAAACGCATAAGCCGCTTCAAACGGCGTTCCGTCTTTCAGTCGATAAAAACGGCTATGCCACAAAAACTCGATCGGCGTTTGCCGGTATTCTTTTCCCTCGGCACGGTAATCAACCACATCCAGCGGCAAGATGTTACCGCTTTGCAACATACCGACAGGAACAGATTCCACATGCACGACCTGCCGTTTCTGATACGGAAATGTTACGCCGCTTTGCAAAAACGGAAGGGATGGTTCTGCGGTTGCCGGCTCCTCTAAAATCATCAGGGAACCGCCGACGGTAAAATCCGCCTTGAGAATAAAACCGTTTTCGGTTAGCGTTCCCGGTGCCCGGTACCGTCGGTCTTCGACCGTATCATAAACCACCGGCGTGAAAGAAAACGGCAACACCATTTCGGTCTGATACTCACGATTCTCAGCGGCGTTTACAAAAAACCAGGTTTTTTTGCCGTCCTGCGTCTGCGTATACCGCCAATATACCTGATCCGCGGGGCGATTGGTATTGCGGTCCCTAAGCGTGATTTCCGACCGCATCCGACCGCGCAAAAACCGAACCGCCTCATCCACGGAGGCTACCAGCGTATACCGTTCTTTGTCCTCTTGCTCCATCCCGTCCGGAAAAGAACGGATAAAGACAACCGCTTCTTTCCCGAAACGTTCCGCAAGTTCCCGCAAAAACTGTAGCGTTGTTTCTTGTAAAACACAAACCGGCGGGATCACGACTGTCCGATAGCAACAATTTCCTATGAACAGCCCTTCCCCGGAAACAGAAGCATGTTCCGCCATCACCATTTCATCGCCGTAGTGATAGTCGACACCCTGCTTCAACAGTTTATCGGAAAGATCTGTAAACGGTTTTTCAAACTTTTCGGTTTCCGTAATAAAGTTCTGCCCCGCGTTCGGATTTTTCGGCGACCAAATACTGAAAACCGGATTGGGTTTATGCAAAGGCGAATACTCCGCCCAAACCGATTGGATCGGATGTAAGACCAATACTTTTTCGCGAAGCGTTATTCCGTCGGTCAATGCGCAAACCCGCGCCATATGATCGAAACAAGCCGCTCCGGCCGAAGAAAACCATGGCTGACGCGCCGAAAGATCGGGCGGACAATCGCGTTTCCGTTCTCCGCGCATAGAATATTGGGTCAAATGCGGATTGATAAAATTGATCCCCAAGACGCATAACCAATCGGCGACCCGTTTGAGACCTTCCGGCCCGAATTGATGACCGCTGCACGCAAACGCTTCACATAAGGCTCTTTGCCCGAACGGCTCCGTAATCGAAACCAGTTGCTTGATCGTCGTCAAATAGGACGGATCGCTTCCCAGTTTATCCACACCGGGTATGCCCATATGCGGATAATGCGGCATCGCGGCGCCGATCCATTCCGTTTGCGAGGTCAGGAAATCTTCGTTTAACAAATGCCCGGTAAAAAGTAAATGATTTTTTTTACACCACTCGTGAACCGGCTCTGTATACGAAGCGATGAAGCGTTTGGTCAAAAACTCGTAAAAATCCCGCCGAACGCGGTGGTAATCGCCGTAATCAAAAAACAACTGTTCCACGCAAGCGATCAGGTCATAGCCTTTCTGAGCCGAGAAATCCACTTCCATTCCCGTGGTAAACGGCACCGAAGGACAAGCAAAAGCCGCTTTTTGAGTATAACAAAACTCATCGGAAAAAATCCCTTTGATCTGTTTGCCGAAATCCTTGCCCACCCATTGGCGATAGCGTTCGTGTGTATGTTTGATAAAACATTCCGTGGTTCTGCGATCCAGCAGATCAACATAACACTTTCCTTCAAAGTTCGGATTTCCGTCCTTGGCGGCGCACAGCGCGATCACATATTCTTTTTCATCAAAACTGCAGGTTTTATATTCCTGCAAAACGGTAAACTCCGCTAAACGCTCCCGTTCGATCAAGCAAAGTGCTTTGGCACGCAGACTGTCGTCTTCCTCCAAGACCGCTCCGCCCGCGTAACCGGAGGGAAAACGGTCTTCGTCATAAAGCCAGACATCCATCTTTTCCGAGACGGCAAGTTCGGCGGTATACCGCACCATTTCCATCCATTCATCGGATAAATACTCGGTCACCAAACCGACCCGACTATGTAAGAATCCGCCCCCGATACCCGCTTGTTTTAACTCTTTGAGTTGTTTCTCAATGCCTTTTCGGGTGATTTGATCGTTCCAACTCCAAAATACGACCGGACGATAAGAGGCCAACGATTTTTCATCCATGATGATTCCTCATTCCGCAGCGGCAATCATTTGCTCAACAGATTTCATTCGTTTTTCAAAAGATTGACGCTGCTCTTCGGAAAAATGCGGGAAACCTCCAAAAGAGAACCCTTTTAACCGAAGTGCTTCTTTCATCACCTCGACATTTCCCCATTCCAAAAGTCTTCCTACTTCAAAGCAAACTTTTTGCCAGCGGCGTGCGCTTTCCAAGTCCTGGTTTTTCCATGCGTCACGCACGCGGCAAAACGGCAGGGGGAACACATTGCAAAGTCCCGATATGATCCCTTGACAGCCCATCGAAAGATACTGCATTTGATAAATATCCGAACCATGCAAAACCGAGCAATCCGGAACTTCCAGATATTCCATGGTGCGGTTCAAATCATTAAAACTGTATTTGATGCCGACGATGTTTTGATATTCCGCTTTTAACCGACGCAAAAGTTCCGCCGAAACATCGTTTCCCGTTCGCTGAGGAATGTTGTATAAATAGATTTTCAAATCCTTTGGTAAAGCCGAAACCGCTTCGCTGTAAAAATGATACAACTGCTCCTGGTCATAGCAGAGCATATACGGCGTCATAATAGCGACGCAGTCCGCTCCGTCCTCGTACGCCGCCTGCGAGAGAAGAACGGTTTCCTCCACCGAAGAGGCTCCCGTATGTACGCAGATCTTGACTCCGGAATTCTTTAAATGTCCGATAATCGCTTTTGCGTATTGGATCCTCTGATGTGCAGAAAAACGGATCCCCTCTCCATTTGTTCCTAAAAGAAACAAACCGTCTACCCCGACCCGCACCAGAGAATCCGCAAGTTTTAAACCGCTTTCCATATCAATTTTTCCGCTTTGCACTTCCGGTGTAAGCAACGCCACATTGACTCCATTCAGCATGTGTTTATCTCCCAACCGTTCATCAATAATGAACAATGTTTTTTTCTGAGAATATTATACCATGTTTTTGCCTTTAAGTCAAGCGAAAATTAGTGAAAATACATTGCTAAATTCTGTTAATTGGATAGAAAACTCCCACGCAAAGGGTTTACTTGCTTTTTCCAAAAATCATGTTATAATAGGAAACAGGAGGTTTTTTACCATGGAAGCCATTAAAGTAAAATCATTGAGCAAAGCGTTGGACTTGCTTGATTTTTTTTCCAAACCACCTTGTGAATACGGCGTGACTGAACTTTCCAAAAAGACCGATCTTCCAAAGAGTTCCGTACATAATATTTTATCAACCTTTTCGTTTTACGGCATCCTGCAATATGACGAAAAAACGCATATGTACCGTCCGGGATATAAACTGCTGGAATTAGCCAATGTTTTTCAAAAAAATGACGCTTTTGTCACCATCATGCGTCCCTTCTTAAAAGACATTTCTTCTTTGACCCATGAAAGTGTGTATTTAGCCAAAGCCGACGGTTTTAAAGTGTTATATCTCGACGCCATTTTCCCCGAAGATTCCATGCGCGGCAACGTCATCGGTGTGAAAGCGCCCATGTACTGCACCGGCATTGGAAAAGCCATCCTTTGCACGCAGAACGAAGCGTTTATTTCCGCAGTTCTTTCCTCTCCGTTAGAGGCCTTTACCGCACACACCATCACCACACGATCGGCTCTTGCAAAGGAATTGATTGCTACCCGCAAGCGCGGATATGCCATTGACAATATGGAACACGAGTTTGGTATTAAATGTGTAGCCGTCCCGATCTATGATGCGATCGGCAATGTCATCGGCGGTATCAGCGTCAGCGGCCCTTCCCTGCGTTTTCCGGATAAAACGATCAAAGACTATGCGCAGATCCTTTTAAATACCGCTCACACCGTAAAAAAGTATTTTTAAAAGCATCATCTTCCGCGCAGCGCCGCAACGGATCCGGACACCGCCTTCCTCGGGCGGCGATATGTTACACAGACGTTTCCCGGCATAAATGAACGAAAAAGGGGTTGCCGGTCATGGGATGACAGAGAGCGGCCTTTTCTATATCCGGTATGAGAATCCAGCGTTTCCGGAGGAATCGCGTTTCCGGTTGAGATCCCCGGGAGATTTTGAATTTACGGCGATCCTGCGCAAACACCCGTCGCATCTGCAACAGCACTCATTATAAAAACAGAAGGAGATGTCCCTCATGTTGAAAAATATTCCTAAAATCCTATCCCCCGAAACCTTAAAAGTCCTTTGCGAAATGGGACACGGCGACAGGCTTGTCATTGCCGACGGGAATTTCCCGGCGGAATCGGTCGGAAAAAGCGCGATCGTTCTAAGAATGGACGGTCACGGCACCAAAGATGTTCTTGACGCCGTTTTGCAGTTGTTCCCGCTGGACCGTCATGTAGAGCACCCCGTAAACCTGATGGCGGTGACAGCCGGTGATCAGGTCGAAACTCCTATTTGGGCGGAATACAAACAAATCGTTGCACAGTATGACGAACGCGGTGAAAAGGCTTTTTCCGAGATAGAAAGATTTGCCTTTTACGAGCAAGCCAAAACGGCGTATGCCATCATCGCCACCGGCGAATCCGCACTTTACGCAAACATCATGCTTCAAAAAGGAATCATTTGAATCGTTTTTCCTCATTTTTTTGAAGACCTGCTCCGGATATTGAACAAAAGCACCTTGCGGACGGAAGGAAAAGTGTCCGCATATCTTCCCGACAAAACCGCATATAACAAGAGAGAAGAGGTTTTGAAAGGAAGTTGTTTGTCTTGCGTATTCCGAAACGGCCGATCGCCTGGATCCTGACGTTTTTTGTTCTTTGTGCCGCGGGTTTGGCTTCCCTGTTTTCCAAAGAAGAAACCGTTTCCACCGATAACAGCCCGCTCCCTTCTCAAACCGTTATCATTCTGGACGCCGGCCACGGCGGGTTCGACGGTGGCGCCGTCGCACCGGACGGAACCATTGAAAAAGATATCAATTTAAATATTGCGCTGACCTTGCGGGATCTGTTAAGGCAAAACGGTTTTTTTGTCGTCATGACGAGGGAAAGCGATATTTCGACCGATGACGTCGGAAGCGATCGGATCGCCACGCGGAAAAGAAGCGATCTGGAAAACCGCTTGAATCTGATGAAAACCTATTCGGAAGCCTTTTTTGTGAGCGTTCACCTCAACAAATTCACCACATCCGCCGCCAACGGTTCACAAGTCTTTTACAGCCCGCGGGACGACGACTCAAAACGACTGGGCGAGGAGATCCAGCGGTCGATCGTGGAACTCTTGCAACCCGAAAACCGGCGCGTCAATAAGCAAGCGACCAGCAGTACCTATCTGCTGTATCACGCGGTCGTTCCCGCCGTGCTGGTGGAATGCGGATTTTTAAGCAATCACGCGGAACTTGAAAAACTCAAAAACGAAGAATACCAAAAGCAACTGGCGTTTTGTATTTTTTGCGGAATTATAAACTATGTATCACAATAGGAGACCGATTATGGTGGGAAAAACGAAAACCGTTTATAGTTGCAGCGAATGTGGCTTTGAGTCGCCCAAATGGATGGGAAAATGCCCCTCCTGCGGCGCGTGGAACACCATGACAGAGGATGTCCGACTGCCGAACGACCCGGCGTCCTCCTTTTCGGGCGGCTCGGCTCGCCCTGCTTTGGCGCAAACGCTTTCTTCCATTCAAACCACCGATGAAGAGCGGTTTGTGACCGGCATTTCAGAACTCGACCGCGTACTGGGCGGCGGAATCGTCAAGGGTTCGGTCGTGTTGCTCAGCGGAGACCCCGGGATCGGCAAATCTACTATTTTACTGCAAATCTGCAATGCCTTGCAGAATCATCTGAAGATTTTGTATGTTTCAGGTGAAGAATCCGCCATGCAGATCAAAATGCGCGCTTCCCGCTTAGGCGTGGAAAACGATCATCTTTCCATCATGACCGACACCGATGTTCAATCCATTTGCGAATACATTCGCACCGCCAAACCCGATCTTGTCATGATCGATTCCATTCAAACCATGCAGATCCATGAACTTTCCTCCTCACCCGGCAGTATCGTCCAGGTGCGGGAATCGACCAATCTTCTGTTGCGGACAGGCAAATCTTTGAACATCCCGGTTTTGATCGTCGGTCACGTCAACAAAGGCGGCGACATCGCAGGTCCGAAAGTCATGGAGCATATTGTGGATACCGTCTTGTATTTTGAGGGGGAACGCAATCAGTCCTACCGCATTTTGCGCGCCATCAAGAACCGCTTCGGATCGACCAATGAGATCGGCGTGTTTGAAATGACCGAGGCCGGGCTTTGTGAAGTCAAAAACCCCTCCGCCATGATGCTTTCCGGACGGTTGAAAAATGTTTCGGGCGACTGCATCACCTGTGTGATGGAAGGGACCCGTCCGATTTTAGCCGAAGTGCAGGGGTTGGTCACCACCACCGGTTTCGGCAACGCCCGAAGAACCGCCGCCGGCTTTGATTACAATCGCCTGAATTTGCTGTTGGCGGTCTTGGAAAAGCGGTTAGGGCTCTATTTTTCCAATTTAGACGCCTATTTGAACATCATCGGCGGGATCCGTTTGGACGAGCCTGCCGCCGATTTAGCCGTCGCTTTGGCGCTGGTTTCCGGGCTTAAGGACAAGCCTGTCCGGGAAAGTTTAGTGGCTTTCGGCGAAATCGGTCTTTCGGGCGAACTTCGCTCGGTACCGCGCGCACAGGCGCGCGTCACGGAGGCCGCAAAAATGGGATTTACCGAATGCCTGTTACCGACCGCCTGTTTAAAACAAATCCATTCCTGTCCCGATTCCATCCGGCTGATCGGCGTCAAACGTCTCAGTGACGCGGTCAAAGAGATCGGCTGACCGCTCCAAAAAATAAGGACAAACGCCTTTTACGGAATTCACCACGGTACATTTGGTCAATTCACAGGCACCGTCTTTTTGATAGCGGCAGTTTTCCGCACATGGGATCATCGTTCCTCTTTCTCCTTTTCATCTTCACTTCCTTCATAGTATGCGCGGTTGTACGAAAAACAACCGCACTTTTTTATGGCAAAGAAATCCGCGGAAATACTTGATAACAAGACCGAAATATGGTAAAATATACTGCAAGATGATAAAAGGGTGATTTTTTGCTTCGAAATACTTATGTGGAAATCGATACGGCGCAATTAACGGAAAACGTGCGTCATATCCGCTCTCATTATCCCGAATACCAAACCTATTTCGGGGTGGTCAAAGGCAATGTTTACGGCCATGGTTTAAACGCCATTCAGGCTCTGATTGCGGGCGGCATCAACTATTTAGCGATTTCTTCTTTGGAGGAGGCGCTGGCGATTCGTGCGGACTATGCCGAGATCCCGATCCTATGTTTGGAACCTGTTGATCTTGCCTATTTGTCCGTCGTTTTGGAAAACGCCGTCACCATCACCGTTGAAAGCCTCGAACAGGCGGCGGAATTGGCTGAAAAGCCGCTCTCTTCCCCGCTCAACGTGCATATCAAGTTGGATACCGGCATGAGCCGTTTGGGATTTACCGACCGCTCCGATTTTGAAAAAGCCTTATCGCTTTTACGCAAAAACCCCGCGATCACGGTGGAGGGGCTCTACACCCACCTGGCGACCAGCGGCGTTTATGACGTGTATTACGACCGCCAAATCGCGGCTTTCCGCGCACTGACCCAAGGGATCGACCTTTCCGATATCCCGCTTGTTCATATCGGGCGTTCCATCACACTGGCGCATCACCCCAAAATCGAAGGCGTCAACGCGATTCGTCTGGGCATTTGCCTGTACGGTTTCAACAACAGTCTGCCCGAACCCACCGGTCTTCGCAAATGGAAACGCAAATGGGATTTAAAGCGATTAAGCATCAGCGAATCGGTTTTGTCAAACACCTTGCCGGTGAAAACCGCCTTTGCGCTTTATACCGAAGTCATCAGTCTGCGCACCGTTGAGGCCGGCTCGTTTATCGGCTACGGCGCGCGTTTTGTGGCGCCCGAAAAAATGCGGATCGCCACCCTCCCGATCGGCTATTACGACGGAATGGACAAGCGCATGAAAGAAGTGGTCATCGGCGGCCGCCATTACGAAATCGTGGGAGAACTCTGCATGGATATGACCATGGTCAAGGTGGACGATCATGTGCACCTGCATGACCGGGTCGAAATTTTCGGAAACCAAATTTCCGTCAGAACAACAGCGGCGCGCACCGGCTTCAACGCTTACCGGTTGCTGACAAGCATCGATTCCCGCTTGCCGCGAATTGAAAAAAGAGCGGAGAACGATTCATGAATTACGAAGTTTTGATCATCGGCAGTGACGCAAACGCTTATTATATGGCACGGTGCTACCACGAAGCCTACGGGCGCAAAGCGCATGTTTTGGCGCGGTCTCCCCTGCCTTATACCGCCTACTCGAATATTCTGAACATTCGGTATAACGAAACCATCTGGCAGGAAGAGGGGTTTTTAAAAGCCATTTACCGTTTTCGGGAAGAACAGGGCGTCGACACCGTGTTACTCATCAGTTCCAACGAAAGTTACGCCGAACTGATCGCCGCCAACCGGGAAACCTTAGAACGGGACGGTTTTGTTTTCAATTATCCGAATTTAGAACTCGCGCGTTCGTTCATGATGAAGGAAGAATTCTATAAGCAATACGAAAATTCCTGTCTGGATCTTCCCAAAACCTGTTATATCGACTGCGGGAAACCGGTCTCTATCCCGACAGGGCTGACCTATCCGGTGATTTTAAAACCCAGCAATGTGATTGAGTACAATCACCTGACCTTTGCAGGGAAGAATAAGATCTATCAAATCGAAACGCCGGCAGAACTCGAAAAAACCGTATCGGTCATCATCGGCGGCGGTTATACCGATACGCTGATCGTTCAGGAGTTTATTCCGGGGGATGACAGTTGCCTCTTTGACGCTGTCGCCTATGTTGACCGCAACCGCCGCGTCAAGTTGCTCTCGTTCGCGCAAATCGGTCTTCAGGAACACAGCCGTAACATGGTCGGAAACGCCGCGGTGCTGATCAACGGGTATAATCAATACGGCGGCACCGAAGTCATCGAAAAAAAGATGAAGCAGTTTTTAGAGGAAGTCGGTTATCAGGGCTTTGCCGAATTCGATCTGAAATACGACCGCCGGGATCACACCTTTAAGGTTTTGGAAATCAACGCGCGGCAAGGGCGAAGCAGTTATTATTTGACCGCGCTCGGGTTCAATCTCGTTCGGGTATTGGTGGATGATCTGATCTTACAAAAAGAAGAACCCTACCGGTTCTTGAAAGAGGAAGTCCTTCTCTCGTTCGTGCCGAAAACGATCGCTCTTCGCTATATCCTCAATCCCGAATACCGCCAAAAAGTCAAGCAGTTATGGCGCAAAAGGATCAATCCGGTCGACTATCGAAAAGACCGTCCCTTCCTGCGAAGACTTTATTTATTCAAAAAAAATCTGCGTTACCGTAAAGAATATCAAAACAGTTATTGGAAGGTCATAGAATGTGTGGATTTGTCGGATTCGTAAACAATCAAAAAAAGGAAGAAAAGGAACCCATCATCCGCAAAATGGCGGACGCGATTTTCCATCGCGGACCTGACAGCGACGGTTACTTTTGCAACGACGATGTCGCTTTAGGATTCAGAAGGCTCTCGATCATCGACTTAAACGGCGGCGACCAGCCTATTTTTAACGAAGACGGAAGCAAAGTCATCGTTTTTAACGGAGAGATTTACAATTACCGCGAACTGCGGGAAGAACTCATCCGGTGCGGGCATACCTTCCGCACCCACGCCGACACCGAGGTCGTTCTGCACGGCTACGAAGAATACGGGGATGATCTGTTCCCGAAATTACGCGGGATGTTTGGTTTTGTCATTTACGACCTCGCGACCAAAACCGTGATCGGTTGCCGCGATCATTTCGGGATCAAGCCTTTTTATTACTATCGCAACGGCGACGAGTTGATGTTTGCGTCGGAAATCAAGGGAATGCTCCCTCACCCGCGTTTTCAAAAAGAAATCAACGACCGCGCCTTAAAAATGTACCTCATTTTCCAATACTCGGTTTTTGAGGAGACTTTTTTCAAACATGTCTATAAATTAAAACCGGGCCATTTCTTCCGCTATCAGAACGGAACTCTGACCGTTCAGCCTTATTTTGAAATCCGCTACCAAAAAGAAAAGAAACCGTATGAATCCTATCGTCAGGAGATCAAACAGGTGTTGGCGGAATCCGTTCGCACCCATCAAATCACGTCGGATGTCGAAGTGGGTTCCTATTTATCCGGCGGGGTGGATTCTTCTTATGTGGTCAGCATCGCCAAGCCGGACAAAACCTTCTCGGTCGGGTTTTCGGAAACGGGATTTGACGAAACCAAAATGGCAAAAGAGTTTTCTGATCTGATGCACGTCAAAAATGAAAGCCGGTATATTTCCAAAGAGGACTTTTTTGCTTCCCTGCCCCGCGTGCAATACTATACCGACGAGCCGCACGCCAATCTTTCCACCGTACCGTTGCTGTTCCTTTCGGAACTGGCGCGCAAGCGAGTCAAGGTTGTTTTATCGGGTGAAGGTTCGGATGAAATGTTCGGCGGTTATAACGAGTATTACGAACCGCTGCCGGTTCGTCTCTATATGAGTTTGCCGGGACTTATCAAAAAGCCGATCGCGGCATTGGCGAAGAAACTCCCTCATTTTCCCGGCAAGAACACGTTAATCAAATACAGCAAGCCTTTCTGCGAGCGGTATCTCGGTCACGCGCAAGTCATGGACGAGGATCAGGCCAACGCCATTTTGGCGGATCGTTTAAAAGACGATATGACTACTTCCGATGTTTTGCGGCCCTATTATGAAAAAGTCAAAAATGAAAACGACGTTTTGAAAAAAATGTATATCGACATGCATTTTTGGCTGCCCCAGGATATTCTGCTGAAAGCCGATAAAATGACCATGGCAAATTCCATTGAATTGCGGGTGCCGTTTTTAGATAAAGAGGTCTGGGATTTGGCGCGTAAAATTCCGACAAAGTATTTCATTCGTCATAAAACCACCAAGGAGATTTTCCGTTCGGTTGCGCACGAAGCCATGCCGGAAGAATGGTCAAAGCGCCGGAAACTCGGCTTTCCGGTTCCTTTTTCGAAGTGGATCCGCGAAGAACCTTATTACCGGCTTGTCAAAAAAGCCTTTGAAGCACCTTATGTCGATCAGTTTTTTGACCGCGACGTGATTGAAAAATTACTCGACGACCACTACCGCAACAAGCAGAACAACGGCCGCATGATCTATAACATTTATATTTTCTTAATTTGGTACAAAGTCTACTTTATCGACGGCGCCGTGCCGCCCAAACACGCATAACACAGCGACCCGCCGAAATCAAAACGCCCGAAAGGGGGCATACCGTGAAACTCAAAAAATCCAATTTTTTAGAGGGCGCCTTTGTTGCCACCCTTTGTATCATCATCACCAAAGTGATGGGCGTTTTATATGTCATCCCCTTTTATAAAATCATCGGGGAACGCGGCGGAACGCTGTACGGTTACGCCTATAATATCTACAATATTTTTCTGATCATTTCCTCCGCCGGGATCCCGCTGGCGATCAGCAAACTGACCAGCGAATACAACACCTTAGGCGAGCACGAAAAAAAGGTGAGGATGTATCAGATCTCCGCACGGATCATCCGCGTGTTTTCCCTGCTTTCCTTTCTCATCTGTTTCTTGTTTGCGCCACACCTTGCCCGCCTGATCATCGGAGAACTGAAAGGCGGAAACACCATTGAAGATGTTGCTTTTGTCATTCGCACCATCGCCTTTGCCCTTTTAGTCGTTCCGATGTTGAGCGTTCGGCGCGGTTATTTACAAGGGCACCGTTATATCCACGAACCCTCGATCAGTCAAATCATCGAGCAGGTCGCCCGTATCGTCATCATTTTGGGCGGCAGTGCTCTGTGCGTCTATGTCTTTCATTTGCCCCTCCGGTTTGCCGTAGGCGTTTCGGTCTTTGCGGCTTGCCTTGGCGGATTGGCGTCCTTCTTGTATTTGGATATTGTCGTCAGAAAAAACAAAGGAGCCATCGGGCTTGACCGTAACCCTCTGCATAACAAAGAAACCGACCGCGAGATCCTGCGAAAGATCATCACCTATCTGATCCCGTTTATTGTGATCAATCTCGCCAACACTTTCTACACCTTTATCGATATGATCCTGGTCATCCGCACCCTTCCTCATTTAGGGTTCACCGCGGTCAAAACCGAATTTGTCAGCAGTGTTTTTACCACTTGGGGCGTGAAATTCAACACCATCATCACCTCGGTTTCCACGGGACTGATCGTGAGTTTGATCCCCAACATGGTCAAGGATTACACCGAAAACAACATGGAAGCCGTCAACCGGAACTTCAACAAATGTTTAAAGATCATTTTGCTGATCGTAGCGCCGATGGCGATTTTTATCAGCGGCATGGCGCAAAGTATGTGGAATTTGTTTTACGGCCCCAATCCGATCGGCGCCTCCGTGATCCGGTACAGCATCTTAGTGACCATTTTGGATTGTCTGTACATGGTCATCAATTCCTTACTCCAGAGTTTGAACAAACGAAAATTGATTTACTTTAGTGTCGTGACCGGTCTGGTCATCAACCTGGTATTGGATATTCCTTTCATGCATCTATCCGCCCGGCTCGGTCTTCCGGCCTATCACGGTGCCATCACCGCCACCTTGCTCGGTTTCATCGTTTCGAACCTCATCAGCATGGTCTATCTGAACCGCCAAATGAATTTACAGTACCGCGAAACCCTGTCCGCTTTGCCGCGGTTCTTGCTTTCGGCGGTTGTCCTGATCGCGATACTCGCCGTCTTCCGTCTGGTATTGCCGGTGAGTTCGCCTGACAAACTCACGCAACTGCTGATTGTCGCCGTAGCAGGGATCGTCAGTGGCGGCGTTTATCTCCTCCTCAATTTCCGCAATATCATGAGCGTTCTGCCCCCGAAAATCAGCGCCAAATTCACCCGCGGCCGCTTTTCGGAAAAAGCCGAACCACGTGACTGATCCACGATAAAACTTTCATTCGTTTATCAAAAACTCCCTTACGGTTTATGAAAAGAGAACCGTAAAGGAGTTTTCTGTTTTTGTTTTTAAAAATTCATTTCTACCACTAATGCGAGATTTCCGCGCTGCCATCCGGTCGCACGATGGGAAAAGAGTTCCCGGTTTTCACAGCAGGTACAAAGATCCGAAACATCGATATGCTCTTGCAAAATTCCCGCGTTTAGCAAAATCTGACGGTTGGTTTCTGCTAAATCAAGCATATATTTTTCGTTTTCCTTCGGGGTAAAACAGCGTGACAGATCCAAATACGAAAGTTTTTCGAACGCGCGATAGACCGTTTGGTCCACCTCATAGCAACAACTGCCGATGCACGGTCCGATCCCGGCTAAAATATTCTTCGGGTCACAGCCGTAATCACGCATCATTTTTTCCACCGTCACCCTGCCCATTTCCTGTACCGTGCCGCGCCAGCCTGAATGGGAAGATGCGATCACACGCCGTTCGGGATCGCAAAACAAAAGCGGCGTACAATCCGCGTACTGTGTCACCAATGCCACGCCGGGCCGATCGGTAATGAGCCCGTCAATGTCTTCAAATGAGGGGGTAAAGATCCCCGTTCCGCGGTGTTCTTCCGTGACCCCGATCACATGGTTGGTATGGGTCTGACGGCTGAGAACCAAATGGTGGATATCAATGCCGAGCACGCCGCAAAAGCGGCGGTAATTCTCCAAAACATTCTCCCGGTTTTCCTCCCGTGAAAAACTCAGGTTCATGGTCGCGCAAGCCCCGGTGCTAACGCCGCCCAACCGCGTGGAAAACCCGTGCCGTAAAAACGAAACCTTGGAAAAAAGCGGGAAGGTGATGTAGCGGACCCCTTGCGTTTCCCGAATTTCCAGGGTGTTGCTTGTCATATCGTTGCCCCCGTCCGCAATTCATCCCACAAATCCAAGCCGTTTTGCACCAGGCGATCCGCCTGCTCTTGACCCATTTTTTCGGCAATCACCGCAAGCGCCTGTTTCATCTGCGGAGGACGCTCTGCAATCGAGTGGGCGTCCGACGCCAAATACGTTACAAGGTCTTCTTTCATCAATTTTCTGATAAAGCGCGCTTCCGACCGGATCAACAGCGAAGAAGCGTTGATCTGCGTGGCGATCTCGTTCTCTTTCAAATATTGAAGCAATTTCTTATAACCGGGCGCATGCCGGTAACGTTCCACATGGGCAATGATCGGTATGATGTGCCGGTCATTCATTAAAAGACGAATATCCTCTAAAAGCAGGCTATCAATACAATCGTTTGTGAGTTCCAACAAAAGATACCGTGAATGGTTCAAACAAAAATTCTCAATGGATTCACTGTTGCCGATATAGCGGTAATATAAAACTTCACTTCCTAAGACCAGCGGCGGAAGTCCTTGTTTTTCAGCAACCTTGCAAAGCGCGGAAAAGGCGGTTTCTGTACGGGTCTTATAATCCTCTATAGTATCATAGGCCGCATAAAAGTGCGGGGTCGCCATCNNGCTCGTCGGCAGCGTCAGATGTGTATAAGAGACAGCTATAGTATCATAGGCCGCATAAAAGTGCGGGGTCGCCATCACCGCGGTGACGCCCTGTTCTTTCATGGCTTTTAAAAGTGCCAAAGATTCTTCCTGATCTTTGGCACCATCGTCTACGCCCGGCAAAACATGCGTATGAAAATCAAACATGAAAGACGCATCCTTTCTGATTTTAAAAAAGGCTGCCTCGCCAGTGCCCAACAGCGCCCGGAAAGACAGCGTTCACGATCAATACTTGCCGTATTTGTTATAATAACGGTTGTAATACCTATTGTAGTACTTGCTGTAGTAACGTTTGGAGCCGTAGTCCGTACCGTTTAAGATAATCCCCAACACATCAATATAGAGTGACTGGGCATTAGCAAGCGCCCTGCGTAGCGCATCGTGTGTGGTAATGCCCGCGCGAACCAACAAAATCATCCCGTCACAGCGTTGTGCCACGATCTGCGCGTCGGAAAGAAGGTTAACAGGCGGTGCGTCCACCAAAATATAATCATATTCTCCCCGAACCTTATCGAACAACTCTACCAAAGCATTGGAGTGCAGCAGTTCCGTAGGGTTGGAAACCAGCGCACCGGAAGTCAGGACATCCAAAGCAGGTGAATACTGCTGGACCGCATCTTCAAATGAAATCTCGCCCGACAGCACCGTTAACAAACCGGATTCGTTCTTTAGTTTCATTTTGCTGTGAACCGTGGGGCGATGGGCGTCCGCGTCGATCAAAAGCACTTTTTTATTCAACTGTGCGAAAGAAATCGCCAAATTGATCGCGGTAGTGGATTTTCCTTCCGAAGCAAACGGAGACGAAAAAGCAATCAGTTTTTTATTATTCTTATCAAGGTTCGTAACCAAATTGGTACGAATGCTCTTATAGGCTTCCGAAACCGCAAAAGGCACTTTTTTGGAAGTTACTTTCACATTTTCCGTGCTGTTTTCGGCAGATACCTGTTTTTTATCTTTCATTGTTTGTCACCGCCTTGGTTGGAAGAATAACGCCGCGTGGAATAATATCCCTGTGCATAAGAATAATAAGAATTCTTATAGTTGCGATAATAGCCCTTATTGCCGGCAGCGGAGAAATCGGGAACAGAACCGATCAACGGAATATCATAATGATCAAGGATATCGTCCTCATAATTGATGGTGCTGTTGAAAACCGTAAAGATATAGGCGATAGCCATGGAGATTGCCGCTCCCGCAAAAGCCGCCAGCGCCGTCAAAGTGAATGTTCGCGGATAGATCTTCGAGGCTCCGTCCGCTTGGGTGGTGACCGCCGAATTGGAATTGGGAATATAATCGGCAATATAATCCGGTACCAACGTGAGGAACGTATTCACCAGATCCACCGCTTCATCGGGATCCTCAGCGGTAAAACTGATGTCGACAAACAGAGTGTCTTCGCCGCGGCTGGAAATAGAAGCGGCCGAACGCAACTGACCGTAAGAATACTTGCCGCCCAGTTTTTCGGACAATTCCCGATAAATATCATTGGTTTCCAGGATATCAATGACAGTGGCTTTCAAGTTCAGCGAGGCGCTGATATCACCACCCGAAACCTTTTGCGTTGCTGAGGATGTGTAATTGGTAATATCCGTCACGACAATGGCGCCGTTTGTCAACAGCACCGAACCTCTGGCGGCATACCGGGGAACAGCCACAAAACGGCAATAAGAAAAAGCGCCGATCGCGAATACAACGGCCGCGATTATGATGAAATACATGTACTTCAAAAATGTTTTGACGAAAAACGTTAAAGAAAAACTATCCAAAACTCCATCCCTCTCGATGCTTAATTTCCTATATCCTTATGATCCTGTTGGCTTGACAGGCAACAAACCTATCATAGTACCTTTTACATTATAACACAAGGTTTTTTAAAAAACAATCTTTTCTTTGATTTTTTAAATCATTGTACGATTTGTATATTTCCTCAAATGATTTATAGCAATTATTGTATACTTCAATAATCCCGGTTCCGTGATAGCCCGCCTTTTCTAAAAATCCAAAAAAGCCAGGAAAGTCGAAACCGCCGGTTCCGGGAAGAAGGCAATCCGAAGAAACCGTATGGTCACTCAAATGAAAATGTTTGATATTCGGTAAAAACTCTTTGGCCATCTCCATCGGGATGTTTCCGCAACGCAAGCATTGCTTTAAATCCAGACAAAGTTCCGCTTCTCCGCCCAGTATTTGACAAAAAGACTGCAAAAACTCACGTTGTCCGGCACGAAATCCCTTCACGTTTTCCTGCAAGACGGTCACATCACCGCTTTCTCGAACAGCCTCTTTCAAACGCATATACCGTTCACAGTATTCCTCGTCGTTCAAAATACCGTTTGGCTTGCCGCCGTGCAGAATAATGAACTTTGCTCCCAGTTGAGCCGCGATCTCTCCATAACGGCGGAATTGTTCCTCCGCTTCCTCATAACGGCGGTCGTATGCCGAAAAGATCATAAACGATTCCGCAAGCGACATGGTCGGATGAAGCGCAGTCACTTGCATTTCGTAACGTTCTTGGATATCAGATAACAGATCCACAAAAGACGGTTTACACTCGCAAAGCGCATTGAAAAAAATTTCGGTCGTTTTAACGCCGGCCTTGCCTAAATTTTCCAAAGCGATCTCGGTTTCCAACGGATAAAAACAAGAGGTCGAAACGCCGATCTCCATGATCTGTCACCCTTCCCTGTTTTCTGATAAAGCAAGCGGATCGACATAGAGGGTCTTGTTCGTGGTGTAGATCACCATCCCCGGCTTTGCGCCGCTCGGCTTTTTAACATTTTTGACTGTTGTATAATCCACCGGCACCTGCGAAGACGCGCTCGCCTTGGAATGGGAGGCGGCCAAGGTGGCGGCGAAGAGCAGGGTTTCTTCCGAAAGCGGTTTTCCCTGACAAAAAACCACCACATGGGAACCGGGAATATTTTTGACGTGAAACCACATATCATTTTTGGCGGCGAGTTGGGTCGTAAGATAATCGTTTTGGCGGTTGTTTTTGCCTACTGCGATCCGGTATCCTTCCTGACTGGTGTATTCTAAAAATGTTGGCACGACCGTTTTTTTCTGTTTCTGAACAGGACGGGCGATATACCCCGCTTGCGCCAATTCTTCGCGGATCTCGGCGATTTCCGACAGGCTTTCTGCGCGGGAAATACTGTCCAGCACCGTTTCCAGATAGCACAATTCTTCCCGGTCTTGCGCGGTCAGTGCGGTCAATGTCTGCTCCGCCGTATAGGATTTCTTGTATTCCTTGAAATAAACCGCAGCGTTATTTTGAGGAGAAAGCGCGGGATTGAGCGGAATGGTGACCGGTTTGCAGTCATCATAGAAATTTTCGACGGTAACCGAAGTGTCGCCGTTTTGGATACGGTACAGATTGGCTTTGATGAGTTCTCCCCAAATGCGGAGATGTTCCCGGTCTTGACACTGCTGCAATTCCTGAAGACGAAGCGCCAGTTTCTTTTCGGTGCGGGCGTACAGTGTCCCGACCCTCTTCAGAATGTCCGCGGCGGCTTTGCGGATGCGCTCGTGATTTTCTTTAGACGTATAAAACGCGTCCAACGCACCTGAGTAGGTTTCATAGGTGCGACAGGTAAATCCCGGTCCGTATTGCCGGATCTGAAGATCGGAAAAATCCGCCGGCGTACCGTCGGGGGCAAAAAGGATCACAGGGCAGCCCCCGGTTTTTCGCTCATGAAGAACAGCGGAAAGTGTTTGTGCAAAAGTTTCCCGATCAAGTTTCCCCGTTTCACCGCCGGCGCGAAAGACGATCTCCCGGCACACCAGCGGAGAAAGTCCGTCAGTGGTTGCCAGCAAAGCCTTTGCCGGATCGCCGCCCTTTTCGAAAACAGCGTCGGCAATCTCTTCAGCCGAAGCAATAAACGGATTGTTTTTATTTTGACCGGCGGGATATTGGTAAACCGCACCGGGTAACAGCAGACGGTCGGCGGTTTCAGGATCAGTTCGACGAAGCGCGTCGACGATTTTTCCGTCTTCGCCTACCAAAACCAAATTGGTTTTATTGCCTAAAAATTCACCGATCAAGCGAAGAGAAATCAAATCGCCCATTTCGTTAAATGTGGAAAAACAAAGTTCCGCCAGGCGTTCAACGCCCGGCTGTGTCACCGCCGTCAATTTTGCGGCGGAAAGATGTTTGCGAAGGAGCATACAAAACATCGGCGGAGACGCCGGGTTTTCATAGCGGTTTTCGGTGAATTGCAATCGCGCCGCACCCGGTTGCAGGTGCAAAAGCAAACGGCGCGAAAAACCTTTTTTGCGCAACAAAAAAACCAACTCATTTTTGGAAGGCTGGTAGATCTTGTCGATGTGAGCATCGATCGCTTGTTGTAATTCCCCGACAATTTGTTTCAAAAAACACCCGTCAAAGGCCATGTTCATCCTCCTGAGGCGTGGCAACCGATAAAAACCGTTGCCGAAATGCCGCGGCAAGCCGCCCGGCGCGAACCGCTTCGGCGTCATCCTCCGACCGTTTTGCCAAAGCGTCCGCGCGCGTCTTTAAACGTCGGTACTGCTTTTCCAAATAGTTTCGACCCACCGGATCCGACGGATCGATCTTTCCGGCATAGCAGTCTTCTTCCGAAAGCGAAGCGGGTGCGCCGGTAAATACACATTGCATCACAGCGTAGAGTTTTCCGTTTTCTTCGACAGGAAGTTCGGTCAACACGGAAAACCCACTATCCGAAAGCCGTCGCCGCAAGACTTCGGGCGAGGTGGTCGGTTGTAAAATCAAAGTCGGTACAGGCTCCTCACAAAGCCATGTGCAGGCTGAAATAATACCGCTGATAACTTCTCCGCCGATCCCCGCGATCACCACCGCGTCGGCTTCTTCCCGTGATACGCCCGAAAGACCGTCACACAAACGGGTCTTGATGCCTGAAACCCCTGACGCGAGAATGTTTCGCCGGGCAGTTTGAAGTGGTTTTTCCCGCACATCGACGGCGAGCACACGCACGGCCCGGTCGGTTTTCTTTAAATAGATCGGCAAATACGCGTGATCCGTCCCGATATCACAAACCCTTGCACCTGGCGGCACAAGGGAAGCGATCACGGCAAGCCGTTTTGTGACAGTCATGCGTTTGCAAAATGTCGATTGAGTTTTTCGACCAAAGCATCGCAATCGGTTCCGTGCACTTCACAGGCCTGTTCAATGCTTTCACCGCGGGAGGCGGGACAACCGAGACAATGCATCCCGATTTCAAAAAAATACTGCGCCGCTTCGGGGGCTTGATCCAAGATATCGCCAATCAGCATATCCTTTGTAATGGTCACTGTTTTTCACCTTTCCTTTTTATGATTTTTCCGATTCAAATAAGCAAATCGGTTGATTTAAGTCTGTTCTGGTATGATGATAGAGTTTCCGATTATCCATCGACCATACACGGGAAGAGAATTCAGAGGGTTTGGTCGCGGACAGCGATTCCCGCATTTGATAGACGCGGGCGTCCATCAGATCCAGTTCGCTCAACAATTCCGCCTCCATAAACATAGGACGTACCGCGGCGCCGTATTCCGGTTCCCCGTGATGGGAAAGGACCATGTGTTCAAGCAGTGTGGCGGTTTCCTGACTGATGCCCAGTTTTTTTGCGTATTCATGGATCGCCATAGCGCCCATGGTCAGATGACCCAGCAGATTTCCCTCTACCGAATACCCGGTCGCAATCCCGGTATCCGCCACGGTGTACTCCCGCATTTTGCAAAGATCGTGCAAAATCGCGCCGGCGATCAGCAATTCCCGATCCACGAAAGTATAAATGCGGGTAACCGCCTGTGCCAAACGCACAATGGAAAGCGTGTGGAGAAGCAGACCTCCACGAATGGCGTGATGCAGTTTATAGGCCGCCGGCCAGTACAAAAGTTGCAACCGGCAATCGCTTAAAATAACGGAGACGATTTTCTTCAATTCTTCATCTTGAAAACCGTGTACGATATCACACAATTCCTGATACATCTGCTCGCCCGTATAATCCGCGGACTGCACAAAATCTCCGATCTGAACACCGTCCTCCGGCGTGACCGGGCGGATCCGTTCGATTTTCAACTGATCGCTGCCGTTGTATTCTAAAATGACGCCCCTGATCTTCACCAGTTGATTGACCGTGTAAACACCGCTGACCTCTTCGCGATAGCGCCAGAGTTTCGCGTTGATCTCACCGTCGGCGTCACTCAGCATCATATCGAGATAAGCGTCCCCCTTGGAAGAAACTTTCTTATCCAGACTTTTGATCAGGCAAAAGCCGTCTACCAGACCGTTGTTGTCAATGGGTGTAAAGTTCATACCGGCTCCTTCACAATAATGTTTTCACGCGCCGGTCCGTTGCTGACCAGTTTGATCGGAAAACCGATCTCGCGTTCAATGGTCTCAATATAATTCCGACAGTTTTCCGGCAGATCGCCATAGCGGGTAATGCCCGAAATATCACATTTCCAACCCGGCAGTGTGGTCAAAACCGGCTTGGCTTTTTGGAGCAATCCGGTCACCGGGAAATCCCGCGTGACCTTTCCGTCGATCTCATAACCGGTACAAATCTTGATCTCGTCTAAATAGCCGAGTGCGTCCACGACCGTCAGCACCGCATGGGTCGTTCCCTGTACTTCACAGCCGTAACGCGTGGCAACGCAGTCAAACCACCCCATTCGGCGCGGACGACCGGTCGTCGCGCCGTATTCGCCGCCATCGCCGCCGTGGTCGCGCATGGCTTTGGCTTCCTCTCCGAAAATTTCACTGACAAACGCGCCCGCGCCCACCGCGGAGGAATACGCCTTGATAACGGTGTAAATTTCCTTGATCGCATAAGGCGGGATGCCCGCGCCCACAGCGCCATACCCCGCGATCGTGTTGGAAGAGGTCACCATCGGATAAATGCCGTGGTCGGTATCTTTCAGCGTACCGAGTTGACCTTCCAGCAAAACGGTTTTCCCCGCTTTATCCGCTTCATAGACAAGCCGACGCACATCGCCGACAAAAGGAGCCAGTTTTTCTTTCCAACGCATCATCTGTTCAAAGATGGCGTCGACTGAAAGCGGTTCTTTATGATAAAGATTTTCGATCAGGATATTCTTGACTTCCAACACACGGGTTAGTTTTTGATATAAGGCTTCGCTGTCGAACAATTCGCAGACCTGAAACCCGATTTTCGCATATTTATCGGAATAAAACGGAGCGATCCCGGATTTGGTGGAACCGAAACTCGCCTTTCCCAAGCGTTCTTCTTCATAGACGTCAAACAGCACATGATACGGCATGACCATCTGACAACGTTCGGAAACCATCAAACGCGGTGCCGGAACGCCGCGATCCACGACCTCGCGATATTCCTTCAAAAGTTTTTCCACATCGAGCGCCACACCGTTTCCGATGCAATTCACGACTCCTTCGTTAAAAACGCCGGACGGCAAGGTGTGCAAAGCAAACTTGCCATATTGATTTTTGATGGTATGACCGGCGTTCGCACCGCCCTGAAACCGTACCACAATATCAGCGTTTGCCGCCAGCATGTCGGTGATCTTGCCTTTTCCTTCGTCGCCCCAATTGGCGCCCACAACTGCTTTTACCATAACACGAAACCTCATTTTTCAAATTCCACTCCATTATACAATGAAACATTTCAAAATTCAAGGATTTTATCCGAAACCCAAAAAAGTAACGAATTTTTAAAAAAACTTGATTTCGTTTTTCAATTCCTTTATAATAAGATTTAACAACGACTGAACAGACAGGATGTGATTTCATATGCTCACCAATGAAGAACTTTTTTTATTGGATTTGATGGCGGATTTTATCAACCGTCGGCAAACCTCCGCTTTGCCCGAGCATATGGAATGGGATTTGCTTTCGGATCTTGCGAAAGCACAGGAAATCAAAGCCTTGGTTTATTCTCAACTGGCATCGCTTTTGACTGACGATCCTCATCTGCAAGATGTTAACGATCATTTTATGAATTCCTATTCCCAATCCTTTCGGTATTATCAGAACCGCATCCATCTTCTCCAAAAAATCGACTCGGCATTTTCGTCAGCCAATATCCCGTATCTGATTTTCAAAGGAACGGAGATTTCACAGTTTTATCCCTTGCCGATGGCGCGTTCGATGGGAGATTCTGATTTACTGGTTCATGAGTGTGACAAAGAAAAAGCGCATCAATTATTGATCGGGCTCGGCATGACCAATACATCTTTAGGTCCTAACGAATGGATCTACGAAATCAACGGCATGGAGTTTGAACTCCACAGCCGCTTGATGAACGATGACGAAGTGGGAAACTTCCCGACGCACAAAGCCTTCATGAATCGTTGTTGGGAATACGCACGGCCGGTTTCCGGATCATGCCGTTTTCATTTGGATGACAGTTATCATTTTGTGTTTTTGCTGTTGCATTTACGAAAGCACTTTATCAATTCCGGTGTGGGTTTCCGGCAGTTCATGGATTTGGCCGTGATGATCAGCGCCTGTGATTTGGACCGGACTTGGATTAATACAGAGTTGGAAAAACTGGGCCTATTAAAGTTTTCGCAGGTATGCCTGGCTTTTTGTCAAAAATGGTTTTCGGTTGCGTTGCCCGACTCTTCCGTATGTTTGGAGCAAACGTTTTACGAAAAAACGACTAAGCAAATATTCAAAAACGGTGTTTTCGGATTTGAAGACGAAAAAAATCAAAAGAACTATACCATTTTGCGGATACGAAACAGTCAACATACAAAAGCATCCAAATTCCGCTTATTTCTCAAAGAGTTTTTCCCCTCGTATCATACCATGTTTCAAATTCCCGCCTATGCCTTTATCAAAAACAAGCCGTTTTTGTTGCCCGTGGCATGGATTTATCGTTTTTTCCTGACCATCAAACGAAGGGACACCAAAACTTCTTTGCAAGAAGCGGGTCTGGTCTATTTGGTTTCCCAAAACGAAATTGAAAAAAGAGAATCTTATTTGCGTGATTGGGGTTTATAATCCGAAATATAAAGAACCGTTAAACGGTTTTGTTTGTCACAAAAGCAACACTTAACCGAAACGCATTAACTGCTCTGCAAAAAATGGGCTGTCGCAAAATAGCATACAACCCCAATATATAAAATCATTTTTTCTTAAATCTTATGGAAAAAAACTGCTTGCGCAAACAGGTATTGGAGCAGCATTAAACATAATTATAGATTTAACACGAAGTGGCTTAAAGAAGGTAAAGATATGAAATATAATGATAAATTAATTCTTTCGCTAAAAGAGAAATATATATTAATCAAATCATAATTAATAACGAAAAATATTCTCTGTTCTCCTTTGGAAAAGAGAAAGATAACAATTACATCATAATAAAGAATAGTGTTTGTGTTAAANNATATTACAACATCACAATATTTATATGACAAAAAATTCTATTATTTGGGTAGTAAAAAAATAAAACAACTATTTGATGATGTTGAACAAATAGTTTTTGATTAAGCAATCACAGTTTACTGCAAAAGAAAGACAGCCCGCAAAAACGGACTGTCTTTCTTCGTGGTGGAGATAAGCGGGATCGAACCGCTGACCTCTTGAATGCCATTCAAGCGCTCTCCCAGCTGAGCTATACCCCCACGACGCCTACTATCATACCATACTGTTTCCGAAATATCAAGAGTTTTTTGAAATTTTTCGAAAAGTTTTTTATGACGGCTTTTTTCGTACGGAAGAATCAGCCGTTCGTTTTTCTGTCTTCCGCACAACAGGTTTCTTCGATGATGCCGCCCAAAATCATCGGCTATTTTGAAGCAGATAACGTAAAACTCCATAACTGCGATTCAAATACGCCCTCGACGGAACAGCAAAATGATCGGCGCCATCCAAAACGATATATTGCGCGTTGGTATTGCCGCCGACATTTAAGCGATCAATAAAATTCGTTGTTTTTTCTGGCAGAACGATGGTGTCGTCCGAGCCGACAAAAGCCATGATCTTCATGGTGGAAAGCGCCCGCAAATTGGCAGGAGTCAGACCAATGCTACCGCTCATGGGAACAATACAAGAAAATGTTTCCGGATATTTTACCGCGACTCTCCATAATGCCCAACAAACATCGCTTCAACAAGACTAAATCAGAAGCGTGAACCGATCCATCTTGGTCAATATCACCGATAACGGTTGGAGAACCCTCTGTCGCCACAAAACAAAGATTCCAGTTTCCGAAAAAACCAAAAAGCAAAGGATCCATGCTATACATAAGAATTTTCTCATAAGCATTTTCCTCCCGTGGCGTGTCTTTGCTTACGGTTTTAAGCCTCCCTGACCTTCAAAGTCGGTGAGAACCATCACGCCTTTTATGCTTTCAATATCCGCAAACGGCTCAAGATCAGCATAGATCGAAGTGTTATACGGATCACTGCCGATCGACTGCACCATGCCGATCAGAATTCCTTCGGGGAAAACCCCTTCGCCGGAAGTGACCACATAATCCCCCACGGCGATACTGCAGGATCGGGAAAGATTTCGAAATCTGGTTTTTCCTTGTTTTGCCAATTCCACCGAACCGCAGACGATTCCGGAATCGCCCGTACGGTTATCCAAAGCGCCGGCTGTCAGTTCCGCGCTGAAAATCGTGGTGACTTTAGAAGTGGTCAAACCCGCTTCGCTGACGTAGCCGACCAGTCCGGCTTCGGTGATGACCGGGTCATACGCCGCGATACCGTTCACCGTTCCTTTATTGATGACAAACCCGAAATACGGATCTTCCGGGTCGGCAGAGATCCGATTGGCTTTGCAAAAAGTAAAGTCGGGGTGTTCGTCTTTGATGCCCAGATACTGTTTATAAAACTCGTTTTCCTCTTTCATTTGTTGATAATCGGCCAACTGTGTGCGAAGTTCATCCAATTCGTTTTCCAGTTCGGTGTTTTCCAAAATCAAACGCTCGCCATCACGATAAGCGGAAACGAAATCCGACGCCGCGCCTGAAACGGCGGTGGCGGCCGAACGGAAAGGCGCTGCCATACTGCCCAAAAGATTGGACTGCGGCGACATTCTTCCCCCGATCACAAGAAAGGTGACCGACAGCACCGCCAGAACGATCACAGACAAAAGAATGATTTTAAATTGTCGGCTGCGAAAGAAAAAACGCATAGTGATCCCTCAAATCCAATAGACTCAGCGGAAACGTTTTCCGCGACGGAAGACATAATGATCAAAACCGCTGTCCGCCTCCAGACGCTTGGCGGTTCCAAGCACCACACAGTCAAGCGGATTGGCGGCAACCGTGACCGGCATTCCGGTCTCTTCCGCGACCAACTCGGCAAATCCCCGCAAAAGGGCGCCGCCACCCGTCAATGTGATCCCACGGTCAATGATATCCGCCGCCAACTCCGGCGGCGTTTTTTCCAGGGTGGTGCGAATGACGTCAATCATGGTCATGATCGTATCCATCATCGCTTCCCGCACCTCTTCGGAGGTAATAATGACATTTTTCGGAAGACCGTCCACCTGATTGCGGCCTTTGATTTCAATGCTGGTTTCCTCTTCATAAGGCTTGGCCGATCCGATTTCGATTTTGATTTGTTCGGCGGTGCGTTCCCCGATCAAAAGATTATACTTCCGGCGGACATATCCCATGATCGCCTCGTCTAAATCATCGCCGGCTGTACGAATGGATTGCGCGGTTACAATATCGCCCAAAGAAATGACCGCCACCTCGCTGGTGCCGCCGCCAATATCGACCACCATATTGCCGGCGGCGTCCCAAACCGGAAGACCGGCTCCCACCGCGGCCGCCATCGGTTCTTCGACCAGATCCACATCCGAAGCGCCCGCCTGTTTCGCAGCGTCATACACCGCGCGGCTTTCTACTTCGGTCACACCGGCGGGAATACAAACCACCATGCGCACACGGGAAAAAACCGAACCTTTGAGCGCCTCTCTGATAAACCGTTTCAACATCGCGGCGGTTACGTCGAAATCCGCGATAACGCCATCTTTTAACGGACGGACCGCCACGATCGAACCCGGTGTACGGCCGATCATCTCTTTTGCTTCGGTCCCCACGGCACGCACCGCGTCGTTTCGGATATCATACGCCACTACCGAAGGCTCACGCATGATAATGCCCTTCCCTTTCAGGCAAACAAGCGTATTGGCAGTTCCCAAATCCACACCGATATCTCTGGTAAACATATGCATACTCCTTACTTTCAACTAACCTTAGTATTTTCGTTCTTTCATTATTCATGCAAAGGGACGATCAGCCGAACAGCATTGTGAATATTTTCAATTTCCACCGTTTGACTGCCCCCGGCGTACTCGCCGTCCAGCGTCCATGCCAGTCCTTCTCCGCCGGTGACCTTGATCCGGTCGGTACTGAAAAACTCCATTCCCTCGCGATCAAATTCCCGTTTGAGAATGCCTTCGATCACCGGTTGAAGCATAAAAAGATTGGCAGGATTGCGGATCAACAAAACTTCGAATTTCCCGTCGTTTAATCGCACGCTGGATTCATTAAATTTGACAATGCCTCCGACCGACAGAGAATTGGAAACAGCGCCAAAAAGAAAATCGCCTTCGACCGTTTTTTCCGGCGTTTCAAATTGCAAATGCACCGGTTTGATATTGCCGATCCCCTTGATCCCTTCGAAAAAGTAAGCGGCCTGACCAAACACGTTTTTCATATCCTGAGGCGCCGAATAGGAAGCCTCGGTAAAGGCGCCGAAAGAAGCGGTATAAGAAAAATACTGTTTCCCGAACCGACCGATATCCAACGTGATTTCCCGGCCGTTTAAGGCATCTTGAGCCGCCTGCGGGATACTCCGCGAAATGCCAAGTCCCGATGACCATTCATTGAGCGTGCCTGCCGGGATATAGCCAAGCAAATAGGAGAGACCCGCGTCCATCATGCCGGTGATGACTTCGTTGAGTGTACCGTCTCCCCCGCATACCACGATTTGATCATACAAGTCCGTCGGCAACGCCCGCACATAAGCGGTCGCGTCCAATCGTTCTTTGGTGGGATAAACGGTCACCGTATTGTCACGATCGGTTAAAATCTGCACCACTTGCAGAAGTTCCGTTTTCATTTTTGCCAATCCCGAATGCGGATTGACAATCAGTAAAATCTTCTTTCCCATGCGTTCACCCTTCTTGGACGGTTCGTGTGGCAAAGGCGTTCAGGGAAAGTTCCGCGCGTTTTCCCGCGGTGTATTCATAAAACCCTTGCACGCCCACCATGGCGGCATTATCGCCGCAATAACAAAGTTCAGGATAAAAAAGTTCCCGGTTTCTTTTTTGACATTCCTCATCCAAACGACGGCGCAACTCGCTGTTGGCGGAAACGCCGCCCGCCACAGCGATCCGGCGATGTCCGTACTGTTCGGCCGCGCGCATCGTTTTGTCGATCAAAATATCGCATACCCGTTTTCGAAGGGTGGCGCAAAGCACCGGAATATCCGGCTGTTCCCCCTTCATGGCAGATTGATTGAGCAAATTCATCACCGCGGTTTTCAAGCCCGAAAAACTAAAATCAAATTCCCCGGTGGAAACATGCGGAAACGGCAACGGATAGGCTTTGTCATCCGCGACAGAAGCAATTTTATCCAACGTAACGCCGCCAGGATACGAAAGCCCCATACAGCGGGCGGCTTTATCAAAGCACTCCCCCGCGGCGTCATCGCGCGTGCCGCCGATCACACGGAAAGAGGTGTAATCGTTCACCTCGGTCAGAACCGTGTTGCCGCCCGAAACCAGTAAACACAAAAAGGGCGGTTCCAAAGTAGGGTGTGTAATATAATTCGCGGCGATATGTGCGCGCAGATGATGAACGGGTATCAATGGTTTCCCCGTCGACAAAGCAAGCCCCTTGGCAAAATTGACTCCGACAAGCAAAGCGCCAATGAGTCCCGGCGCATAGGTCACCGCCAGCGCGTCGATTTCATCATAAGACAATCCTGCCCGCGTAAGCGCCTCGTCGCACACCTGTGAAATGGCTTCGGTATGGCGGCGAGAGGGAGGCAATTTCCGGCACAACGCCGCCGTAAATCCGATGTTCTGCGATTTGTGTCGCCACCACATTGGACAACACCCGTCTGCCGCAAGTAACCGCGGCGGCCGTCTCGTCACATGAACTTTCAATGGCCAATATCTTCATGATTTTGTTCCTTTTCAAAATAACGTGTCATCACCCAAGCGTCTTCGCGAGGATCCCGGTAAAAATCTTTTCGTCTTCCCGCCTGTACAAACCCCGTTTTTTCATATAAGGCGATAGCGTCGGTGTTAGAAACCCTGACTTCCAGGGAAACAAAAGCACATCCTTTTTCGCGGCAAAAAGCGAAAACCTGCTCCATCAAGGCAGTCGCGACCCCCTGATGACGAAAGGCGGGCATCACCGCCACATTGGTGATATAGGCTTCGTCGACTACCACCGTCACACCGACATAGCCCATCAGTTCGGTACAACTCTCGACCACGAAAAAGCGTGTTCCGTGCCGATAGGATTCCAACAAACTCTCTTCTGTCCAAGGTTCGGAAAAACAGATCTTTTCCAACTGTGCGACAGCCGGAAAGTGTTTTTGCTCGATTGGTTTGACCGTGTATTCCCGGAAAAAGCCGCGGCGAAGAAGCGTGTCGATCGCTTTGATGATTTCATCGCGGCAACGGCGATACACCGCCAC
>LXOW01228300.1_pt2 | contig 42833 bp, 34 predicted proteins | sample 1368591 | NCBI WGS metagenome assembly LXOW01 (sample SAMN04884650, study PRJNA319009) | bovine gut metagenome | isolation source: Cow rumen | host: Bos taurus | place: Italy: Legnaro (PD) | collected 2014-07-09
ACGCAGTGCGAGGACACCTTGCAAGGGCGCGGTGCTGAAATTACCTGCGGATAAGCACGGCTCCTTGGCGCAATTCGTTGATGTTGTTGATACTATAGCTGAACTGGTAGTAATAGGTGCCGTTGGGCAGATTGCCGCCATCCCAGCTGTTGTCATAGTTTTGGCTTTGGAAGATGATTTTTCCGCTTCTGTCTTTTACCAGCAGCGTCTTTTTTTCGCAGTTTTCGAGGCCATTGATGACAAACTTGTCGTTCACCCCGTCTCCGTTGGGCGTGAAAATATTGGGGATTTCAATCGTGATAGGACGAGAATAGCCGGCCTCTTCCCATGGGTTGTCATTTTCGTTTTTTTCTTCTTGCTCGTTTACAGATACGGGATTGTTATTTTTTGCACCGGAGTTTGCGGAGCTATTGTTGCCAGAAGCAGTTGCATTGCCAGCGGTTGGATTGGAAGAAACCGAAGTGGTAGTGGTGGACGGGATGGTTTGGGCGGGAGTGGTCACCATTGCAGTGGAGGTACTGGTAGTGATGGTAGTGGGATTGGCTTGGGTATTTTGAGCGGGCTCGTCAGCCTCTTTTTCCGTTTTGTTGGGGGTTATGACAGCTGTTTCCGCTACAGAGGGAGTTTCGGCAGGAACAGTTTCTGTAATATCAGGCATATCTTCCGTAGCCATTTCGGTATTGTCGGCAACGACAACAGTGGCGTTGGGTTCGGGATTGGATTGGGGAACATTGGCAGGTTCGTGGGTGAGGATGGCGATGGTGGTGCCGGTGACAATGGCCACTACGGCGCTGGCAGAACCGATAATGGCAGCTAATTTACCTGCGGACATGGCACCTTTGGCAGCTGTGGCGGCAGCGCTTCCTCCTGCGGCGGCCCCTGCGGCAGGCAACTGGGAGGCAATGCTTTCCCAGCACCGCGGAGAGGGAGTCTCCTGCATTTGTTCCATAATATCCTTGATATTCATCTTCATATCTTATACTATTTTATTTCTTCCGTAATCCAGTTTTTGGCTCTCATAAAATAAACCCGCGCCGTGTTCTCTGTGATATTCAGTTCTTGCCCGATTTCTTTGAAAGAATATTCCTCAAGCGCTCGCAAACTGAAAACCATTCTTTGTATTTCAGGCATTTTTTGCATGAGCTTCAATATCTCCTGAGCGGTCAGGTGGGTTTCGATATTGGCAGTTTCGTCAGCGATTTCCACTTGTTCGTCGATGATATCGTAACCATATCGTTTATGGTTGTTGCGGAAATTCGAGATGGCTTTGTTGACCATAATCTGCCTGATCCAGTGTTCCAAAGAGCCTTGGCCAAGATATTTGTCAAGATGGGTAAAAACCTGCATAAACCCCTCTATCATAATATCTTCAGCCTCGTGCTTGGTGGTGGCATAATACATGCATACCGCCAGCATTTTCGGTGCGAAGAGGTCGTACAATGCCTGTTGGCTTTTTCTGTCGTTACGCAGACAGCCATCAATCAGGTCACTATGATTATACAATTCTTCCACACCTACATGACGCTTTAAACTGCGAAAACGTTACAACGGAATGAAAATTTTTTTAGCGGAGGGATTTCACGATGGCTTCCACTTCCCGGAGGTAGTTTCTTTTGTCTTCTTGCGGAGCATAGACAAAGCCGTCCACGGTGATACAGTATTGTCCGTCAGGACTTTTGAAGGTGAAGCTGTAGAAGGGACCTCCCATGAAGTCTCCGATGCTTTCCCACAAGCCTCTCATCTCCATACCTTTTTTGGTACCAATTTGGGTCGGATTCACGATGGGGAAACCGGCTTTCCGGGCGATGATGGGGTAGGCGTTTTTCACAGCTCCCGGAATGTATTTCTTGGTGATGCTGTCACGCATGGCCATGACATTCTCTTCGGTAAGTTCGTAGGCGGGCAGCTTATATACCATGATGAAACGGTCGTTTTTGTTGGTTCTGAAGCGCAGCCACAGGAAATTATCGGTCTTGTTGGCAATGAAATAGTGCATGGGAACGCTGAGCGAGATGCCGAACATCTCTTTCAGGGTTTTCTTGATGGTGGGTTCCAACTCGCGGTTATATGCGTATTGGACACGCTTCAAATCGTTGTCATACAGCAAGTCTATGATAGTGTCTGCATGGGTTCTGAACAGGTTGAGACAGGAATCTACATTATTGCCTTTGATTTTGATATATACCTGCGGGTTGGACCAGGCATTCCGGTCGAAAACAATGATGTTACTATTGTATTTCGGACTGAAATCGAAGTGAACGATGTTGCGATGCCTTACAAATTTGGAGGTGAAATCCTTGCTTTGCAGGTGCAGCACATCAAACATCGGTTCGTTCTGGTTGATAGCGGGCTGAGCTTGCTGCAAGCTGTCAGTAACTTCCTGTAACTGGCTTTCAGTAAAGAAGTTATCATCCATAACCAGAAGCATTTCCCCAGCTTTGCCGTTAGAGAAATTGTCCACTTTGAAGGAGCCTACACTTTTGTGGCCGCATGATGCCAGCACAAAGGTCACTGCCAAGATGGCGAAGAATATTTTTTTCATGATTATATGTTTTGATGGTTTATTCTCCAAAAACACGTTTGAAAATCAGATCCACATTTTTGAGGTAGTATTCCAGGGTGAAGCAGCTGTCTAACTCGCTTTTGTTAAGATATTTACAAATTTCCTCATTTTGTTCGAGCAGTTCCTTGTAGTCTTTGCCGTCGAACCATGCGGTCATGGCGATGGGCTGAACGAGGTCGTAAGCGCTTTCACGTGACAAGCCTTTGCCGATGAGGGTGGTCATGACACGTTGGGCGAAGATGACTTTGTGGGTCAAGTATATGTTTTTCAGCATATTTTCCGGGAAGACGACGAGGTTTTCGAGGATGCCGCTGAAGCGGTTGAGCATGTAGTCGAGCAGGATGGTGGCATCGGGCAGGATGATTCGTTCGGCGGAGGAGTGGGAGATGTCGCGTTCGTGCCACAAGGCGATATCCTCGTAAGAGGTGATCATGTAGCCACGGAGCACACGGGCGCAGCCGCACATATTCTCGCTGCTGATGGGATTACGCTTGTGGGGCATGGCGGAGGAACCTTTCTGTCCTTTGCCGAATTTTTCCTCGGCCTCACGCAGCTCAGTACGTTGCCAGTGACGTACTTCTGTGGCCATTTTCTCGATGCAGGCGCCAATCAGGGCCAACGTGGCGATATAATGGGCGTGGCGGTCGCGCTGCAGGGTCTGGGTGGAAATCTTGGCGGAGTTGATACCCAGTTGCTCACAGACATAGTCCTGCACAAAAGCGGGAGCGTTGGCGAAATTGCCCACGGCACCGCTCACTTTGCCGCATTCCACATCGGCGGCGGCATCCTCGAAGCGGGCGATATTGCGCTGCATGTCCTCGAACCACAAAGCCCATTTGAGGCCCAACGAGGTGATGTCGGCGTGCACGCCATGGGTACGGCCGATGCAGGGGGTGTCTTTGAACTCGTAAGCCCGCTTTTTCAGGATGGCGGACATGCGTTGCAAGTCTTCTCGTAGGATTTTGTTGGCCTGCTTGAGCAGGTAGCCGTTGGCGGTGTCCACCACATCGGTGGAAGTCATGCCATAGTGCACCCATTTTTTCTCTTCTCCCAGGCTTTCGCTCACGGTACGGGTGAAGGCCACGATGTCGTGTTTGGTCTCTTTTTCTATTTCGTAGATGCGCTCGATGTCAAAGCGGGCGTTCTGGCGCAGCAGTTCCACGTCATGTTCGGGAATAACGCCTAATTTGCTCCATGCGGCGGCGGCTTCAATCTCAACTTTCAGATAGCTGTTGAATTTGTTCTCTTCAGTCCAAACGGCGCTCATCTCGGGGCGCGAATATCTTGGTATCATAGTGTTGTTATTTTATTTTGAAATCTAAAAATTTTTCTTCTCCGATAAAGCCTTGCAGGCGGTCGTTAATGGCCACTTTCCCAACGCCTTCAGGGGTTCCTGTGAAAATGATGTCCCCGATTTTCAGGGTCATGAATTTCGACACGTGGCAGATGATCTCGTCAATGGAGAACAACATGTCGGCACTATTGCCGTGTTGCACGCAGTGGTCGTTCAGCATCAGCTTGAAATCCAGGCTTTTGAGGTCTCCAAAGTGTTCTTTTTCCACAAACTTGCTGATGACAGCGGAGCCATCGAAGGCTTTGGCAATCTCCCAAGGGTTGCCTTCCGCCACACATTTCCGTTGCAAGTCCCTGGCTGTAAAGTCGATACCCAAGCCGATAGCGTCATAATAGGTATGGGCGAATTTGGGTTGGATGCACTTTCCCACTTTGCAAATGCGGAAAAGGAGTTCCACCTCATGGTGAATCTCCTCCGAAAAATCCGGCAGAAAGAAGGGACGGTTGCGGATGATGATGGACGAGTCGGGTTTCAGGAAGAATACCGGCTCGGTGGGCCGTTGCCTGTCCAGTTCCTGAATATGTTTCAGGTAATTCTTGCCGACGCAGATGATTTTCATGCCTGAATATTAAAAATATAAACCAAAAAGTATCTCAACAGTTCCAATGGCAGCTTTCTCTTGCACTCCGGTTCTGCTGTTTTTGGCATTTTTGGAAAAATAGTTGTTGAGTGACTGGGCATAGTTGACGTAAAGTTTGCCTCTGAGGTGTCTTTTGATGACATATTCAAAGCCTATGCCGGCAAAAATAGACTCTTTGAACAAGGCCGTCTCGTTGTCTTTGGCCCAGTCGGTAGTGACGTAGTTGATGGTTTCCTTGTCGGTTTCTCTTGCGCTTGGGTCGATCTGGAATCGGGATTGGTATCGGGAATACAGATTGAAGCTATGGTAAAAACCGATATTGCCACCAATGATAAAATGGTTGAAACTGGGAGTTCTCAATGTGATGGCTGTGGGGATAGTAAAGTAAATACTCTTGTATTTGCGGTCAATATTGGTGTTTTCCAGGGTTTTGTCAACCAGATAGATATTATCATTAAAGTTGAGGCTGCCGCCTGTATGCTCGATAAGAACACCAGTGGAGACATAGAAGTTTTTGGACTTGGTGAGGTCAATATCCAGGTTGACACCATAGCGGAGTCCTAGCTTCACGCTTTCGTGGGCAGAACGCTCATAGCCTGCAGGGGCTGCTTTGTGGTTTTTCCAGTTCATCCAGTTGAAGGAAGGACCGAAGGTAATACCGACAACTACCCTGCGGGCCTCCAATTCATTGTAACGGTCCACTTTGTAGTCACTATCTTTTTTTTCTTTTGCGTCTTTTTTGTTGGTATTGTTAGAGGATGATGAGCTGTTGGTATAGTAATTTTGCGAGAAAGCGCAGGCCATCATGGCTATCATACTGATAAAACAAATAAATTTTTTCATGGGATGGTATTTTTGATGTGATAATTTTAAAACAACGTAGGTTGTTGGTCGTTTAGTCTCAATTTGCCAAGATGGGCGAAGCCTAAGTCGGTAACTTCCCTTCCCCTTGGGGTTCTCATCAGGTAGCCTTCCTGTATCAGGAAGGGTTCGTACACTTCCTCAAGGGTGCCACGGTCTTCACCCACAGCGGTGGCGATGGTGGAGATGCCAACGGGACCGCCTTTGAATTTATCAACGATAGTGGAGAGTATTTTATTGTCCATTTCGTCTAAACCGTGTTTATCGACATTCAGGGCGGCCAGGGCCACCTGGGTGATGTCGTAGGTGATGGTGCCGTCGCCCTTGATTTGGGCAAAGTCGCGCACACGGCGCAGCAGCAGGTTGGCGATACGTGGAGTGCCACGGCTGCGGCGGGCAATCTCGAAGGCGGCGTCATCCTTGATGGGGATGTTGAGGATAGAGGCCGAGCGTTTCAGAATGGTGGAAAGGGTCTCCGCATCGTAGTATTGCAGTCGCAAGTTGATGCCGAAACGTGAGCGCAAAGGAGCGGTCAACAAGCCTGAACGGGTGGTAGCTCCCACCAAGGTGAAGGGGTTGAGCGAGATTTGCACACTACGGGCGTTGGGACCGCTATCTATCATAATGTCAATACGATAGTCCTCCATGGCGGAATACAGATATTCTTCCACGATGGGTGACAGACGGTGAATTTCGTCGATGAACAGCACATCATTAGGCTCCAGGTTGGTGAGCAGACCGGCCAGTTCACCGGGTTTGTCGATGACGGGGCCGGAGGTAATTTTCATGTTCACCCCCATTTCGTTGGCGATGATGTGCGAGAGCGTGGTTTTTCCCAGTCCTGGAGGGCCGTGCAGCAGCACATGGTCCAGGGCCTCCCCACGGGCTTTGGCGGCACGCACAAAGACAATGATATTGTCAATAACCTGCTCTTGCCCATGGAAATTGGCAAAGTCCGTTGGCCGGATGGCTCTTTCGAATTCCTTCTCGGCAGCGGAAAGTCTCGCGGAATTGGGATCCAGATTATTATTCATGTTTTTGTGCTTATTTCATTTTGTCCAATCGGTTCAGGCCTACAACAGCGGGCTCGTAGTTTGGCAGTATTTTCAGGGCAGTGTTGTAAGCTTCCCGTGCTTCCTCCAGGCGGCCGGTGCATTCGAAGCAGACTCCTCGGTTGCAGTGGGCCTCCACGCAGTTCGGCTCCACGGCAATGGCCCGGTCGAACATGGTCATTGCCTCGTCGTATTTGTCCTGGTCTACCATATAGACGTAGCCCAGGTTGTTGAGAGCAGGCAGATGGGTGTCCTTGAGTTGCAGCACAATTTTGTACTGTTCCACTGCCTGTTCTATCTGATCATCATCTTGATTCTTTTCTCCCAAATCCTGCAGAAGTTTCGCCAGGTTGAAATTGATTTCAATATTGTTGGGATCGGCTTGCAGGGCGTTTTGGTAGTAACTGATGGCGATAGGATCGAGTTTTTGCTGGTAGTAATAACCCAGTTCCAGAAATGCCCTGATTTCAGTCGGATTCTGGTCGATGCACAGTTGGAACATACGCATGGCACCTACCGTATCCTGCATTTCTTTCAGGCAGAAACCTCTGATCAAGTGGGCTTTGGGGTTGAATTTCTCCTGTTCCAGAGCGGCGTCCAGAGTACTGTTGCATTCCGGGAACATCCTGAGGTGGAAATACAATTCGGCCAGTTTCAGTCGCGCTTCGTTATTGGCAGGGTCCAGGGCGATGGCGCGTTCCAGCATTTCCTCGGTTTCATCGGTTTCTTTCTCCGCAAAATAAATGTCCGACATCAGCACATAGTATTTGGAAGTTTTGTCGTCCAGTTTCAGGCATTCGAACATATCCAATTTTGCCTCGTCGATAAAGCCGCGGTTGTAGTAGTAAACGGCTCTGGCATAGCGTGCTTCCGCATCTTTAGGATGCTTGTCGATGGCTTTGCTCAGCTTGGCCAGGTCCGGCGGCATGTTGGCATATTGCTTGCTGTTATGGCCGCAGGCCATCAGTGTCACCACCAGGGAGAAAAGAATCAGTCTGACGAAATAATGTTTCATAATTGAGGTGGATTATTGTTTTTTCTCGGCGACGGCCTCACGGATTTTAGCTTCCAGTTCCTCCATCAGTTCGGGATTGTCGTTCAGCAGCTGTTTCACGGCGTCGCGGCCCTGGGCCAGCTTGCTGTCGTTGTAGGAGAACCATGAGCCTGATTTCTTGATGATATTGTAATCCACGCCCAGGTCAATGATCTCACCGGTTTTGGAGATACCTTCGCCGAAGAGGATGTCGAACTCGGCGGTACGGAATGGAGGTGCCACTTTGTTTTTCACCACTTTCACTTTGACACGGTTACCGGAGGCGAGGTCACCGTCTTTCAGCTGGGAGGTACGGCGGATGTCGAGACGCACGGAAGCGTAGAATTTCAGGGCGTTACCGCCAGTGGTGGTTTCGGGATTGCCGAAGAGAACACCGATTTTCTCACGCAGCTGGTTGATGAAGATGCAGCAGCAGCCGGTCTTGCTGATGGTGGCGGTCAGTTTGCGGAGGGCCTGTGACATCAGTCGGGCCTGCAAACCCATCTTGGAGTCGCCCATGTCGCCTTCAATCTCGCTCTTGGGGGTCAAAGCAGCCACAGAGTCGATGACGATGATGTCGATGGCGCCGGAACGGATCAGGTTGTCGGCGATTTCGAGGGCCTGCTCACCGTTGTCGGGCTGGGAAACCAACAGGTCGGCAGTGTTCACACCCAGTTTCTCGGCATAGGAGCGGTCGAAGGCGTGCTCAGCATCGATGAAAGCGGCGATACCACCGGCTTTCTGGGCCTCTGCGATGGCATGGATGGCCAGGGTGGTCTTACCGGAAGACTCGGGACCGTAGATTTCGATGATTCTTCCTTTCGGGAGACCGCCCACACCAAGGGCCAGGTCAAGGGTCAGTGAACCGGTAGGGATAACGTCGATATCTTCAACGGGAGTGTCACTCAAGCGCATGATGGCTCCCTTGCCAAAGGTCTTTTCCAATTTTTCCAGGGTGGAATTCAGCACTTTAAGTTTTTCCTCATTCATTTTTTCTTTTTCCATAGGACAGTTTTTTTCAAGATTAAACAAACTACAAAAATACAAATAATTTTCCATTTCTCGTCCAATAGATGCGGAATATTTTTCTGCGCAGCCGCATCCATCGCAGAGAAGGAATTTTCATCGCTGCAAAGATATGAAAATTTTCAATACAAAAATAAAAATTGAGAAAAACTTTATAAAAAAATTATTGTTCAAGAAAACAATATCTATCTTTTCACCACTTTGTGGTAAGATTCTTTTTCGTCATTTATCAGTTTCAATATATATATTGAAGGACTTAAAGAATTGATATTGAGCTGATAAAAATGACCTCCAAACTTTGTTTCCAATATTTTGCGTCCAGTGAGGTCAAAAACCTGCACTTGGGTAATGTTGTCGTTTGCTATTTCGATGTGGATGAGGTCGGTGGCGGGATTGGGGTAACATTTTACCCTTGTCGTTTCCGCTTCATGAATACTGACGGGAATGCCGGATCTGCCTTCAAAGTAGGCAAATCCGCCGGCATAGTTGCCCACGATGAGGTCGGGATAATTGTCGTTGTTCAGTTCTCCCACGGCGACTCCCACCCGAATTCCTTCTTGTATGAGCAGGTGGCGAGTCCCGATTTGTTCGGGCAGCCCTGTGGTTTGCAGGGAGAAACTTCCATAGAGATTATTGTCTATATTGTTGTAAAAGAACAGTTTGCCTTGCTCATTGCCGCAAATCAGCATGGTTTCGTCATTCTGTCTGAAGAAGCAAGGAGTGGCAAAACCGAAATAAGAGAGGGTGTAGTCCCGCACGTCAACGTCGCCCAAGGTATTGGTTTCTAATTGAAAACTGATATTTCCGTTGGTGGAAGTATTTCTGTAATAGGCGATTTGCCCACGGCGGTTACCGATAAGCAGGTCCAATTTGCCGTCCCGGTCAAGGTCGAACAGCTGGGGAGTGGCAAAATCACCTACATCAATATTCAGGAAATTTTCCGTTATCTGTCCGTTTTTCACCCGTATCAAACTACCATCGCTGCAGCCGCAGATCATTTCCTTTTGTCCGTCACCGTCCAGGTCCCCGAAAGTAGGGTAGAGGGCTTGTTTATTGAGCTGGCGCAGGTTTCCGAAATCGGGACTCATCAGTCGGAAAGCCGGCTCGGAGGCTGTGCCGATGTTTTCGAAATAGGCGATGGAGGCGGAGTAATACGAAGTGAGGAAGCCGTTGTTATAGGCAGAACTGTCGTAGTAACCGTAGTTTCCGGCAAACAAATCCAACAGCCCGTCACCGTTCCAGTCGTAAAGCACGGGATAACAGCCGGAGCCTAAGTTTACCATCTCTTCTTGCAGAAACGCTTGGGAGGTCAAATGGTAATCATGCAGCAGGCTGTCGTATTCATATAGCCATACACTATTGATATTCTGCGATTTAGTCAAGGAAGGGTCGGCTGGAGAAACTAGCAGTTCAGGGATGTTGTCACCATTCAGGTCCAGGGAGGAGACCAGCGGCATGGAGTAGAGCGAGATGGGGTTGACGGCATTGGGAACGGCGGTGGTTTGCGCCACCATCAGGGCTTCGGACAAAGTTCCCCCGTTGGTCAGGAGAACGACTTGCGCAAAGTCAATATCACCCAAAATCAGGTCTTCCAAGCCGTCGTGGTTGAAGTCGGTCAAGGTCATGGTAGAGCCGACGTGGCGGGTAGGTTCCTCGTTTTTGCTTTGGCAGTAGCTCAGTAGGGAAATCTCGTTGTTGTCGGCCCCTTCGGAGAACTTGCCCCAGCACTCGTCTTCCAGGCGGAAGTCCAGCCAGCCGTTGGCGAGGTTGTTTTCCAAGGCATAATTCCGTTGAAAATGAACATATTTTCCTAATACCCAAAAGTTTAGAATATCCATATCCCCGTCGTGATCCACATCGGCCACCACCAAATTGTCATCGGGCGAGGCGTAGATATTGCTGTAGTCGGTGTAATAAAAAGAACTGAGTTGGTCAGTTATCAAACTGAAGGAAAGTTCCTCCTGCGAGGTGTTTCTGAATACTCTGATTCCCGCGAGGCCGTAGGTGAAAATGTCTTTTTTCCCATCGTTGTCATAGTCTTTCAGGATAAGCCAGTCGTGCAATTCAGGGAAGCAGTGCCGGTATTCGGGGACATACAGCCATTGCTGGCCCTGTCGCAGGAACGGCAGCAGGCGGTTGCCATGCTTTTCAAAAGCTAGCAGGTCATCGGTGCCGTCGAGGTCAAGGTCGATGTTGAAAAACGCCATGTTGCTCATGCCTCCCGCCCAAGCCAGGGACAGGGTGTTGTTATCAGCAAAAACAGGGATATTCTGATTCCGTTGAAAACTGGGAATAAGGGTATTCTGGGCGAAAGCGGAACCAATTGACAATTGACAGTTGACAGTTGACAGTTGAGAAAAAATTAAAAAATGCAAATTGAAAAGGAAAAGTAGAATGAATCTCAGATACAATTCCCGAAATAATAATCCACTTTTCAATTCAATAAAGTTTACTTTAAAATAGTATTCTGCCCTTTACCCCACCTTTTAATTGTCAATTGTCAATTATCAACTGTCAACTATTTACCTCACTCTCAGTCTTTGACCTTCGCGGATAAAATCGCTTTTCAGGCCATTCAGTTTCTTGAGGGTAGACACGTAGGTATGGTATTTTTTGGCGATGGAGCCCAGGGTCTCGCCGCGGCGCACTTTGTGGTAAACGGTACTAGAGGAGGAGGTTGAGGCTTTGGCATCGTTGGCGGTTTTTTCCGCAATCAGGCTTTTGGAAGTCACCTCGAAACCGCTGGTATAGAGGGTATCTACTTTCAATTTAAAATTTTCAAAATCAATGATTTTGGTAGGATTGAAGTCATAGCCTAGGTAGCGGGTCTCGAAATGGAGGTGCGGACCGGTGGAGCGTCCGGTGCTGCCGCCCAAGGCGATGGTGTCGCCCGCATGGACCATCTGTCCCGGGTTGACCAGTCGCTGGGAGAGGTGACCGTAATAGGTTTCCAATTTATTGTCGTGGCGGATAACGATGAGTTGTCCGTAGCCGCCGGCATTGGGTTTGGAGACACGCACCATGCCGTCGAAGGCGGCCACCACGGGAGTTCCCATAGGATAAGCCAAGTCCACGCCACGATGCATTCTGCGGCGGCGCATACCGTATTTGGAATAGATTTTATACGGTGCTGGGTGACAATATTTTCCTAAAACAAGGGTGTCGGGACGAGCGCTGGTATGATGGCGGTAATGGACTGCCGCAATGTTGAAATCCTCGTAAATGCCGTAGCCAGGCATCCATTTAAGGTACATAAACAAAACGGGTTCCACATTTTTGTCAATCTTGTCATAGTAGCTCATTTCCACGCTGTCCATCATGATGCCGATGGTGTCGAACACCATTTCCTCATCCATGTAAGGGATGCCGTTGTAGGTGTTAAAATTCAATGAATTATCATTCTGTGCATCAACCCAAGAGAAAAGGCACAGCAGGAAAGAGCAAAGTATAAGTCGATGAAATTTTATTTTCATATAAACAGTTGATAATTAATAAGATAAAAGATTACGGATTGTATCTTTTACGAGGTTTTTGTTTTTTGATGTAGTAGGTGGTAGAGGTGGAAGTGGTGGTATTCCAGCGAGGTTGTTTCACTCTCACGTCTTTATAGGAGGAGCGGTATTTGTGTTGGGTTTGTCCGTAGTGTTTTGAAGAGGAACAGGAGGAAAATCCCACAGTCAGTATTACCACAGTCACGAGGAGGGTAAACAGACGAAAGAACTTATGCTGAAATAATCCGTTTTTTTTCATACCAAAGCCATTTTTAAACCGCAAAGATACAAAAAAATATCCGAACTCAGACTGCTTTTTGGATATTTTTGCAGAAAAAGAAGGTAGTTTATTTTATAACCTACTGATTATTAGCAGGATTACATACTTCTGTCTGATAAGTGCCATTTTCATCATAAATGAAAATGCAAGTGAGTTCGGGATGTGCTTTTAAGAAAGCTCTGGTGGAGTCCATGCCCATAACCATAAAAGCGGTGGCGTAGGCATCGGCTTCCACGCAACGGTCAGCTATTACGGTAACACTCAGCAGTTTGCTCTTTTCGGGTCTGCCGGTTTTCGGGTTGATGATGTGCGCATATCGTTGACCGTTTTCCTCGAAATAGTTGCGGTAATTGCCTGAGGTGGCCACGGCGCGGTCGCATAGGTGGAAGGTCTCTTCGGCACGCATTTCCCCGTCACGGGTGCGGGTGGGTGACTGCAGACCTATGTTCCATTCTTGGTCGTGGTATTTCTTGCCTTTCGCCACAATCTCGCCGCCGATGTCAACCACGCAGTCCTTGTATCCGTTTCTCACTAAATAATCTGCCACTTTATCCACGGCATAACCTTTTGCTATCGCATTGAAATTCAATTGTATATTAGGATTATCTTTGAGGATGCTGTTATTTTCGAGATGGATTTTCCAATAACCGATGATGGTCAGCACCGAGTCGATTTCCGCTTGGGAAAGGTCCAGTTTCCGCTCGTCTTTGCCAAAACCCCAGAGGTTGACCAGCGGACCGATGGTCATTTCCAGGGCTCCGTCAGTTTCATGACCGATCCGTTGTGCTATAGTGAAGACTTCAACAAAATCTTCATTCAATATAACTTCTTGATTATCATTTATTTTTGAGATAATAGAAGAAGAATTGAAAATGGAAAAAGTCTCGTTGATGGAGTTCAGAATGGAATCCACCCCTTTCTGCAAAGAGGGATTTTCCGCCCCCTTGTAGGTGACGGCGTAATAAGTACCCAAAGCCCCACCTTCGAATTTATGGAATTCCATATTACCGCATGAGCAGAAGAGGAGTATGCAGAGACCGAAGCCGCAAATTTTCTGAAAAAAAGAGGAACATTTCATTTTTTTAGTGTTTGAAATGCAAACATACAAAAAAATTATTTTTTCAGGATGAATATTCCATAAAAATATGTATCTTTGCAAGATAATGGAAATAAAAACATCAAAATAAATATGTATATGAAGAATAGGAATTTAGCGTTAGTGCTGACCCTCGCGGCATTGATTTTAGCGGGTTGCGGTCTGCAAAAAATGGTTAAGCGTTATCCGGAGGTGTCCATCACATTGGACAATCCTGATTTGGAAAACAAAGGCGGTAAAGTGGATTACACCATCAAGGGTGAGATTCCGCCGAAATACATGAAAAAGAAAGCAGTGGTGACGGTGGTGCCTACCGTTAAATCTGCTACTGGCGAGGTGCTGACGACGCTGCCTCCCATCACGCTGGCCGGAGAGAAGGCTAATGTGAGCGGCGCAACTGTAATTCCTTACAAGACAGGTGGCAAGTTCACCAAGAGCGGTACCATCGATTACAATGATGAAATGTCTGACAGTGAAATCTATGCGGTGACCAATGCCGCATTGAAAAAGAAAAGCCAGAAGTTGGATCCCGACCGTCTGCTGGGCGATGGCGTTTCCAATTCTTCCGCATTGATGGACATCACTCCGACTTTGTCAGATGATGCCGAAGGCGGCAACGGCACTTATTTCTTGTTCGGTCCTCATGGCTATAAAGCTGAGTATGAAAGCGAAACCGCCGACATTTATTTCGAGGTGAACAGCTCTTCCGTAAACTGGAATCTGCCGCTGAACAAGAGCAAGGAAGCCAAGCAGGCGGTGAAAGACCTGGTGGATTTCCTGTATCAGGGTGGCAATATTGAAAAAGTGGTGATTTCCGGCTGGGCTTCCCCCGAAGGTGAGGAATCACACAACCAGGGCTTGTCAGAACGTCGTTTCGAACAGGGCAAGAAATGGTTCAACGAGCAGTATGACAAGTACATCAAACAGTATTGCAAGGACAACAAAATCAATCCCAAGAATTTCCAGAAACCCGAGTTGAAATTCGAGAACAACGCCAAGGGCGAGGACTGGGACGGTTTTGAAGCCGCTGTGGAGAAATCAAGCATTCCTGAAAGAAACAAAATCCTGAATGTGGTAAGATCACAGCCCAACAATGAACTTCGTGAGCAGAGAATCCGTGAAATGACGGACATTTATAATGAAATTGCCGATCAGATTCTGCCTCCGTTGCGTCGTGCCGAAGTTTCTTTGGTTTACAATAAGAATCAGTACAATGACCAGGAAATCATGAAGCTGGCCACCACCGATCCTGGTAAGCTGAGTCTGAACGAAAGACTGTACGCCGCTTCTTTGGCCCAGAGCAATGCTACCAAAGCTGACATCTATAACGCTATTATTAATGACAGCAAATACGAGAATGACTGGAGAGCTTACAACAACTTGGCTGCTTTGAAGTTGAACGATTATTATACTACTGGAAACCAGGAATATCTGGATGAGGCCAACAACTTGCTGAACAAGGCTGCCGCTATTTCTCCTGACAATGGTATCATCCTGAATAACAAGGCTATCGCCGCTTTCTTCGCTGGCAATTTGAATGAGGCCAAGCAGTTGTTCAAGGATTCACAGAAAGCCGCTGTCAATCCGGTGAACCAGAGCTATAACAATGGTATGTTCAAGATTTTGGAAGGTGACTTTGACGGTGCTGCCCAGGCATTGAGCAATACCACTTGCGACTATAATACCGCTTTGTCACAGATTCTGAAAAAGAACTACACTGCCGCCAAGGCTACGTTGGATTGCGTTACCAGCACCGATGCCAAGGTGTATTACCTGAAGGCCGTTTTGGCTGCTCGCACCGCCGACGAATACAATCTGTACAAGAATCTGGGTGCCGCTATCGACAAGGATTCCAAGTACAAGAGAAAAGCCAAACGTGATGCCGAATTCAAGAAATACAGAAAGACTGCTGAATTCCAGAATTTGGTGAAGTAATCATGAACGATTAATAAAAAAAAGCCTCCATTTTTTTGGAGGTTTTTTTTATGCTTTCTGTTCGGCTATCAGTTTTTCAATCTCAATGATTTCGTCGCGGAGCTTGGCCGCCAGCATGAAATCCAGCTCTTTGGTGGCGTTTTCCAATTGCTTGCGCAATTTCTTGGCGTTGGCCTGCAACTGCTCGATATTGTACATTTTGTAATCAATGCTTTTCTCGGCGGCGATAGGCGTTTCCTCGCTGGCAGGTTTGTACAGGATCGGGTCGGGGAGGTCGAAGCGCAGGTTCTGCAGTTCTCTGGGGATGGCATCCGACTTGATAGCTGTTTTGGGAGTGATATGATGTTTCTCGTTGTAAGCCATCTGTTTGGCTCTTCTGCGCAAAGTCTCGTCCATAGTGGCCTGCATCGACTTGGTGACTTTGTCGGCATAGAAGATGACGCGTCCGTTCACATGGCGGGCGGCACGGCCTGCGGTCTGGGTGAGTGAGCGCTCGTTGCGCAGGAAGCCCTCTTTGTCGGCATCCATGATGGCTACCAGGGCCACTTCGGGCAGGTCGAGTCCCTCGCGCAGCAGGTTGACACCGACCAGCACATCGATGGCACCGGCGCGCAAATCCTTGAGAATTTCCACTCGCTCCAGGGTTTCCACATCCGAATGGATGTACTTGGAGCGGATGCCAATGCGCAAAAGGTAACTGTTCAGCTCTTCCGCCATTTTCTTGGTCAGCGTGGTCACCAAAACTCTTTGTTTCCGGCCTACGGTCAGTTCGATTTCGTCCAGCAGGTCGTCCACCTGATGTAGTGCGGGGCGCACCTCGATGGGTGGGTCGAGCAAGCCGGTGGGGCGAACAATCTGCTCTATGATAACACCTTCGGATTTGTCCAGTTCGTACTGGGCGGGGGTGGCACTGACAAAGATAGTCTGTCCGATGAGTGACTCGAACTCATGGAATTTCAGGGGACGGTTGTCCAAGGCGGCGGGCAAACGGAAACCGTAGTCCACCAGGTTAATCTTGCGTGAGCGGTCGCCACCGTACATGGCACCGATTTGGGGCACGGTGACATGGCTTTCGTCAATCACTAAGATAAAATCGTCGGGGAAGAAATCCAGAATGCAGAAAGGCCGTTCCCCAGGTTTGCGGCGGTCGAAATAACGGGAGTAGTTCTCAATGCCTGAGCAGTAACCCAACTCCTTCATCATCTCGATATCATAATTCACACGGTCATCCAAACGCTTGGCTTCCAGGTGTTTGTCAATGGAATGAAGGTATTGTATCTGGGTTTCAAGGTCCAGTTTGATTTCCGCCAGGGCATTGTTCATTGAGTCCTGCGAAGTGACAAAAATGCTGGCGGGATAGATGGTGAGCACACTCAGTTTGTTGAGTTTGTCGCCCGACACAGGGTCTATTTCAAAGATATCCTCGATTTCATCATCAAAAAAGATGATTCTGAAAGCTGTATCGTTATAAGGAGGAAAGATATCCACGGTATCGCCCTTTACCCTGAATTTACCAGGTTCCAGTGCCAATTCGGTGCGGGAATATAGGCCTGCGACAAAGGCGTAGAGCAATTGGTCGCGGTCCACCACCATCCCTTTATGGATATTGATGACGTTTTGGGCGAAATCATCAGGATTGCCGATACCGTAAATACATGAAACAGAAGCTACTACAACAATATCCCGACGGCCTGACAGCAAGGAGGAGGTGGTATGCATACGCAATTTGTCAATCTCCTGATTGATGGCCAGATCCTTTTCAATATAGGTATTGGTGGTCGGGATGTAAGCTTCGGGTTGGTAGTAATCGTAGTAGGAAACATAATACTCCACCGCATTTTCCGGGAAAAATTGCTTGAACTCGCTGTACAGCTGGGCGGCGAGGGTCTTGTTGTGGCTGAGGATCAGGGCGGGGCGGTTCACCTCGTTGAGCACATTGGCGATGGTGAAGGTTTTGCCCGAGCCGGTCACGCCCAGCAAGGTTTGGGCCTTGTCGCCACGGTTCAAACCGTCCACCAGTTGCTTGATGGCATCGGGCTGGTCGCCGGAGGGTGCGAAGGGAGCGTTAAGTTTGAAGTTCATCAGGGTATATCTTACAAGGGCGGACACATAGGTCCGCCCTTACTTATGAGTTTGTCGTTGTAGATGTTTACTATTTTTCGATGGGCAGGGGCTGGTCGATTTGTTCGTTCCAAGGCAGTCCGTAGCCGCCGATTTCCTTCATGAACGGATCGGGATCGAATTGTTCCACGTTGAACACACCCTGACCTTTCCACTGGCCGGTGAGGATCATTTTGGCGCAGAGCATGGCGGGTACGCCGGTGGTGTAGGAAACAGCCTGTGCGCCGATTTCTTTGTAGCAGGCGGCGTGGTCGCAGTTGTTCCAAACATAGTAGGTACGTTCTTTACCATCTTTGATACCTCTGATCTGGCAGCCGATGGAGGTCTGTCCCTTGTAGCCTTCGCCCAGTGAGGAAGGTTCGGGCAGCACAGCCTTCAGGAACTGCAGCGGCACAATCTCTTTGCCTTCGTAGTTGATGGGCTTGATGCTGGTAAGACCCACTTCCTGCAGCACGTTCAGCACGGTGAGGTATTTCTGACCGAAAGTCATCCAGAAACGGGCACGTTTGATGCTCGGATAGCTGCGCACCAAGGATTCCAATTCCTCGTGATAAAGCAGGTAAGAGTCACGGGGACCGATGTTGGGATATTCCACGGATTTGTGGATGGACATCGGGTCGATTTCAATCCACTGGCCGTTTTCCCAGTATTTGCCGCGCTGGGTGATTTCGCGGATATTGATTTCGGGGTTGAAGTTGGTGGCGAAAGCCTTGCCATGGTCACCGGCATTGCAGTCCACGATGTCCAGATAGTGGATTTCGTCGAAATAATGCTTAGCGGCGTAAGCGGTATAGATGCTGGTCACACCGGGGTCGAAACCGCAGCCGAGCAGGGCCATGATGCCAGCTTCTTTGTAGCGGTCTTGGTAAGCCCATTGCCAGCTGTATTCAAATTTGGCTTTGTCGCGGGGCTCATAGTTGGCGGTGTCCATGTAGTTGGTCTTGGTCGCCAAGCAAGCGTCCATCAGGGGAAGATCCTGGTAGGGCAGTGCCACGTTGATGAGCAGGTCGGGTTTGTAGCTGTTGAGCAGCTCGATGGTTTCCTGCACATTGTCGGCATCGACTTGGGCGGTCTGGATGCGGTTGCCACCGATTTCAGCGGCAATCTTGTCGCATTTGGCCTTGGTACGGCTGGCCAACATGATTTCGGTAAAAACTTCAGGAACGGAAGCACATTTGTGTGCCACTACTGCGCCAACACCTCCGGCGCCAATGATTAATACTCTTGCCATTTTTTCTATGTGGTTTTATGTTTACTTTTCAACTTCGTTCAATGTCCTTATTGTCGTTGCAAAAATACTAAAATTTNNATCCTTAGCACATTAAAAACTTTCAGTTTTTCAACTTTTCACTTTCAGTTTAATTTGTACCTTATCACATTGATAATTAGCACATAAAAAATTTTCAGTTTTCAGTTTTCAACTTTCCGTTTATAATCACTTCTGCCGCGTTATCAGACGCTTTGCTGTCAGCCAGAATCTGATGCAGCTGCGCATAGTCCTCCTTCATGCGGCTGATGTTGGCCTCGTCGAAGGTGATTTTCTCAAATTCCTCTGCCAGGCGCTGGGCATTCATATCGTATTGTATGAGCTCCGTCACTACGGGTTTGTCCAGGATGAGGTTCACCAGACTAATGTAATTGATGCCTTTGATGAGGTGCTTGGCAATCACGTAAGAAATGGCGCTGCCACGGTAACAAACCACCTGCGGGGTGCCCAAAAGCGCTGTTTCCAAGGTAGCGGTACCCGAAGTGACCAAGGCTGACTTGGCATTCAGCAACAGCGGATAGGTCTGGTCGATGACCAACGGGATGCTGGTATTTTTTAAGTATTTGTCATACAATGATTTATCCTGCCATTTTACCCCTGACACCACAAATTGGAACTGAGGATATTGTTTGGCCACTTCCACCATCACGGGCAGCATTTTGACAATTTCCTGCTTGCGGCTGCCGGGAAGAATAGCTATTATTTCTCTATCATCCAGCTTGTTGAGCGAACGGAACTGTCGTACTGCCTCGCTGTCACGGATGTCACTGTCGATGGCATCCAGCAGCGGGTGCCCCACAAAATGTACGGGAACATTGTGTTTCTCGTAGAATTCTTTTTCAAAGGGAAGAATCACAATCATCTCATCCACAAACTGTTGGATTTTCTTGATGCGGTTTTTCTTCCAGGCCCACACTTGCGGCGAGATATAATACACCACCTTGATGCCATTGTTGTGGGCAAATTCGGCTACCCGCAGGTTGAAGCCGGGATAGTCGATGAGGATGAGCACATCGGGCTCGTACATCAGCAGGTCGATTTCACAAATTTTAATATTGTTGAGAATCTGCCTCAAATGCATAGCCACCTCGATAAAGCCCATAAAGGCCATATCGCGGTAGTGTTTCACCAACTCCCCGCCGGCAGCCTCCATCAAGTCGCCACCCCAGCAGCGGAAGCCTGCCTCGGGGTCGCGTTGTTTGAGGGCTTTTATCAGGTTGGAGCCGTGCAAATCGCCCGATGCCTCACCGGCAACGATATAGTATTTCATCTGTCTGTGTTAGGTGAAATTTATGAAAGCAGGGATTTTACAATCTCTGAAACAGTTTTGTTGTCAGCTTTGCCAGCCAACTGCTTGGTAGCCAAGCCCATCAGCTTGCCCATCTCCTTGATGCTTGAGATGTTGTTGTCGGCAATCAGTTTCTGCACCACTTCTTTGATTTCATCAGCGGAGAGCTGCTTGGGCAGATATTGGGCAATTACCTCATACTGAGCCATTTCCTCATCATACAAATCCTGACGGTTCTGGGCTTTGTACAGCTCGGCTGACTCTTTGCGCTGTTTCACCAGTTTCTGTAGCAGAGCCATTTCTGCTTCGGGGGCAATTTCATCGCTACCGCCTTTTTCGGTTTTCAGCAACAAAATAGCGGATTTGATGGCGCGCAGGGCGTTCAGTTTTTCTTTTTCTTTGGCCAGCATCGCGGCTTTGATGTCGTCGTTGATTTTTTGTTCTAAAGACATAATATTCAATAATTTAGATAATACAAGATAAGTTTTTCATTTTTCTTTCTTCTTTTTCCATAAAAAAGAAGGCACAAAAATAAACAATTAATTTTATTCGTCAGTGATTAATCTAAAAAATTTATGTAAATTTGCAGAGAAAAATTTGCAAGATATTTTGAGATAATCAGATACTATGGATGAGGTTAAAGTAATAGAAATCAAAAAGAGTGTGTTCGCAGATAATGACAAGGCTGCGGATGAGCTTCGCAATGAGTTGAAACAGAAGGGAGTATATCTGCTTAATGTGATGTCATCGCCAGGCAGCGGTAAGACAACCACCCTCATCCAGACCATCAACCGTATCAAAGACAAGGTCCGTGTGGCGGTGATGGAAGCCGATATCGACAGCGATGTGGATGCTGTGAAAATCAAGGAAGCAACGGGAATTCCTTCCATACAGTTGCATACGGGAGGCATGTGTCATTTGGATGCGGAGATGACCCGACAGGGACTGGACAACGTGGGTTTGGAGGCTGTGGATTTGGTCATCCTCGAGAATGTCGGCAATCTGGTTTGTCCCGCCGAATTCGATACCGGCAGTTGCCGCAATGTGATGATACTCTCTGTGCCTGAGGGTGATGACAAAGCCCTGAAATATCCTTTGATGTTTTCGGTGTGCGATGTCGTGCTTGTCAACAAAACCGATGTTCTTCCGTTTTTTGATTTCGATATGGAAAAATGTTCGAAAAACATTCATGAACGCAATCCCCAGGCGAAAATCATCCCTATCTCCGCCAAAACCGGCGAGGGCGTGGATGCTTTCGCCGACTGGCTCCTCGGAGAGGTAATGAGATGGAAAGGAAGATAGAAGTAAATGTTTTTGAGTGAATGTTTATGAGTAAATGTTGGGGAGTAAATGTTGATGAGTGAATGTTATTGAGTAAATGTTATAAAGTAAATGTTGTAAACACGAAGTCACCAACATGAAATCACCAACAGCGCAGCTCCCTAACACGCAGTCATTAACATGAAATCATCAACAGCGAAGCTCATTAACAGCGCAGCTCACCAACACGCAGTCATTAACATGAAATCACCAACAGCGAAGCTCACCAACACGAAGTCACCAACAGCGCAGCTCATTAACATGAAATCACCAACATATAAAATAAAAATATAAGTTTGTATGCCTGAAATGTCCAACAAATTTGTTCCCAAACACAGAGGGGACAAGAATCCGAACCCAAAATTGATCAAATTCGTCCGTCATGTTACGGACCGTGTTCCCGGAAAGATTAAAATGACCACCGACGCTCCCGAGTATTGGGGCCTCGCATGCATTTTCGAAGATGAAATGGATGCTGTGACCCGCGAGGCTTCGTTGGATTTGCTCTTGGATATGCTTCCCGGCAACTTTTTCAAAGTGAGAGAACATCACAGCTATGCCCAACTCCACGAGTGGAATGCCAAAAAGCATTATACCCCGGATGACAAGTCCTTTGACGAACTGCTCGACAAGCTGGCTTATTTCGGCATGTTGGAATACGACTATGGCGACAAATATACCAAGGAAGGCCCTGTGCCTGGTACTTCTTACGAGCGCAAGGACCGTATTTACTGGGTGCCGATGTTTGTTCCTGGTAGTGCGGAATACACGAACATGAATGTGGAGTTGATGGACAAGCATCCCGAGTTGGCGATGTTTTTTGAAAGAATGACGTTTCTGCCTCTGGAGAAAGTCACTCCGATGGTACCCATGGGCGGTTCAGGCATAGGCATGCATGTGATTCCTGTGGAAAAAGCCATCAGCATGGTGAACGAGACCGCTGATATCGAGCATATCTCTTACTGGCTCAAACGCTATGAAGGCCACCTTGCCGTAGGAATTTGCTCGTGCCGTTACGGTCGCAAGAAACTCGAGGAAGGTTGTGCCGACGATTACCGTGACTGGTGTATCGGCGTAGGCGACATGGCCGAATATCTGGTGGAGACCAACCGTGGCCATTATATCACCTACGATGAGGCGATGGATATTCTGAAAAAAGCCGAGGATCATGGCTTCGTCCATCAGGTGACCAACATCGATGGTGAAGGCAAGATATTCGCTATCTGCAATTGTAATGTTAAGATTTGCAATGCTTTAAGAACATCTCAACTATTCAACACCCCGAATTTGTCGCGTAGTGCTTACGTGGCAAAAGTGGATCCTTCCAGTTGTGTGGCTTGTGGACGCTGCGTGGAATACTGTCCTGCTGGAGCCGTCAGACTGGGGCAGAAGCTGTGTACCAAACATGGCGAACAGACCTATCCCAAGCAGGAACTGCCTGATGCCAGCAAGTGGGGTCCCCACAAATGGGATGAGGATTATCGTGACAAGAACCGTATCAATTGCTACCCGACGGGCACTGCGCCATGCAAGACCGCTTGTCCCGCCCATATCGCTGTGCAGGGCTATCTGAAGAAAGCCGCCGAAGGCAAATATACCGAGGCTTTGGAATTGATCAAGCGAGAGAATCCGTTTCCGGCAGTATGCGGTCGTGTGTGCAACCGTCGCTGCGAGGATGCCTGCACACGTGGCACCATTGACCAACCGATAGCCATTGATGCGGTGAAGAAGTTCATTGCGGAGCAGGATTTGAAGGCGGATACCCGCTTTGTGCCGGAGGTGAATATCTGTTCCAACGTGCAGGAGCACTGGGAAGAGAAAATCGCCATCATCGGTGGTGGTCCCGCTGGTTTGAGTTGTGCTTATTATCTGGCTACCATGGGCTATAAACCCACTGTGTTCGAGAAGAACGAGATTCCCGGAGGTATGCTGCAATACGGCATTCCTTCCTATAAATTGGACAAAGAGGTCATCAAGGCCGAAATCGACATCATGCGTGAGATCGGTGTGGAGATCCGCACGGGGGTGGAAGTAGGCAAAGATATAACCATCCAACAATTGCGTGAACAAGGTTACAAGGGATTTTATGTGGCCATTGGCTGCCAGGGAGGCAAGCTGCCTGGCATCACGGGTGAGACGCTTCCAGGAACCACTACTGCTATCGATTTCCTGCACGACGCCAACTGCGGCAAGGTGAAGGTAGAAGGCAATGTTGTTGTGGTAGGTGGTGGCAATGTGGCAATCGATGCCGCCCGTGTGGCTAAACGCAGTGGGGCAACTTCGGTAACGATGCTCTCGTTGGAAACCGAAGACATTATGCCCGCTTCTTTGGAAGAGCGTCGCGAGGCTCGCGAGGACGGTGTGGTCATCAATCCTGGCTGGGGCCCGAAAGAGGTGCTCGGCACGGACAAGGTATCTGGCATCGTTTTCAAACAATGTACCTCCGTATTTGATGCAGAACACAGATTCTCTCCACAATATGACGAGAATGAAACCATTACATTGGATGCAGACATGGTAATCTTCGCCATTGGTCAGACTGTTATTTTGAAAGACCTGCTGAAGGACAGCAAGGTAGAGTTTGTCAGGGGCGTCTATCCTGTGGCTGACAAGTTGACCTACCAAACAGCGGAGGAAGACATTTTTGTAGGTGGTGACTTTTTCACAGGACCCAAGTTTGCCATTGATGCTATCGCTGCGGGAAAAGAAGCAGCCGAGAGTTTGCACCGTTATGTGCAACATGGACACATGACCATCGGCCGTAACCGTCGCGACTTTATCGAGTTGGATAAAGATGATATCGTGGTGGAAAGCTATGACAATTCTTCCCGTCAGGTGGAAGGCCATGAAGCAAAAGAGAGTCCATTCAAGGAATACATGGTGACCCTCACCGAAGAGCAGGTTCGTACTGAAACCGCCCGTTGTTTGAGTTGTGGTGCTTCGGTGGTTGATGAAAACCGTTGTATCGGCTGCGGTATTTGCACCACCAAATGCGGCTTCGATGCCATTCACCTCTTCCGCGACAACCCCGAGGCCAGTGTCATGCGCACTTCCGAGGACAAATTCAGCGGCATTCTCCCATACATGCTCAAACGCACCGGAAAAATCATCTTTAGGAGTAAATGTTAGTAAGTAAATGTTGGTGAGTAAATGTTGATGAGTGAATGTTGATGAGTAAATGTTAATGAGTGAATGTTATGAAAATTAATAATTTTGAGGATATGATAATTTGGCAATTAGCAAGGGGGCTTGTGAGAGATATTTATACTCTATTTGCGACTAATAAAGATTTTGGGTTCAACAGTCAAATACAACGCGCGGCTATCTCCATAATGAATAATATAGCAGAAGGATTTGATCGAAGCAAAAACTCTAAAGACAATAAGCAATTGCTAAGTTTCTTAAACATATCTTATGGCTCTTGTGGTGAAGTAAAAAGTATGCTTTATACGGCAGAAGATTTAGGTTATATAGGAGCAGAAGAAGCAAAAATAATGCGTAATCGTTGTACAGACATATCATTTAAAATAGAATCATTTATGCAAAAACTCCGAAATTATGACACTAACACGAAGTCCCCAACATGAAATTCCCAACAGCGCAGCTCAATAACATGAAATCACCAACAGCGAAGCTCCCTAACAGCGAAGCTCATCAACACGCAGTCACTAACATGAAATCATCAACAGCGCAGCTCACTAACAGCGCAGCTCACCAACACGAAGTAAAACCATGCACGAACTCGGAATAGTATTTTACATCATCAAGGACGTCAAGCAAGTGGCGGAGGAGCACCATGTGGAGCATGTCTCCACCGTGGTGATGGACATTGGCGAGGTTTCCACGGTGGTGCCGCATCTGCTCACCGACTGCTGGCGATGGGCGGCCGACAAGGAAGACATGCTCAGGGGCTGTGAGATGAAAATCAACATCATTCCTGCGGTGACTTGGTGCGACAACTGCAAAAAAGAATATGAAACAGTAAAATTCGGCAAAACCTGCCCGCACTGCAACAGTGGTAACACCTGGTTGCTCCGCGGCAACGAGGTCGAAATCAACAGCGTAGAAGTGAATGTTGGTGAGTAAATGTTAATGAGTAAATGTTGATGAGTAAATGTTATAAAGTAAATGTTATAAGCACGAAGTCAATAACAGCGAAGCTCCTCAACATGAAATCATCAACAGCGCAGCTCAAAAACAGCGAAGCTCACTAACATGAAATCACCAACAGCGCAGCTCACTAACATGAAATCACCAACAGCGAAGCTCATTAACAGCGCAGCTCAAAAAGTAAACATTAAAACCTTAAAAATATGTGTTGTTTTTTAGTCCCATTAACCGAAGCGGTAGCGACAAGCGCCTATCGCAAAATCAATAAAGAATCCTTGGAAAAATCCGAATCCGCTCTCAAACGGCATGTTCCCGCATTAGAGAAGATGCTGTGGGGAGGTTCGCTGATGCTTATGGTGGACCATGCCATCAATGGGGAGCTCAGCTTGAGTTTTCCCTTTTTCACGGCACTGAATGCGGAAGGAGGCTTCCAAATTATGCTCCGTGAGATGCTCACCGTGGGTGTTCCCATGGCGTTGGTGCTGACAGCGGCATGGGCCATCTACGCCCTGCGGAAGGAACGCAAAACAGTGAATGTTAGTGAGTAAATGTTGATGACTTCGTGTTAATGAGTAAATGTTATAAAGTAAATGTTATTGAGTGAATGTTGATGAGTAAATGTTGTAAACACAAAGTCACTAACAGCGAAGCTCACTAACATGAAATCACCAACAGCGAAGCTCAAAAACAGCGCAGCTCACCAACATGAAATCCCTAACAGCGAAGCTCCTCAACAGCGCAGCTCACCAACATGAAATCACCAACAGCGCAGCTGAATAACAACCTTTAAATTTATATATTATGTTTTTTCAAGTTTATGGCGCTAACGCGCTGGCCCAATGGGGAATGCTACTCGTCGTTCTCGTAGGCCTTATCCTGTTCAACGAGTTCGCACGCCGTACCAAATTCGGCGGCATCATTACTTTTCTGGCCATTCCTTTGGTTCTTACTGTTTATTTCCTCGCCATCTGGATTGGTGTCAGGAATGGTGCGCAGTGGGCACTGGAAAACCAGACTCACGTCTATATGCAAGGCTGGTTCCACTATGCCAAGCTTTATGCGGCTACAGCCGGATGTATCGGCTTCATGATGATCAAATACAAATGGGGCATCGGTGCCAAACATTGGTTCAAGCCCTTCCCATTCATCATCGTGGCTATCAATATCCTGATTGCCTGCGTCTCTGACTTCGAGAGTGCCGTGATGGGATGGAACAAGTGGTGGCTTACCTCAGAAGGCGTATGGCAGTATGGTGGCTGGCACAACGTGATGAACGGCGTGGCCGGTTTGCTCAACATTTTCTGTATGACCGCTTGGTGGAATGTGTATGCTTCCAAGGATAAGAAAGATATGATCTGGGCCGACATGACCTGGGTGTATATCGTCATTTATGACATCTGGAACTTCGCTTACACTTACAACTGCCTGCCGACTCACAGCTGGTATTGCGGTGTTGCCCTGTTGCTGGCTCCTACCGTAGCAGCTCTCTTATGGAACCGTGGTGGCTGGATTCAGAATCGTGCCAACACCTTGGCTATCTGGTGTATGTTCGCACAGGTATTCCCGCTCTTCCAGGAAACTTTCAAAGACGGTCAGCAGTGGTTCAGCTGGGCTACGCTTCCCGTTCTCTATCCCGAAGGTGTCGCTACCGTTGAGCAACTGTACGCTGCCGGCGGACAGGCCGCAGTTGACGGCATTGTGGGCACTACCGTAGATCCTTCTGTTGTGGCAGCTAATCCCACTATGATGATGGTGATTAGCGGACTTGCACTGGTAGTGAACATCATCGCTCTTGGCTACATCATCGCTGTTTCCAAGAAACGTCATATCAATCCTTACAAGGAAGACGTATTCGTCAACCAGAAATACTACAAGGATGCTATGGCACGTGCCGATGTGGAATAAAATCCGGATTTATCCGGCATGTAACAGGGGTGGAATTATTCTGCCCCTGTTTTTTTGTGGGTCAAGCGGTAACTCTCTTTTTTAAGGGTTATTTTTTCTTCTTTTCTACGGAAAAACCGAATTTGCCAAGGATTTTGCCCAAGGTGTAATATTGCCCGTGGGAATAGGCCACCAGGTTGGCGCGTTTGAGGTCCAGGGCTCCGGTTTTTTTGTCCAGATAGCGGGGGTCGGCATGCACGGCCACTACCTTGGCTATGAACATGTCGTGTGTGCCCAGGGGCACAATTTCTGTCACTTCGCATTCCAGATTCACCGGTGACTCGTAAATCATGGGGGCTTTTACCACACTGCCTCGCACCGGTGTGAGGTTGGTCTCCATGAATTTGTTGTATTTCTTGCCCGAGCGCACGCCGCACCAGTCCGTTACCGCCGCCAGCTGCTCGTTCACCAGGTTGATGACAAATTGTTTCCGCTCTTTCAGAATCGGGTACGAATGTCTTTCGGGACGCACGGAAATATAGCACATGGGTGGGTCGGAGCAGAGTGTGCCGGTCCAGGCTACCGTGATGATATTGTACTCGTCAGGGGTTTCGCCGCAGCTGACCATCACCACTGGGGTGGGATTGAGCATGTTGCCGGGCTTCAGGCTGATTTTTTGAGTTGGGGTCATTATTAGGGGTTAGGTTTTAGGGATTAGGGGTTAGTAGGGACGCACTGCGTGCGTCCGCTGGAGAGCCTAGCACTTTATGAGAGTATACCGGCAATCAGGATGTTGAGCAAGGCCAAGGGTGCGATGTATTTGACAATGAAATAGTAAATCTTGAAATAGCGGGCTTTGAGCTGGCCGCTGTTGGACAGCTCATCATACACATCCGCTTTGGGCAGGTACCAGCCGATAAACAGAGTGAACAGCAGGGCTCCGATAGGCATCATATAGGTGGCGGTCAGTTTGTCGCATAAGTCAAAAATGGTGAGTCCGAATATTGTCACATGACTTAATGGTCCGAAAGAGAGGGTGCAGAAAACACCAATGGTGAATACGGCAAGCGAGAGTATGATAGCGGATTTGCGGCGGCTCCAATGCAATTCTTCAACGGCCCACAATACCAGGACTTCCAGTAGGGAGATGGTGGAGGTGAGAGCGGCAATGGTGAGCAACACAAAGAAACCTACGGCGAAAATGGTGCCTCCAGGCATGCTGTTGAACACATTGGGTAGAACCTCGTATACCAGACTTGGACCAGCAGCGGGACTCAGTCCGAAGGCAAAAACCGCAGGGAAAATGGCCACACCCGACAGAATGGCGATAAAGGTGTCGGCACCGGCGATCCACAGACTGGTGGTGAAAAGGTTGTCTTGCTTGCGTATATACGAACCGTAGGTGATGAGCGCGCCCATGCCGATGCTGAGAGAGAATAGTGCTTGGCCCAAGGCTTCAAGTATCGAATTTCCAGTGATCTTGCTGAAATCGGGCTTAAATAGAAAATCAATACCTTGACGGGCACCGTCCAGCGTCAATGAGCGGATGCACATCAATATCATCAATACCAACAGAATGGGCATCAGTATTTTGGTATATTTTTCAATGCCTTTCTGCACCCCTAAAATGATGATGCCGGCAGTTAAACACAAGAACACAAACTGGTAAAACAATGGCCAAAAGGAACCGTGGGTGAAGTCGGCAAATATCTGGCTAATTTCGGCGGGCATTTTGCCGATGAGCTGACCGCTGCTCGACAATACGATATAGTTGAGTGTCCAGCCGGCTACTACGCTGTAAAAAGAGTATATCACCAAGGCTGCCACAAGACTGAGCACTCCCATACTTATCCATCCTTTATGTTTGGGTGCCAGAACTTTGAAGGCACCCACCACGTTTTGTTGCGAGCGGCGGCCAATGATAATCTCGCTCATCATGACAGGAACACCGAGCAAAAAGACAAAGATAATGTACATGATAATAAAGGCTCCTCCGCCATTTTCGCCTACAGTATAGGGAAAACGCCAGATATTGCCTAAGCCGATGGCACCTCCTGTGGCAGCCAAGATGGCGCCCAAGTTTGATGAAAAACCGCGGTTGTTGTTTGTTGATTCCATATTTTTTGTTTATATGTTAAGGCGTGTAGTCACTCGCTTCGCTCGCTCGTGGAGACGATACCGCCTCCATGTCTTCATGTCTTCATGTCTCCACGCCTCCACGCCTCCACGTTATTTTACTTTGCGATGACCATATCCATCAATTTTCCGAGCTCCGCTTTACGTTTGTTCAGAACGTCACATTTTCTAAGAAGGTTGTCAAGAATTTTTTCAGGTGGATCTTTCTTGATTTCACTCATCAGAAAGTCTAGAAACTGCTCGATAAAGCGGTATTTGAACATCAGCACGCTCTTGTAAACTTCCTCGTTCAGCTTGTAGCTACTGTTGTTCACATGGTCGGTGCTGACCTCAAAGCGTCTTTGCCATTCGGGGCTGATTTCAATCTCCTCTTTCATCAGATGCTCCAAAGCGAACTGTTGTATTTCAGCATCTTCATGGTTGACAAAGGCTTTTTTGATATCGTCCTGATCAGAAGATTTTTCCGCAATCACAGCGTATTCCTCAAAAATTTTCTGGAACAAAGGCTGTTGGAATGAAAGTCCCTCTTCTGTGAAGTCGTTGAAAATATACTGGTCCAACCTGATTTTCTGACAGATGATATTCCCTTCGTCATCAGGAAGTTCTGCATCAATTTCGTAAGCACCATAATTGAGCAGAAGCAGGATGATTTTCTCCTCGATACTTGCTAGCGAATCAGTGTCAGTTATGGTAGTATCGTTGGATGATACGTTCTCTTCGGGCTTGGTGTGGATGTTGATATCCTGGTCGCTTTCCTTTTTGGCGATGTCCTTGATATTCTTGACGATATTCTTCCGCAGTTCGGCGGTCAGAAACTTCTCTTCAAGATTGAAAACTTTTGACAACTCCTTGATGTAGAGCTGTTTGGTGATGTCATCCTGAATCAGGGCGATAGACTGGATGATGTCTTTCACCATGGCAGCACGCTTGGCGGGGTCGTTGCCGGCCTCCGCGGCCATCACCCTGGCCTTGAACAGGATAAAGCTGTCGGCATTGTCTTTCAGATAATCGGTAATCTCCGAGTCTCTGTGACCCTGGGCGAAAGAGTCGGGGTCTTCGCCGTCGGGCAGCATCACCACGCTCACGTTGAAGCCGTTGCCCAAGAGGATGTTGATGTCCTTGAGGGCGGCGTTGATACCGGCTTTGTCGCCGTCACGCAGCACGGTGACATTGTTGGTTTTGGACTTCAGCAGGCGGATTTGGCCGTCGGGGAAAGCGGTACCCGAGGTGGCCACCACATTCTCGATGCCGGCCTGCACCATCGACAGCACATCGGTGTAGCCTTCCACCAGATAGACATTGTCCTGCGACTTGATTGCCCGCTGGGCCTGGTAGAAGCCGTACAATACATTACTTTTATGATAGATAGGGCTTTCCGGCGAATTGAAATACTTGGCGGTTTTTTCGTCTTTTTTTAGAATACGGCCGCCAAAACCCACAGGCTTGCCTAACTTGTCGTAGATGGGAAAGATGACACGCCCGCGGTAAAAGTCAAAAATCTTGCCGCTTTCCGACTGTTTGGTCAGTCCCGTCATAATCAGGTGCTCCAGCTGGTACCCATTCTTCAGGGCTTCCTGGGTGAATTTGTCCCAGCCGTCAGGGCAGTAGCCCAGTTTGAATTTTTCGATGGTCTGCTGCGTGAAGCCTCTTTCTTTGAAATACGAAAGTCCTATGGTTTGTCCCTCTTCGGTGTTAAGTAGCTGATCAATAAAGTATTGTTCGGCAAACTTGTTCACCGCCAGCAAACTCTCTTTCAGTTTTTCCTCATCTGTCAGGTCTTCCGAACGAGCATCCTCCACAATGTTGATGCCGTATTTTTTGGCCAGATAGCGCAATGCTTCGGGATAGGAAATCTGCTCGTGTTTCATCACGAAGTTGACGGCATTGCCGCCCGTGTGGCATACAAAGCAGTTGAAGATGCCCAAGCGGGGGCTGACATACATCGAAGGGTTTTTGTCATTGTGAAACGGACACACGCCCACCCAGTTTTGTCCGCGTCGTTTCAGCGGCACAAAATCGGCGACCACCTCTTCAATCTGGGCGGCGGCGTAAATTTCATCAATGGTTTCCTTCGAGATCATCAGTCGTTGACTTTGAATTTCTTGAAGATTTTGTTGTCTTTCATGATGTCCACCGCTTGCAGGAAAGTATCGTCACTGGTCAGGAACACTTGGTATGCTTCGCCGTAGCTGTAAAGGGTACGGGCGATTTCAAATTTCAGGTATTCCTTGATGTATTCGGGCGCTTTGTTGAGGTTTTTCAGGCGCATCGCCTCTTTCTGCTGCTTCTGGATGTATTCGCTCAGCATCTGGTCGAACTCGGCTTTGTTGTCGAAACTTTTGCTGTATAGGGAGTCGAGTTTGCCCTTGTTTTCCTTGACAAAGCCCTGCAGATAGGAGGAGAACACAAATTTCAGGCTGTCGGTAACTCCTTCTTTTTTAGCATATTGAATGAATTCATCATACAATTTGTCATCGATGTTGAAATTCTGCTTATAGTCTTCGAAAGTGGGATATTTGGCCTTCATTTCCTCACGATGGGTTTCCATGTAATCCATGGTGAAACCACCGAAAATGCCTTTACGGGCCAATTCGTTGTAGAAGGTGGAGTATTTGGAGGTGTCGAGAGGGATGAAGATGTCGGGCATGATGCCGCCGCCACCGTAAACCACACGGCCTCTTGGGGTGGTATATTTCAGAGAGTCAGGGAATTTGATGCTGTCGGCGGTCAGGTATTCGCCATGTTTGCTGCGGTTGTTGAGGTCGTTCAGATAGCTTTCCACACCGTCGGAGTATGGTTTTTGAATGCAACGGCCGGTGGGGGTGTAGTAATGCGAGATGGTCAAACGCACCATGGACTGGTCGTTGAGGTATAAAGGTTTCTGGACCAAGCCTTTGCCGAAGGTACGGCGACCTACCACCAAACCGCGGTCCCAGTCCTGGATACAACCGGAAACGATTTCGGAAGCGGAGGCGGAGCCCTCGTCCACCAGCACAATCAGCTTGCCTTTCTGGAATTCGCCTTTGCCGTCAGACTTGAACTGCTGGCCGGTTTTTCTGAAGTTGTCGGTATAGACAATCATCTGGTCGGCGCCGAGGAAGATGTTGGAAATCTTGAAAGCCACGTCTAGGTAGCCACCGCCGTTGCCGCGCAAGTCAAGGATGAGGTTCTTCATTCCGCGGGCATTGAGCTTGGTCAGGGCGGTATGCACCTCGTTAGGCGAGGTCATGGCGAAGCGGTCGAGTTTGATGTAGCCGGTTTTGTCGTCCACCATGAAAGAAACGTTCACGCTGTTCATGGGGATTTTGTCACGGGTGATGGTGAATTCGAGTATTTCGGGGTTGCGGCCACGTTTTACGCCGACCACAACCTTGGTGCCTTTCACACCGCGCAAGTGGCTCTGCACCCATTTGTTGTTGACGTGCTTGCCGCAGGCGATGGCGGTATCAACCTTCACAATCTTGTCGCCAGCGCGCAGTCCAACTTTATCCGATGGGCCGTCGGGAATCACTTCCATCACGTTGATGGTATCTTTGATCAGCTGGAAAGTCACACCGATGCCGTCGAACTTGCCTTCCAGGGGTTCGTTGGTCTGTTGTACTTCCTTTTTGGGAATATAGACGGAGTGAGGATCCAGTTCTTTCAGCATCTCCACGATGCTTTTTTCCACCAGTGGTTCGAAGTTGACGGTATCCACGTACATGTTGTTGATGGCCTGCAGCATCTGCATCATCTTGCTGCTATTTTGCTGGTAGCTCGGATTCTGGGCAAAAGCCGATAAATTGCAAAATACTGATAAAGAAGCAATTAGTAAACAAACAAATATTTTTTTCATATTAATATTTTTGAGTTCCATAATTTTAAATGCAAACTGCAAAGATACAAAATAATTTAATGTGCTAATGAGACAATGTGCTAATTTAGGGAATAGGGGATAGGGAATAGGGGTTAGAGGGGGAGTTTCGCACTGCGTGCTCAAGGGGAGTGGACTTCGTCCAAAGGGGAGTCTTGCACTTCGTGCTCGAGGGGAGTTTTGTTAAAGATACTTCGGTATCGGCTATGACGGCATGCCGAAGGCATGAGATGTGCCGTCAGGCGCAATTAACACCATACAAGCGGCGGAGCCGCACAGTGTGGTGAGAACAGAGACGGTGTATAGAGTGCATATCGGAGATATGCGACATCTCACCACTACCTTGGGATAGATGGTATCGTAGGTGCCACATGCGCATATCTCTGATATGCGACATCTTACCTCCCTCAGGCATAGCCTGTCGCATCTCTCCGAGATGCCTGTAGAGAGTGTACGACTCCATCCACCACACTGCGCCTGACGGCTGGTGTGGTGTTAATTGCACTGCGTGCATAGCACCTCTCCGAGGTGGCAAATATGTCACTCTCCACTTCTTTAAACTCTTAGTTGGAAAACAAAGATAACGGGCTAAAACTTGAAAAAAAATGCAACTTTAGCCCATTATTAAAAAATTTATGCTATCTTTGCAGGCTGAAAAACAAATAGTTATGGATGCACTGATAGGAAGAATTTCGGAGCAGAAAGAGCTGACAACATATATCAACTCTGGCAAAGCAGAGTTTGTGGCTCTTTACGGCCGACGACGTGTCGGGAAAACATTTTTAATCAATTCTTTTTTCAAGCAAAAATTCGCTTTCGATACGACAGGTATCATCGAAGGCACGAAGACAGAGGAACTTATGGCATTCTATACCGCTTTGATTGCGTATGGTTACTCTGGAAATATGCCGACAAACTGGATGCAGGCTTTTTCCGCCTTGAAAGATGTGCTGGAAAAACGCAAACAACATAGTAAACGAAGAATTGTGTTTATTGATGAACTCCCTTGCTTCGACACTCCTAAATCGGGATTTGTCAAGGCATTGGATTTCTTCTGGAACAGCTGGGCCTCGCGACAAAAGGACATTTTTATCGTGGTTTGTGGTTCTGCCACTTCCTGGATTATCAAGAATATCATCGACAATCACGGTGGACTGCACAACCGCATTACCCATGAAATGTACCTGAAACCGTTTACATTGAAGGAAGTGGAACTTTATTTGAAGTCCAGAGGTGCAAGGTGGAACAGACTCTTGATTTTGCAAACTTATATGATTTTAGGAGGTGTTCCCTATTACTTGAGTCTTTTGAACACAAGTCAAAGCTTGGCAGAGAATATCGACCGTCTTTTCTTCTCTGAACAAGCGGAGTTGAAACGGGAGTATGACAGATTATACAAATCTTTATATCGGAATCCTGATCAATATATGGACATTGTCAAAATACTGGCGGGGCACAAACAGGGTTTGACCAGAAAAGAGATTGCCACAAAGATGCATCTCAACCAGAATGGGCATCTTTCCAAAATTCTGGATGATTTGACAAAATGTGGTTTTATCCGCTACTATAATGTTTCCAATAAAACATCTGGCGGCATTTACCAACTGGTTGATTTCTACTCACTTTTTTATCACGCTTTCGGAAAGAAAAAGACTACAGATGTCCACTACTGGTCGCACAGCATCAATACGCCTGTCCAGAACACATGGTTTGGTTTGGCCTTCGAGCGTGTGTGCATGAGTCATATTCCGCAAATCCTTTATGCTCTTCATCTCGACAACATCAGGACAGAGTATTATGCATGGAGGAGTCAAAAGCAAAATCCTGTCGCCCAAATTGATTTAATCATTGACCGGGCAGACGGAATCCAGAATATCTGTGAGGTGAAATACAGCCAAACTGCCTATTCACTCACTAAAAACGAGTATGACAAGATTTTGAACAGATGCGATGGTTTCGTCAAAGAAACCCAATCCCGAAAAGGAATTCACATAACAATGATCACCACCTTTGGTCTGAAAGAGAATGCCTATTCTTCCATAGCCCAAAACAGCATTGTTCTTGATGATTTATTTTTAAAATAATCAGCATGTTTTGAAATTTATATTATATTGAAAATCAGCTTATTGTATAAATTTGCTTGGACATTTGTAATTCAGATAACGGGCTAAAACTTGAAAAAAAATACAATTTTAGCCCAGTATACATTATTCAATGTGCCAATGAAATTAGCAAATTGGTCAATTAGTTAATTAGCAAATGATGAAAGGGGGAGTTTCGCTTCGCTCAAGGGGAGTGGACTTCGTCCAAAGGGGAGTCTCGGGCTTCGCCCTCGAGGGGAGATGATAATGTGCTAATGAGACAATGTGCTAATGTGCCAATGAAATTAGCAAATTAGTCAATTAGTCAATTAGCAAATTCCCAATAAAAAATCTTTTGTCAATTGCAGATAAGACTCCGACATATTATTGTCGGCATTGCGGAGACAAAGTATCTCGGTGATGCAAGCAGGTGCCATAGGGCATGTTTTTGTGGATGCTTCAGGGGACAGGCGATAGCCAGTGATGATGCGGTTCACGGGTTTTGACGGGGTGGGCTGAATCAGTAATTGATAGAATTTAAATAAATGATTTTGAGAAATTTGCTCAAACCTTTCGCTTTCGTTGGCGGGAAGAATCATGAAAAAGCGACCGTTGGCTGCCAGCAACTGGCAAACGGCGTCTTTCAAGTCCTCAAACGGTAGGGTGTCGTTGTGCTTGCTGATGTTTTTCTGCAAGGTGTTGGGTTTGAGGGCATCCACAAAAAATGGCGGATTGGAGACAATCAGGTCAAATTTTTTATGGTGTTCGCGGGCAAAATTCTGAATACTTTGTTGATAAAAAAGGAGGTTCTGGTAATTTCTTTGCGGAAAAATCTCCTTGCTTTTCAGAGCGTCTCCGATTGAAGGGGCGTCAATATCGATACCAATAATTTCTTGTACGTTTTTTTCCTCACTTGTATTTTCCTGAATTATGTTTTCTTGCAGAGCATTCTTTTGTAGAATATCCACCTTCGTGACATTTTCTTTCGCAGTCCTCTCCCTGAGAGCCTTCTGCTGCATCTTCCAAGCCAGACAGAAGGCAATCACTCCGCAGCCGCAGCCAATGTCCAGCACTGTTCTCACCTGGTCCACAGGGGTGGCAGCGGCCAGCAGCAGCGCATCGGTGGAGATTTTCAGGGCGCTGTTGTCGTGGTATAAAGAGAAGTGCTTGAAGTGAAACATGTAAAAGTTCTTTCTATCCTTGCGTGACATATTCAGTTCGGCCACATTGGCATATTGCTCGCATTCGGCTATATTGAAAGGTGATTTTTCTTCCGATTAACATGATAAGAAATTTGAATTACAGATGCAAAAATAGTAAAAATGTCTTATAAATCCCCATAACCTCCAAAAATAATATAGTTACGGGGATTTATACGGTAAAAATCACTTTATAAATGCCCGTAATTATCGATACAAAACTCCTTAATAGTTTGCCTCAAAGAGGCGTGCCAAAGGCACGATATTCTATTAACCCCGCACAACTTGTTGTGTGGGGTGGAGAGAGACAATCCCTGTCAGCGTGCTGAAAGCACGCTATATATGCTTCAATGTGGCGTACCTACGGCACGCAGGAGTAGAGCAGTTTGCCGTATACCCCACATTGCGCTACGCTTATGCGGGGTTAATAGGATTACGTGCTTTCAGCACGGCTAATCGCTTATTGTATGCCACTTATAAAAAACTTTTAGCACCAACCTAAAAAAAATAGCAACACTAGTAATGAAAAAAAAAGTAGCACTAACAACAAAAAACTTTTCTTTCAAATGCTTGATAATCTCAAAAACTTTACGTACCTTTGCAACCCCTAAAAGTATCGACATAAATTGAAGTAAATATAAACAAAAAACATCATGAAAGAAAACTTGTTAATGAGCATGAATCCTTTGGTTAACTACCTGAAGAAGGATCCGAAAGAATTTACGAAAGCTGACATTATCAAATTCATCGAGGAGAAAGAAATCCCGATGATCAACTTCCATTATGTGGCAGGCGACGGTCGTCTGAAAACCCTGAATTTCGTGCTGAACAATCGCGAATATCTGGAACAGATCCTGTCCGCCGGTGAGCGTGTTGACGGCTCCAACATCTTCCCGTCATTCATCCACGCCGGTTCCAGCGACTTGTATGTGGTGCCGCGTTTCAGCACCGCTTTCCTGGATCCGTTCGCTGACATTCCAACCATCTCCATGCTGTGCTCCTATTTCAACAAGGACGGACAGCCGATGGAGAATTCTCCCGAATATGTGCTGCGTAAAGCCGCTGAGGCGTTCACCAAGGTGACAGGCATGAAGTTCCAGGCTATGGGCGAACTGGAATACTACGTGATTGGCGACAAGGACGATCTGTACCTGACTCCCGACCAGCGCGGTTATCATGAATCCACTCCGTTCACCAAATTCGAGGAATTCCGCAAAGAATGTATGCTGAACATTTCCAAGGTGGGTGGACAGATTAAATACGGTCACTCCGAAGTGGGTAACTTCACCATGGATGACAGAATTTTCGAGCAGAATGAGATTGAATTTCTGGTGACTGATGTGCAGGATGCCGCCGACCAGTTGGTACTGGCCAAATGGATTATCAGAAATCTGGCTTATCAGTATGGTTTGGATGTGACTTTCGCTCCGAAAATCACCGCTGGCAAAGCCGGTAGCGGTTTGCACATCCATACCCGCATTGTCAAAGACGGTAAGAACCAGTATGTTACCAAAGGCAAGCTGAATACCATCGCTCATTCCGCTATCGCCGGTTTCATGACCTGCGCTTCCTCACTGACCGCTTTTGGCAACACCAACCCTACTTCATACTTCCGTTTGGTGCCTCATCAGGAAGCTCCTACCTCCATTTGCTGGGGTGACCGCAACCGTTCGGTATTGGTGAGAGTGCCGCTGGGCTGGACCCACAAAAACGACATGGTGGCCATGGTGAACCCGATGGAGAAACCTGCCCGTATGGATCTGTCGCAGAAACAGACCATCGAGTTCCGTTGTCCCGACGGTTCCGCTGACATTTACCTGCTCTTGGCCGGTTTGTGTGTGGCTGCCCGTCACGGTTTCGAAATGGAAGGCGCCCTTGATTTCGCCAAGAAGACCTATGTGGATGTCAATATTCACAAGGCCGAGAACAAGGCTAAACTGGAAAGCCTGGCTCAGCTGCCCGCTTCTTGCTGGGAATCTGCCGATGAGTTGAGCGCTCACAGAGACATTTTCGAACAGCATGGAGTTTTCAATGCCGAGATGATTGACGACATCATCAAGATGCTGAAGTCTTATCAGGACAAGAACATCCGCGAGGAAATCGCCAAACATCCTGAAAAGATGCTCGAACTTGTACATAACTATTTCCACTGCGGATAAGATTAGGTGATAGTGGTTAGGGATTAGTGGTTAGAACTGGAATATGTTTTTTAACCCCTAATTCCTAACTCCTAATCCCTAAAACCTAAAACCTAATCCCTGATATGGAATTTGCACTGTATATAATCGGTACGCTTCTGGTGGCGGTGGTTGTTTTTCTGACCGCCTTCTTCTCCATGAGGATGTTTATCAGAAATGACGAGCGCAAGCGCCTGCTGGAACTGAAAGAGCACAACAAATCCGTTATTGCTCCCATCCGCCTGCAGGCCTATGAGCGCATGGCCATGTTTTTGGAGAGAGTAGAACCTAACCAATTGATACTGAGACTGAACGATGGCAATACCCCCAATGGGGAATTGCGCCAGCTGCTCATTGACTCCATTCGGGCCGAGTTTGAGCATAACCTGTCGCAGCAGATTTACCTCTCTTCCGATGTGTGGGACAAAATCTGCAATGCCAAGGAAGAAATCATCCGCATCATCAATATCAGCTCGGGCAAAATCGCGCCTGATGCTCCTGGCATTGAGCTGGTTTCGGCTATTTTGGAGCAAACTGCCGGACAATCGCCCATCGCTTCGGCGATGGAGGCTCTGAAAGAAGAAATCAGGCTGATTTTTTAAAAGTGAAAACTGAAAGTTGAAAACTGAAAGTTTTTTAATATGCTAATTGTCAATGTGCTAATGTGTTAATTGAATTAGCAAATTGGTTAATTAGCAAATGTGCAAATGAAACTGAAAAAACAATAACTATTAATTATTAACTATACTGCCCCTAATCACTGATACCTGAAACCTAAATTCTATGACCAAAANNTAACTATACTGCCCCTAATCACTGATACCTAATCACTGATACCTGAAACCTAAATTCTATGACCAAAAAATTTATCGCGTTTATCATCTTACTGACCAGTGTGCTGTTAGGAATGGCACAAACCACTGTGAAAGGTTTTGTTTATGATGCCACCAGTGGAGAGCCTGTGGGTTACTGTCCTGTGGTATTGCAGGGAACCACTTACGGTGCCATGACCGAATCTAATGGTAACTTCCTCATCGACAAAGTTCCCCACGGTCGTTATGTGCTGTCCATCAATTTCTTCGGTTATGATCCTTTTGTTGATACCATTGAGGTAAGCAGCAAGATGGTGATTAAACGCTATATGATTAATCCGTCATCGGTGGCCTTGGATGAGATTCAGGTAACGGCGGAGACCGACCGCAAAATACAGGAGACCCGCACGGCTGTAATCAGCATTAGCCCAAAGGAAATGTCCAAGATGCCTGCCATTGGCGGCCAACCCGACTTTGCCCAGTATTTGCAGGTGCTGCCGGGTATCATCTCCACAGGTGACCAGGGTGGCCAGTTGTATGTGCGTGGCGGTACGCCTATCCAGAACATGCTGCTGCTCGACGGTATGATTGTCTTCAACCCCTTCCATTCCATCGGTTTGTTCTCGGTCTTTGATATGGATATCATGAGCAATGCCGACATCTATACTGGCGGTTTCGGGGCTGAATTCGGTGGCCGTATTTCTTCCGTCATGAATATCAAGACGAAAGATGGTAACAAGAAGCGCTTGTCAGGAAAAATTGACCTGAGCAATATTGGGGCGCAGGTGCTGCTGGAAGGTCCCCTCATCAAGCTGAAAGAGGGCAGAAAGACATCCATGAGCTTTATTTTGTCTGGTAAGGGTTCGTTTTTGGAACAATCCTCCAAGGTCTTTTATCCTTACGTGAAAAATGAAAATGGTCTGCCTTACAATTTCTTGGATCTTTATGGAAAGATTACATTGGCAGGACAGGGAGGTTCAAAATTCAATATTTTCGGCTTCAATTTCATGGATAAGGTTAATTACAACAGCTCTATCCAGTATCAGTGGAACAACTGGGGTGTGGGAGCCAACTTCCTGCTGGTGCCTGGTCAGGCCAACACCACCATCGAAGGTACTTTCGCTTATACTGACTATGTTTCCAAAATCAACGATCCCGCATATCAAACCGAGGGATCTTATAGCAAATACACTCGTACGGGTGGTTTCAACTTCAATTTGGTATTCAATTACTATGTGGGAAGAAGTGTGTTCAATGTCGGCATAAATGCCGTGGGTTTCAGCACCGAGTATAAGTACTGGACCAAATACGGCAATAAGGAATATCCGAAAGACCACACCACCGACATTTCGTTCTTCCTCAAATACAAATACAATTACAAAAACAAGCTGTTGATTGAGCCGAGTTTCCGTCTGCAATACTATACCTCGCTGAGCAAGGTGTCACCGGAACCCCGTTTAGCTCTGAAATACAACATTACCAAGAAGATACGTCTGAAGATGTCAGGAGGTATGTACTCGCAGAACTATGTGGCTGTCACCTCCGACCGCGATGTGGTCAACCTTTTCTACGGTTACATTTCCAGTCCTTCGCAGTTGAGCATCACGCCCACGCTGCCGAACGGGAAAAAACCGAAAAGTCGTCTCCAGACCTCCCAGCATGCGGTTTTAGGTCTTGAGTTGGATGTTTTGAAATACACCAGTATCAATATTGAAGGCTATTACAAGCATTTCTCGCAGCTGATTTCCGTGAACCGTTACCTGATGGACGAGCAGGCTGACGAGATATTCATGTGGGAGCAGGGTCATGCCTACGGTGGCGACATCTCCATCAAGTTTGAATACAAGGGCTTTTATCTCTGGGGAGTGTACTCTTTGGGTTGGGTGAAACGTACCGATGCCAATGTGACGTATGCGCCGAACTTTGACCGTCGTCACAATATTAATATATTGGCCTCATACGCTTTCGGTAAACGCCGCTCCTGGCAGATTGACGTGCGCTGGAATTTCGGTTCGGGCTTCCCCTTCACGCAGACCCAGGCCTATTATCCCAGCTTTGTTCCTGCGGGAGGTATTGGCGACGACATCATCCATGCCAACGAGGATCTCGATTTTGTGCTGGACGATTTGAACCAAGGCCGTTTGCCAGCTTACCATCGTTTGGATATCAGCTTTAAGAAGAAATTCTTCATTGGCGAACGCCACAGCATTGAATTGAATGCCTCTCTCACCAATGTGTATAATTACAGCAACGTATTCTATGTGAACCGTATCACCAACGAGGTGGTATATCAGCTGCCCTTCCTGTATTATTTCGGGATGAACTGGCGGTTCTAAATAGGGATTAGTGATTAGTTAGGGATTTCCTCCAACATACCTGTCTCTGAGTCAATGATAAAGCCTCGGACGACTATATCTTTGGGAACGAGAGGATGGGTTTTAATGGTTTCGACGGTTTTGCGGACGGATTCAGCTGTGTCTTTGAAGCCTTCCAGCCAATGGTTCAAGTCGATGCCACACTTGCGTATAGTGTCCAATGTTTCGTCTGTCACGCCGCGGGCAATCATCTCATGATGGAAATGGTCGTAACTCATGTGGCAGGCACCACAATGGCTATGTGCCACCACCATGATTTCCTTCACCCCTAACTCATAGATGGCGACAATGAGACTGCGCATTGCTGAGTCGAAAGCCGAAATCACCAAGCCACCAGCGTTTTTGATAATCTTCGCGTCACCATTCTTCAACCCAAGCGCTGCGGGAAGGAGTTCCGTCAGTCGGGTGTCCATGCATGATAATACGGCCAGTTTCTTGTCGGGATATTTGTCGGTCAGATATTGTTCGTAGCCTTTCTGTTCTACGAATGTTTTGTTGAAAGCGATAATTTGGTCTATCATAATGAATCTTATTATCTAAATCCGTCTGCAAAAGTACACAAATTTCGTTAAACATGTTTTGATTATTGCTGTCGTACTGAATCGTTTGAGATGGCAAAGAGACAAGGGGGTGGGGTAAAGGAAGATGACATTTGGATAAAGGTACGTGCGTTTCGCGGCAGCAAGGTGTCATCATCAGAGCAAGTGCCCTGCGTGCCGCGAGGAGAGGGAGATGATGTCGTTGATCCCCCCAGATTCCGCTGCGCTACATCTGGTGTTACTAAAGGTAACGCATCTTCGATGCTCAGCCAAGTGGAAGTACTGCTATGATGCCGCGTGCGGTGGCCATGCCGATTGGCGAGGGGTACGGGCCTGTGCGGCTGCATTCCAATCGGCGAAGATCTTTTGGTTCCTTTTCCATCTTTGGAAAAGGAACAGA
>LXOW01193417.1_pt1 | contig 42567 bp, 37 predicted proteins | sample 1368591 | NCBI WGS metagenome assembly LXOW01 (sample SAMN04884650, study PRJNA319009) | bovine gut metagenome | isolation source: Cow rumen | host: Bos taurus | place: Italy: Legnaro (PD) | collected 2014-07-09
ATCCCTAATGCTGTAATTGAAATAGAGAGCGAGGCATTTCGCTTATGTAAATACTTAAAAAACATAACGATACCTGCATTAGTGGAAAAAATCGGGATTAATCCGTTTGCTTTTTGTTCAAGTTTGTCTTCAATAAAAGTCTCGAAAAATAACATGCATTTCGATAGCAGAAACGATTGTAACGCTATAATTGAAACCCGATCAAACATTTTGTTGGCATCATGTATTAATACGATTATTCCAAACACTGTTGAAGAAATAGGCGAAGGGGCTTTCGAGGGCAATAAAAAGGAATCAATAATTATTCCATCAAATGTAAGAAGGATTGGTGAAAATGCCTTTCGTGGTTCGTGGATAAAAACTGTAATGATGGAAGAATCCGTGAGTCAGATTAAATCGTGCGCCTTTATCGATTGTGGCATGCTGGAAAAAGTCATGCTATCGAAAAATTTGGAACGCATAGAGTCGCAGGCTTTTGAGTTGTGTGTGTGCTTAAGGTTAATAGACTTTCCTGATTCATTACAGTATATTGGTTTTCGCGCTTTTGCCTTGTGTAAGTCTTTGAAATCAGTCTTTATCAAAAACAAAAAGGCTCAAGTTCATAAGAAAGCATTTGATGATGATGTGATTATTAATGGAAAGCCGCGAGATTATTGGCTGCCAATTGAAGGAGATCTTTTAGATTTGCAGAAAATTTAAAAACTTATTGAAATGAATAAACAAATTATTAGTTATGAGGACTTTGTAAATGCATTAGGTTCTCTTTGGGAAAAGTATGAAAATGTGCCTAGTTTGGAACAAACATTGAAATTAGGTATTGGAATTGCAAATTCATATAAAGAATATGTGGATTTGTTGTGGATGGGAATAAATCCATCGTGTACTGATGATGAGCCAATATCGAAACCATTTCCATGTTTTGAAGAAACACTAAAACACCCAAATATAACATATTGGAAGACTGTAAAACGAATACTATCAGAAACAAATTGCAAAAAAGAACACCTTGATTTATTTGCCATTAGAAAAACTCCACAAGACTTCTTACGCAAGGTTGGTTTTGATAATGAGAATAATCCTGCGTTACATTTTCTCGCAGAACATTTGTGGTACACTCAACAGTTTTTAGAGAATTATCTAAATCCTAAGGTAATCATACTTGCGAATAAAGCCGCAGGTGCGTATTTAGGATTGGAACCCAAATTTGTTTGGATGGGTTATAAGACAGAAGTAATTAGTGAATTGTCATGTGGAAAAGTTCATAAAATTGTTGGCATTAGAAACGAGGAAAGGCTGATTAGGCGGGAATCGTATGAAAACCAACTCGTTGGAACAATTATTCTACATGCAAGATTCCAAGGAAATGGTTGCCCGAAAGAACAACAGATTAATCCTAATCATATTGAAGAATTGCTGAAGTTGGTGGGTGTTGACTGAATCTGTTCCGAGAAACCCCAATCTTCCACATCCTTTCAGCGTAAGCAATTCCTTTTTTTGCTTGGTATTAATACAACAACCCTATGGAACTCGCAAAATATCTTGTGGATAATGTGGAAGATAGTAACGATGTTATACGCCACATTATCAATTCCTTGTCGATTGCCGAATTGCAGCAATTGAAAACGGATTTGGAGTTTTATTACTTTGATGATTCGGAAACGGGCCGTATTTTGGATTTCATCGACAAAAGGCTTTATCCGTCGCAAATGGATAAGATGCCGAAAATGCCAAACGCATCTATTAATCAATTGCTTGACGATTTCAATAATGATAAAAGTGGGCGAATTACAATCTCTCGAATTGAATTGCAAAAACGGTTTGATTATCAATCGTTTGATGACCAAAAGAGGATCGTAGATGCGTTTATGAGAAGGACAACGAAACATGATGTGGTTTGGTGCGCAAAGTATCTCCTTGATGATTGGTTTTGGAGAGATACCTATTTTGACCCTGTTGAGTGGTATTGGGAGCGTGACACGGAGAATTATCGGTTGTTCCGTGTCATTGAGAAACGAGCCTCGAAAGAATACCTGAACGAGAAGATTCAACTATTTGAAAATCAAAATGAAGGGGTGATAGAAAGTAAAGCATACACATGGTTCTTGGTTCGTCTTGGGAAGGAGAAAAGTTTCGTAATTAAAAAGGAAAGATTGAGTCCGTTCCTATATGTTTACATTTGTGCCAAGACAGGACGTCCTGTTTCTAATGATGAGGCTGATTCAGCATTGTTTCAAGTGGTTTCAGATGAACTATCTGAAGGTTTTTTCTGCAGCAGGTTTCGGCGAAAGCTTGACGGATCGATTGTTTTCGATTTTGGAGGCAGAATAGGCCGTGCTTTGTGGGTCGTGGCCAAAACAGGAAACACGACCGCTTTGATTCATTTCAACGAATGGATTAAGGAAATGTGTCGTGAAATAGAAAAATTGCAAACTGTTGATTGCGAAAAAATTACAAGAGTTATTTCTGATAGGTTTTTCAGCCCAATCTTCAATTAATTGGTTTGGAATATGGTTGAAATTAACAGGTATTTTGCCATATCATTTACCGGCTTTCAACGTTCCTGCCATAGTTTTCACTGTTTCTTAACGAATTAGCGTCAATGTCACTCCAATCACCACTAAAACAGGTTTTTAAATCAGGACGTTCGGAGGTCATCCAATAAAACTCCTCTTTGGCCACAATTGGCTTAAAATAATCGTCAATAATTCCTTGCTCGACAAGTTCTTTCGGTGTGCCTTGGCGCAAAAGCTGGTGCGGCGCCATCACCCAGAGGCGGTCGGAGTGGCGGAGGAGCAGGTCGAGGTCGTGGCTGCTGAAAAGGATGGTTTTATGCTGCTCGCGTGAAAGTTTGTGCATGATGTTGACTAACTCGATTTTGCTCGGATAATCCAAGAAGGCAGCGGGCTCGTCCATGAAGATGATGGGCGTGTCCTGCACCAAGGCCTTGGCAATCATTACTTTTTGTTTTTCGCCATCGCTCAAAGAAACGAAGTTGCGGTTGGTGAGGTGGCCGATGCCAACGGTTTGCAGGCTGTCGTAAATGATTTTTTCGTCCTCGTCTCTCAGTCGTGCCAGAAGTCCAAGTTGTGGATAGCGCCCAGCCGCCACGATGTCGAAGACCTTCAGGAAGAGGTCGTCGGGCTTCTCGGTCAACACGAGGCTGAACAGCGAACTGCGTTCGGTGGGGGAGTAATCGCGCAGGTCCTTCCCGAATAGTTTGACCTCGCCACCGATAGGCTTGATACTGGCCGAAAGGGTCTTGAACAGTGTCGTCTTGCCCGAGCCGTTGGGACCTGCCAAAGCCACAATGTCGCCTTCGCAGAGGCTGACGTTGACCTCGGGAATCAGCGGCTGGCCTTTGTAGCCGATCAATAGATTATATGTGTGTAGCACCTCGTTCATCTCATGACTTTTTGCCGGTGGAAGATGACCCACAGCACGATGGGCGCGCCAATGAGCGCCGTGACCGAGTTGATGGGCAGGTTGCCTTCGAAGGAGGGCAAACGTGCGATGAGGTTGCAGAACAAAGCCAAGTCCATGCCGATGAAGGCCGTGGCAGGGATGAGCAGCTTATGGTCGCTGCTCTTGAAGAGGAAACGTGCGATGTGTGGCACAGCCAAACCCAAGAAAGCAATGGGGCCACAAAATGCCGTGATGAGGGCGGTGAGGAAACCCGAGGCCAAGATGATGAGCATGCTGCTCCGCTTGATGTTGACACCGAGGTTTTCGGCATAACGCTCGCCCAACAACAAGAGGTTCAAAGTCTTGAACAACAGGAACGAGCCTATGGCACCCGCCACGACGGCGATAGCAAAGAAAGGTAACTGGGCTTTGCTTACATTGGAGAAACTGCCCATGCCCCAGATGACGAAGGAATGCAGCCCTTCCTTTTGGCTGAAGAACTTCAAAATATCGGTGATGGAACCAGCAATGTAGGCAATCATGATGCCCACCAAAACGAGACTGACCATGCTGCGGAGCCTCGAACTCAAGGCAAGGATGAGCAGCAGCACCGCAAAGGCACCCACGAAAGCCGCCACGGTGATGCCGAAGGTGGACCACAGCGTTAGCGTGCTGACCGACAGTCCCGTGGCCGTGCCCAATAGGACGACCAACGCCACGCCAAGGCTGGAACCACTACTGATTCCCAATAGGGAAGGGTCGGCGAGGGGATTGCGGAACAGAGTTTGCATCAAAAGACCTGATACAGAGAGTCCTATGCCCGCCAGCAAGGCCGTGATGGCTTGTGGCAAACGGTAATCCATGACGATGGTGCGGTAGGTGGAGCCTTCGCCGCCGAAGACTGCCGCCCAGATTTCCTTCATCGGGATGGACACTGAGCCGAAGCACAGGTTCATCGCGAAAAGGACGATGCCGACGGCAAAAATCAGGATGGAAATGAGTAATATGGGTGACTTTTGGCGGAGGGTAATATTTTGGTTCTCAGCACTCATTGTGGGCTTTCCAAGGTCACTCCACCATAATCTTCAAAATCTCCACATCGGTTTCCTTCATGCCGTTGCGGCCCAGGCGACCGATGTGGTCTATGGTCTCTTCCACGTCATGGCCGATGATGCCGTCGCCGCCGAGGAGGTTGTCGTCCTGCTTGCTCATCTCGTAGCCCAGGATGCCCGCCTCGACAGATAAAGCAATCTTGCCAGCGCATGAAGGCTTGGCACCGTCGCAGACGATACCCGCCGCGATGCCCAAGGCGTTCTCCAAAGTGTGCTCGATGATGTTCAGCGGCTCGCCCAAAAGGTAGGCGATGCCACAGCCCGAGGCACAGCCCGCACTGACGGCACCACAGTAGGCCGAAAGTCTGCCGATGCCAGTCTTTTGGTGGATGGCGACGAGGTTCGACAATGCCACAGCACGGCATGTGCGTTCGTCGTCGATGCCGTATTCCTCAGCGTATGCCAAAACTGGCAGACACACCGTCATGCCTTGGTTGCCGCTGCCCGAGTTAATAATGACGGGCATTTCGCAGCCGCTCATGCGGGCGTCGCTGCCCGCTGCAGCCCAGGCACGAGCCTTGATTCTCACATCCGTTCCAAAACCCATGATGATGCTGCCGATGTTGGCACCCCAGTGGTTTTTCAAACCTTCCTGTGAGATGGCTTTGTTGCATTCCATCTGCGGCCTGATGATGGGCTCAAGGTCTTTGAGGTCGACGGTGTTGGCAAAGTCGTAGATGTCCTTCATGCTGAGGCAACTGCGGTCGGTGAGTTTGGTGGCTCCACTGTCGGCATAGCCCGAATCGAACAGCACCTCGCCGTCCTTCTCCATCCTCACGATGTTGGTGTGGAAGCCTGCGATGCGGACGCTGGCGGAGTGCTCTTCATTATATAAGGTGACCGTCACGTCGAGTTGTGCGATGACGTTCAGCGGAATGATTTCCATTATGGTGCTGTCCAAAAACGCGGCGATGTCCTTTTTCTGCTCTGGCGTGACTTCAGCAATGACTTCCAAGGCTTTCTCAGGGTTACCGGCCACGATGCCAGCCGCTACAGAGGCCTTCAAGCCTTTCATGCCCTTGGTGTTGGGCACGATGACGCTCTTCACGTTCTTGATGATGTTGCCGCTGGCCTTGATTTCCACGCGTTTGGGCATGGTGCCAAGGATTTCATGCGCCTTGGCGGCAGCGTAGGCCAGACAAATCGGTTCAGTGCAGCCCATAGCAGGCACGAGTTCTTCTTTGAGAATACTTAGATATGAAGTGTATAAACAATCGCTTTTGTCCATAATGAAAGGGTTAATTTTCGGCAAAAATACAAAATTTTGTCCTTTTCGTTTGTTTGGATTGAAATAATCCCTAACTTTGCCAAAAATCTGTACATTTAACTTTATTGTAGAATAAAAAATTGAATTATGGACAATTTCGAAAATTCTTTGAAGGCTTGGAATGAAAACGAAAAAGCCGCCAATGAACTTATCAACATCGTCGGTAGACTTTGGTACGACAAGTCAGTGGAACTCATCATGTTGCGTTCGCTGCTGGTCAACCGTGGTTCGGGCAAAATCTTGAACAAGCATCTTCGTGCTGCCAATGTGTTGGGTAAGCCTGTCCGTGTGCAGGATTCCTTGCTCATTGCCAAGGCCCTCCTCGCCGAGAACCTCGCACCTGCCCGTATCGACCTTGGTCGCCTCAACGCGGAGTGGACGGATGAGAAAGAAAAGTATAATAATGATGTCACAGCCTTTGTGCGAGACAAGCTCAACTACATCATAGATGCCGTTCCGCGCAGTAACAAGGTGCAGGATGTCATCCTTTACGGTTTCGGTCGTATCGGCCGTATCCTCTGCCGTGAGATGACGGAGATGGCCGGTAGAGGCGATGCCCTCCGTGTCCGTGCCATCGTCACCCGCAAGAACTCACCCGAGGATATCGCCAAGCGTATCAACCTGTTCCGCACCGACTCGGTACACCGTTATTTCCACGGTGTGTGCACGCCCATCCCTGGTGAAAACGCCATGATGGTCAACGGCCAGAAGATCCTCTTCCTCGAATCGAAGAACCCCGAGGACATCGACTACACTCAATATGGCATCAACGATGCATTGCTCATCGACAACACGGGTGCCTTCCGCGATCGTGAATCGTTGGCCCGTCACCTGCAAGCCAAGGGCGTTGCCAAGGTGTTGCTCACCGCTCCTGGTAAGGGCGACATCCCGAATGTGGTGTACGGTGTCAACCAAGACACGCTTGACCTTGACAACGAGACTATCTTCTCAGCTGCCAGCTGCACCACTAACGCCATCGTGCCTGGTTTGGAAGTCATGCTGAAGAACTTCGGCATCGTGAAGGGTCACATTGAAACCATCCACAGCTACACCAACGACCAGAACCTGCTGGACAACTACCACAAGAAAGAGCGTCGTGGTCGTTCGGCCCCGTTGAACATGGTTATCACCGAGACGGGTGCTGGCAAGGCAGCCGCCAAGGCCATCCCCGAACTGAAGGGCAAGCTGACGAGCAACGCCGTGCGTGTGCCTACGCCTGATGTCTCATTGGCAGTGCTCGCCCTCGACCTTGAGCGCGCCACCACGGTGGAGGAGGTCAACGAAGCCTTCCGTATCGCTTGCCTTGAGGGTAACCTCATCGAGCAGATCCGTTTCAGCAACAATACCGAGTTCGTCAGCAGCGACGGCATCGGCGACAGCTGCGCCTGTATCTTTGACGCTCCGGCCACAAAGGTCAGCGAAGACGGCAAGACTGTCATCCTCTATCTGTGGTACGATAACGAGTTCGGCTACAGCAACCAGGTGGTCCGCCTCGCCCGCCACATCGGCCAGGTGAAGAGCTACAGGTACTACTAATTACTTGGTTCGTACCAATTTGATTAGTATTCATCGAAAAAAGTGTCCCGCGGGACACTTTTTTTTGTATTTTTGCCGCCTTATACGAAAACTAAAGCATAATGAACAATAAAAACACCTTTATCGGTTTTGCCCTCATCGCTCTCATTCTGTTTGGCTGGATGTATTTTATGGCACCATCAAAAGAGCAAATCGCTGAGCAACAGCGCATCCAAGACTCTATTCGCCGTGTGCGGTTGGAACAAATAGCACTGGACTCGTTGCGACAAGCGGAACGGCAAGCTGAGATGCAATTGGCCGCCCTGCCTACCGACACGGCACAAACGGAATTGGATTCACTGGGCTTGGCCCTTCAACAGCAGAACGCCCTTAGAGACAAGTACGGCATCTTCGCCGTCTCATCCCAAGGTTCGGAGCAGACCTGGACCATCGAAAACAAACTCCAAAAACTGACTTTCAATAGCAAAGGCGGTTTCCTGAAGCAAGTGGAATTGAAGGACTACAAGACTTACGACTCGCTGCCACTGATTTCCTTCGACCCAGAGACGGTGAAGTTCGATTTGTCGTTCTTTGCTCAGAACCGCATCGTCAACACCTCGCAGTTCTATTTCCAGCCCTACCTGAACGGTCAGCCTTATACGGGTGGTGATATTACGGTGGCGGAAGGCGACAGCGTCGTGTTTGCCTTGCGTCTGCCTACCTCAGAAGCGAATAAGTATCTGGAATATGTCTACACGGTTCGTTACGACAACTACATGATGGACTTCGACATCCGCACGGTGGGACTGAAGGACGTGATTGCCTCCAACGCTGACTATATGACCATCGACTGGGCAGTCGACCTGATGCAGCAGGAAAAGAGCACCGACCGCTTCGCTGGTGAGACGGTGTACTACAAATCGCTGACCGACAAGGAAGTGGACCATCTCAACGAACAGAAAGACAGCGAGAAGGTTGTCAACAACAAGCTGAAATGGGTCTCGTTCAAGCAGCGTTTCTTCTGCAATGTGATTGTGGCCAAGGAGGAGTTTGAAAATGCCAAGATGGCGACGATGACGCGCAAGTCGGAGAATCCTCGTTACTTCAAGTCGATGACGGCCAATATCGAAGTGCCGTACGACATCAATGCCGAGACCAACGTCATCCCGATGCAGCTCTATTTCGGCCCCAACCATTTCAAGACCCTGCGCAGCTATGGCATCGGCCTGCAAGACCAAATCAACTTGGGTAATTTCTTCCTCATCCGTTGGATTAACTATGGTGTCATAGCGGTGTTCAACTGGCTGAGCAGCTATGGCTGGAACTACGGCATCGTCATTTTGATTTTGACCATCCTTATCAAGACTTTGCTCTTCCCCTTGGCATTCAAGTCCTACAAATCGACAGCCATCACCCGTGTGCTGAAACCCGAAATGGAGGCCATCAATGCGAAATACCCCAAGGAAGAGGATGCCATGAAGAAACAGCAAGCCGTGTTGAACTTGCAGCGACAAGCTGGTGTGAGCCCCGCTTCGGGATGCTTGCCTGCCTTGTTGCAATTCCCCATCCTCATCGCTATCTTCCGTTTCTTCCCGGCAAGTATCGAGTTGCGTCAGCAACCCTTCCTCTGGGCAGACGACCTTTCAACCTATGATAGTATCATCGAGTTCCAACCGTTCCTCGGCATGGACCACATCAGCTTGTTCACCCTGCTGATGACCATCACCACCTTCATCTACACCTACGTGAACAACAAGCAGATGGACTACTCGAGCAACCCGCAGATGAAGCCCATGAAGTGGATGATGTATCTCATGCCCATCATGTTCTTCGGCATCTTCAACAACTATTCGGCTGGCTTGAGCTACTACTACATGTTGGTCAACATCATCACCTTCATCCAGATGTTTGTCTTCCGCAAGATGATCGACGAGGACAAGGTGCGTGCCACCATCGAGGAAAACAAGAAGAAGCCTCAGAAGAAGTCTGGTTTTATGAAGCGTCTTGAAGAGGCCCAGAAGCAACAGGCCAAGTTGCAGCAACAACAAAAGAGAAAGTAAAGATTCCCTTCGGGAATGGAGTTCCGTATTCATGACAGACTCCATTCCCGCAGGGAAACTCAATACATAGTCATGGAAAAACTTGAAATATTTCTAAACGCTATCCTAGAAACCCGCAAGGTATGGCTGCTAGAAGCCAAGGAAGGCTTCTTCGCCATGCTGGAAGACGGCGACGGCGAGCCTTATATCCCGTTGTGGGAGTCGGAGGAGTTGGCGCAGAAAGCGGCTCAAGGCGATTGGGAAGGCTACACGGTGACCGACATGGGCTTCTCGGAGTTGGGACATTGGCTGAAAGAATTGGCTGCCGATGACATCGACATCGCCATTTCGCCCATGGCCGACGGTGAGATTACGGCGATACCCTCCCATAAGTTCAGGAACTGGCTGAAGCCTTACGACGACCATTCCTATAAAGAAAAGGACGGCGACGAAGACGACGATTTCGATTACGGCGACGGCTGGGCGCAGCCCTGGCAATAATCGTAGGGGCGGACCCGCGTGTCTGCCCACCCGTAGGAACGCATCGCATGCGTCCGAAAACAAAAAAAAGAATAACGTAAAATTATGAAAAGCAAGCTGTTTGGTGTACTGTTACTGATCGAGTCGGCAGCACTTCTGCTGACGGCAGCGGTGGCATTATACTATCAGCGCATGGTGGGGGAGAGCGATGCCCGTTATTTCCTACTGACGGCAGGCCTGACGGGTGCTGTAGGCTTGTTGCTCTATAGCTTTGGCAAGATGAACAAGTATGGCACCCTGCAAATCCGTGACACTTTCTTGGTGGTGGCCTTATCGTGGGTGTTGTTCTCATTTTTTGGGATGCTGCCCTTCCTCATGTATGGCACCGTCGACAATGTCACAGATGCCTTCTTTGAGACCATGTCGGGCTTTTCCACCACGGGAGCCACCATCCTCGACAATATTGACCGGCAACCGCATGGCATCCTCTTTTGGCGCAGCCTGATGCAATGGCTGGGTGGCTTAGGTGTCGTGGTGTTCACCTTGGCCTTCATCCCTTCGGTGGCCAAAGGCTCCAAGAAGATGTCGTTGTTTGCCGCCGAGGCACCAGGCTTGAGTGTGGAAAAACTGGCTCCTACCATGGGTGCAACCTCACGTTTGCTTTGGATTATCTACATCTTCTTGACGTTGTTGTGCACCATTGCTTATCGCTTAGGCCCGATGAACACCTTCGATGCGGTGTGCCATGCCATGACAACGATTGCCACGGGTGGTTTCAGCACGCATCAGGCCAGCATCGGCTATTTCCAGTCCAACTATATCGAATGGGTGTGCTGCTTGTTCATGTTGCTTTCTGGCATCAACTTCGCGATGTACCATTTCCTGTTTAACAGCCGTTTCGATGTCATCAAGCGCAACGAGGAGGTGCGTTGGTATCTGTTGGCTATCCTTGGCTTTGCCCTGCTGTTCATGTTTCGTTTCTACTTCGCCCCGCATTTCAACAACATCACGGAGGAGCAACTGGCGTCGCATCCCCAGACGTGGTGGGATAGGGTCCGCATCTCGTTGTTCCATGTCATTGCCTTGCTGTCGAACACAGGCTTCCAGAGCAGTAATTACGACTACGATCTTTGGGGCCGTCTTTTCCTCATTCCCACCGTTGTTCTGATGGTGGTGGGCGGTTGTGCAGGCTCCACGAGCGGTGGTATCAAGATGGTGCGTGTTATAGTGTTGCTTAAGTATATCAAGAAGACCGTTAACGAGTTGATTCACTCATCGAGCATGTACACCATCAAAATCTCGGGACAGATTGTGGAAGACCTCAGCCTGAAGCGCGTGTTGTCGTTTTTCTCGCTGTTCATCATCGTCTTCATGGTCAACGTGGTGGCGCTATCGGCTTTCGGTATGAGTCTTGAAGAGGGTGCCATCTCCTTCCTGACCTGTTTCAGCAACTATGGTCCAGGGTCAGGCATCACAGGGCCGAGCGGCAACTTCGATTCCATCCCCGTTGCCGCCAAATGGCTGCTTTCGTTCGACATGCTGGTGGGTCGTCTCGAAATCTTCACGATTTTGCTGCTCTTCACACGCAGTTTCTGGCGGGCGAAATAAAGGAACTATAATCCAGTCTGAATTAAGGTTATGATAGTAATGGCAATAAAGCCAAGACTTGTTATCATCAAAAAATACAAGGCGAAGGTCAACACGCTCCTTAAGAAGGTCTTGCCGATGCCAAACCCCATCGCCTTTCCAAAACAGGCGGTGATGGCAAGGATGATGATTAGGGGCAACATCCGTATCATCTTATGCGAAACATCTAGGGAGACGAGATAAGCCAAACTCATTAAGATACGGTAGAGTATGACAAAGACCGATGCGTAGACAAGGAGTATGATATACTCGGCCCAGTTGTATCGCTTTTTGTTTTGTCTGCCGAAACAAGCTCTAGCCGCGATTGCTAACAAAGGTAGGGTAAGCAGATAGCATAAAGTGTAATTGTCGTTGTAGAATTGAAGAGCGTCGGATATTGTTTTTTTAGCGACGTATTTAACCTGATCGTCACTGTCTTTCGAAACTTCTACGATAGTTTCCGCTTTCTGTACATAATCACGGCTTCCTGTAAAAGAATACACGAGTATAAATATGGTTAAGACGAGTAATAACATCGGGAAAGGGGAAAAGTATTTTCTCCGTTTACCGTCGAGAATCTCGACCATCATCTTTCCTGGACGGGTGAACATGTTCTTGATTGTGAACCAGATGCCACCATAACTGCCGAATACGGCTGTGATGAGGTTCTCCCAAATGAATCTTAGCGTGAAACGTCCCGTATTGGCATCCTGTCCGCATTTGGGACAGAAATCTCCTTTGAACTCCTTGCCGCAGTTGAGACATCGGATGGTTTTGACTTTGGTTTGGGCCTCAGTCTGTATCTTGGCTTGTTTTTTGTTCGCCATAGGAAATCACATTCCTCACGCAATCCTATCTTTGATGAGAATGAAATAAATGGCAATGCATGCTGTAATAAGAATGAACCCTAAAACCATGTAATACAACACCAACGCCAATAGACTTCTCCAAGCGGTTTTGGCGATGTTGAATCCCATCATCCTTCGGAAGCAGGCGGTAAAGGCTGCAATGGTGACAAAGGGAATAAAGCCGATCATGGTATCGGCGACGTTTTGTGAGAGGAGATATACCAGACTGGTCAAGCATCGGTAGAGAACCACCATAACCATTGAATAGGCGATGGCGACCAAATACTCGGCTCGATAATAGCGTTTTCTGTTGCTTTTTCCGTACCATGCCCTAGTGGCAAAAAGGAAAAGGGGAATCGTCAGCATAGTTACGGTGGTGTAACGGGTATAGTATATCCTAACCCCCTTGCCAACCAATTTTTTTATCTCATTGAAGCGTGTGAGGGCCATTTGGGTTTTCTCATCCAAATCGCTGTCGATTGTTATTTCGGATTCTTTGATTCTTTGCTCTATCTCTTGAATATCGCCGCGACTGCCCGTGAAGGTGAACAGCAAGATATAGACCGTCAGGACGAAAAACAGCATCGGGAAGGGGGAGAAGTAGCTTCTGCGCTTGCCGTTGAGCAGTTCAACCACCATCGCGCCGGGGCGTGTGAACAGATTTTTGAACGTGAACCAGATACCACCGTCTTTGCTGGTGAAAGCGGCAATGAGGTTCTCGAAAATGAAGCGCATGGTGAAACGTCCCGTATCGGCGCTTTGTCCACACTCAGGGCAGAAATTCCTCTCGAACTCGGTGCCACAGTTGAGGCACTTTGTGGTTTTGCGTTCGGACTGGGGCTCGGATTGGATTTTGGTCTGAGCCTCGGCCTGAATTTCGCCGATTTGTGTTTTGTTCTGTATTTCGTTTTCCATGGGAGTCGGGTTTTGACGGGACAAAGGTAGGGAAAAATAGTCTTTTTCAATAGACTAATATAAACTTAACTTTTTCTTGAATAATTGTCAAAAATCGCGGAAATGTGTATTTTTGCAGTCTGTAAAATCTAGGAAATGTGTATAAACTACCTATATAAAAATCTAGGAAAGGTGTATTATGAGACGGAAAATCTATGATAAACTGGTTCAATGGAAGCAGGAGAAAAATGGTGCGACGGCCTTGCTGATTGAGGGTGCGCGACGTATTGGAAAGAGTTATATTGCCGAAGAATTTGCCCGAAACGAATACGAATCCTATATTCTCATTGATTTCAGCAAGGCTCCCGCCCGAGTCAAAGGATGGTTTGACGAATATTTGGAGGATGTGGACACATTACTGCAAAACATCCAACTCCATTACAAAAAGACGCTTACACCTCGAAAGTCACTCATAATCTTCGATGAGGTGCAAAAATGTCCCCGGGCTCGTGAAGCCATTAAAACGTTGGTAGAAGACCACCGCTTCGACTATTTGGAAACCGGTTCGCTCATCTCCATCAAGAAAAACGTAGAGGACATTGTCATCCCTTCCGAAGAAGAAGGCATTGATATGCACCCGATGGATTTCGAGGAATTCCTTTGGGCGATGGGAAACGATGTGTTGATGCCATACATCCGAAAGCAGTTTGAGAGGCAACTGCCCATGGGAGACTTTCACCGTGAAGCAATGCACTATTTCCGACAATACATGATTGTGGGTGGAATGCCGCAGGCTGTTGCCGAATATGTCCAAACCAAGGATTTCAACAAGGTGGATTCCATTAAGCGGCAGATACTCCGGCTCTACAAAAACGACATTAAGAAATACGGTGGTACGGCAACCGCTCGTGTGTCGGCCATTTATGATGCCATTCCGGGACAACTTCAAAAACACGAAAAGAAATTCACCCTTTCAGCTTTAAAGGACGAGGCGCGTATGCGTGAATACGACAGCGCCTTCTTCTGGCTCGACGATGCCCGTATTGCCAACATTTGTTATAATACTACAGCCCCCAACATAGGTCTTCAACTCAATGAGGATCGCACTTCGCTCAAATGTTATTTCTGTGACACGGGACTTTTGATTTCATTGGCTTTCAACGCAAGAGGTATTGTCAGCAATGAAATCTACCAAAAACTGATGTTCGACAAGTTGGAGATCAATGAAGGAATGCTGGTGGAAAATATTGTCGCCCAAATGCTTAAGGCAAGCGGACAAAAACTGTTCTTCTACAACAATTACGACAAAGAAGATGCCGACAACCGCATGGAAATAGATTTCCTAATCCAAAAGGAAGCAATCACCTCTCGACACAATATTTCTCCCATTGAAGTCAAGAGCAGCACTAACTACACGCTATCTTCCATCAAAAAGTGCATCGAGAAGTACAAAAACTATCTGACTACTCCGTATGTGCTTCATTCCAAAGATATAGAGGTCAAGGATGGATTGGTCTTTTTGCCGCTTTATATGACGCCTTGTCTCTGAGATTAAGATTGAAAAACCAAAAACGACATTTTTGTGGACTGCTTTTGGATTTTAACCACGCACTATTTCTGTCGTTTTGGCGCAAAATCAAATCTTAACCCTTTGATTTGCTGTCAATTTGTCATAAATTAAGCCAAATTTTCATAATATTGGGATTGGCTGGGGTTTTGATAAGTTGGGACGCGTGGCTGCAAGATGCAGGACACAGTACTGTCCCGTGTCCCGTAGTCTCGTAGTCCCAAAGTCAAAAAAAAGAAACAAAGAAAGGAGAACAAAAATATGAACGTTAATCAATTCACTATCAAATCACAGGAAGCCATCGGTAAGGCGCAGGAGATTGCGCAGTCGCACCAGTGCCAGACCGTGGAGGCTATCCACCTGCTGAAGGGGATGTTGCTGAGCGACGATTACTTGGTGCCTAACCTCATGAAGAAGCTGGGCGTCAATATGAATCGCCTCAACGAATCCCTTGACCAGGCCATCAACAGCCAACCGCGCAGCAGTGGTACTGAACTGTATTACTCCTCAGAGGTCAGCAAGATCTTCAACGATGCCTTGGCCCAAGCCAAGAAAATGGGCGACGAGTATGTCTCCATTGAGCACCTGTTGCTGGCTGTCTTCGAGAGCAACAGCACTGCCTCGCAGATGCTGAAAGAACAAGGCGTGAACAAGAACGACCTTGAGACTGCCATCAAGCAGTTCCGCAAGGGCAAGAAGGTCGACTCGCAGGACGCCGAACAGAATTACGACTCGTTGAACCGTTTCGCCAAGAACCTGAACGACTTGGCGCGCGAAGGCAAGCTCGACCCGGTCATCGGCCGTGACGAAGAAATCCGTCGTGTGCTGCAAATCCTGAGCCGACGCACCAAAAACAACCCTATATTAATAGGTGAGCCTGGCGTGGGTAAGACCGCCATCGTGGAGGGCTTGGCCCAGCGTATCGTCAACCGCGACGTGCCGGAGAACCTGAAGAGCAAGACCGTGTTCAGCTTGGATATGGGTGCCTTGCTCGCTGGCGCCAAATACAAGGGCGAGTTTGAGGAACGTCTGAAGAACGTCGTCAAGGAGGTCGTGGACAGCGATGGCGAAGTCATCCTGTTCATCGATGAGATTCATACCTTGGTCGGCGCGGGCGGCGGCGAAGGCGCCATGGACGCGGCCAACATCCTGAAGCCGGCCCTGTCGCGTGGCGAGCTGCGTGCCATCGGTGCCACCACCTTGAAGGAATACCAGCAGTATTTCGAGAAGGACAAGGCGTTGGAGCGTCGTTTCCAGAAGGTCATGGTCGACGAGCCTGACGAGGCTTCGGCCATCAGCATCCTCCGTGGCTTGAAGGAGCGTTACGAGACCCACCACCACATCCGTATCTTGGACGAGGCCATCATCGCGGCAGTGCAGCTGTCGGTGCGTTACATCAGCGACCGTTTCCTGCCCGACAAGGCCATCGACCTGATCGACGAGGCCGCCTCGCGTCTGAGGCTGCAAATCGACTCGGTGCCTGAAGAGCTTGAAGACGTTGAACGCGCCATCCGCCAGTTGGAGATTGAGCGCGAGGCCATCAAGCGTGAGAACGACACCAAGAAGGTGGAAGAGATAGGGAAGGAGCTGGCCGAACTCAACGACAAGCGCACCGCCATCAAGGCCAAGTGGGAGACCGAGCGTAACTATGTGGAACTCATCCAAAAGGAAAAGAACAACATAGAGACCTACAAGCACCAGGCCGAGGTGGCTGAGCGTGACGGCGACTATGGCCGTGTGGCTGAGTTGCGTTACGGTAAGATCCGCGAGGCCGAGGCCGCCATCGAGAAGGCCAAGGCTGACTTGAATGCGGTGCAAGGCGACCACCCATTGGTGGATGAGGAAGTCGGCTCCGACGATGTGGCTGAAATTGTCTCGCGTTGGACGGGCATCCCGGTCAACAAGATGATGCAGAGCGAGCGCGAGAAGCTCTTGCACCTCGAGGACGAACTGCACAAGCGTGTGGTGGGCCAAGACGAGGCCATCACCGCCGTCAGCGATGCTATCAGGCGTAGCCGTGCGGGCTTGCAGGATGCCAAACGTCCTATCGGTTCCTTCATCTTCATGGGTACCACGGGCGTAGGTAAGACCGAGCTGGCCAAGGCTTTGGCTGAGTTCCTGTTCGACGACGAGAACGCCATGGTGCGTATCGATATGTCGGAGTATCAGGAGCGTCACACGGTCTCTCGACTCATCGGAGCGCCTCCAGGCTATGTGGGCTACGAAGAGAGTGGCCAGTTGACCGAGGCTGTGCGTCGTAAGCCGTATTCCGTCATCCTGTTGGATGAAATCGAGAAGGCCCACCCCGATGTGTTCAACATCCTGTTGCAGGTGCTTGACGACGGCCGTCTGACCGACAACAAAGGCCGTACGGTGGACTTCAAGAACACCATCGTCATCATGACCTCCAACATCGGTGCTAACATCATCCAGGAGAACTTCGCCATGCTCAATGGCAGCAACGACGAGGAAGTCTTCGAGAAGACCCGCAACGAGGTGATGGAGCAGCTGAAGCAGTTCATGCGGCCTGANNCAGAGCTACAACCCGCAGTACGGTGCACGTCCCGTGAAGCGTATGATGCAGCGTGAGTTGCTCAACTCGCTCTCGAAGATGATACTGGCGGATTCGGTCGATAAGACGAAGACCATTATCGTGGATGTGGGTGACGACAACCTGATATTCAGGAATTAAAAAATGGGAGCCAAACGGCTCCCATTTTTTTATTCTTTGTCAGCATTAAGCATCACAATAGCAAACAGCATCACAAAAGCAGCTACCCATTGCACGGGCGAATACTTTGTGCCGTTGACGAAATAATCCAGCACCACGGCGGTGATGGGATACATCAGCTCAAGGAAGGTGGACAATGAGGCTTTTACGTGGCGCAAACCATAGTAATACAATAAGATAGCTCCAGAGCCTGTAGTCAGGCCGATGAGGGCGATGAAAAGCCAGTTGCGTTGTGTCACCTGAGAGAAGTCACCGATATGGCCAGCAAATAGCACGATGACGAACATGATGAGCGTTGTGAAGCCATAGCGGAAGAAGGTGGAGGTGACGAAGGAATAGTTGCCCAAAATCTTCTTGGAAAACACCGTGGAACTACCGAAGGAGAAGGCCGCCAACAACGACAGCAAAGCTGCATAAACCGTAGTGATGCCTTCGGTGCTGAAGTCAGGCAAGGCCCAGCCAAAGGTGAGGAAATAACCCGCAATCAAGGCGATGCTGGCCCAAAGTGCGAAATGCTTTTTGATACGCTCTTTCAAGATGATGCGCGCCAGGATGACGGCAAAGACGGGTTGCAGCTTTTGGAGCAGCACCACAACGGAAAGGTTGTTGAAATGCAACAAAAACAGCGACTTGACGATGGCCAAGGTACCCAAAGCACCGCCAAACAAGGCGATGAGCAGGAAATAAATCAAGTCGGAGCGCGTCATGGTCTTCAGATGACGGTATTCCCTGAAAAAGAACACGTTCATCAGCAGGAAAGGGAAGAGGTGGATGACGAAGACCACGAAAGCCGTGTTGAGGTTGTAGAGCTGCGGCGTGAGCAGGATGCCGTCCACGCCCCAAAGCATGGCGGATAACGCCACGGCTAAAGCCCCGATGAGTTTTGTGTTTTGTTGGCTCTCGTTCATTTCAGTAGCTTGTCATTGGCGCAGGCTTCCTTCTCCCAACGCACGCACATGATGATGGAGTTGACGAGATAAACGGAATACATCATCGTGATGGGGAAGTTGCCCGCCTTGATGTACATGAAGATGCTGACGCAGTTGATGGCAATCCAAAGCCACCATTGCTCGCTGAACATCCTAACCATCAATATCATGGCCACAACTTGCATCACAGCCTTGGCCGAGTCGGCGAAAGGAGCGAGGTCGTTGGTGAAATGCTTCATCACCAGACCGATACCGATGGTGCCAACAATGATGATGACGAGACTAGTGAGCCGTGCCTTGTTCGACATGTGGATTTTCATCACCTCGTGAGTTTCGTTGTTCATGTGTTTCGACCAGGTGAAGAAGCCCACAAACTGCATGATGAAGTTGTAGACGGTCACTCCAAAGTCGGCATACAGCCTGGAAATCAATGTAATGTATATCATCAGGCAGCAATGTACGAAGCCGAAGAGGTAGTTTGACAATTTGCCCTTGCCGCCCAGCACCACGTTGATGATGCCACAGGTCGCCGCCACAATGTGGATCCAATAGAACCGGTCGGTCTTGTCGTATTTGAATAAGATGGACATCACCGTGATGACGACACTCACCGTTACCAGCCAAATGACATCGAAAGGTTTCCAACCCGATAGTTCTTCTCGTATTAAATTTTTGATTTTCTGCATAATAAATCAATAACGATAGAGGTTTTCGTGGCAAAGATAGGAATTAATTACTGATTTTCTTTCCATGCTGTTCAATTCTTGTTATTTTTGCAGCACTAAAATCGTTTATCATGAAGAAATCCTTACTAATTCTTGCCGTTGTGCTAGGAATGATGCCTGTGGCATTTGCTCAAACTAAGAATGTGGCGCGTGAATGCGTGCTTTTCGAACTTTTTACGGGCGTACGCTGCCCTTATTGCCCAGCTGCAGCTAATGGCGTGGCCCAGATGTTGGAAGAGGGACTTGCCATCGCTCCAGTGGCTTACCATACCACGGCGTTTTCTACCGACCTTTATTATACCGACGAGACCAATGCTCGTGCCAGTTATTATGGCATTAACAGCTATCCGACTTTGAAGGCTGACGGTGTTACAGGTATGTCGGGTGGTGGCGGAGCAAGTGAGAACATGTACAGTTATTACAAGAATTACTACAACCAACGCATCAATGTGGAGAGTCCTTTTACCATCGACTTGAGTTGTGAGCCTGTCGACGGAACGACTTGCCGTGTGAATTGCATTGTGAACCAAGTGGGAGAGTGCAGCGGCACCAATGTTCGCGTGTTCATCGCCTTGACCCAAAGCAACCTCGATGTGAGTTGGCAAGGCATGCAGGGCTTGCACCATGTCTGCCGCGACATGATACCGACCCAGATGGGTACTCCTTTCACGGGCCCAACGATGACCATAAGTGAGACTTTTGAGATGAACTGGCCCAAAGAGGATTGTTATCTGACGGCTTGGGTGCAGAACTATTCGGGTGCAACGAAGGAAGTGTATCAAGCCGTCCGTATGTCAATGGCTCTGGATCTGGATTATGACCTTGTCCTAAAAGGCGTTGGAAATGTGGTTGCTACCAATTGTTCGGGTGTGCAAAGTCCGAGTTTCACGGTGAAGAATTTTGGTCATGAGACAGTCACTTCTTTCGTGATGCGCGCTTTTGACGGGCAGGAGAGCTACTCCCAGACATGGGAAGGCGTTTTGGTCGAAGGTGAGACCATCGAGGCAACCATGGATCCTTTTACAACGGGAGAGTGTGAGGAGATGCGGTTCTTTGTGGAGATGCCCAATGGCCAAGCCGATCAGTTTGCTGCTGACAATTCTCATAGCGTAGCTTTGATTGAACCCACAATTGTTGATGGTGCCATGCTGTTTCAGATCAAGACAGGTGCTCATCCCGAAAATTTGGTTTTTGAGATCAAGAATATGGATACCAATGAGATTGAGGAATCATTCACGTTTGAACAGTCGAGCCATGTGTATAAGTATGACATCGTTTTGATGCATGCGGCATGCTATCGCTTCACGATGCGTGATGCAGCTGGAGAAGGCATGGGCAATGGTTTCTTCCAAGTGAAGGATTCCGAAAACCATGTGGTTTTTAAAGGCGGTAGTTCCTATGGCAGGTTCACTTATGAGTTGTCCTCTGAAGTCAGTTGTGACGGCACGGTAAGCGTGCAGGAGATAGAAACAGAAACAGCCAACATCTATCCTAATCCTTCCAGCGGACAATTCAATCTTAATTTGGGCAGTGGACAATGGAAGGTTTCGATGTATGATATCACTGGCCGCCTGGTCTTTGAAAACCAATGCGAAGGCCGTTCGACCATCGATCTCAGCTCATACCAACACGGCATGTATTTTATGAAGGCTACCAACGGCATCCTTGAGGTCAATGAAAAAGTGATTGTCCTATAGGATTTTGACTTGAATCGATATTAAAGGGTTGTCCGGCATGGTCAGGACAGCCCTTTTTTGATGTTGTCGGCAATCAGTCTGGTGGCTTTGAATCCTTCGGGTATTGGGAACATCGCAAAGGTGTGGAACATGCCTTCGTATTCGTGGAAATGCCCGGTTTTTCCCGCTTTTTCGTAGACTTCCTTGAGGAAGAGATCGTCGGGCTGCAGGATTTCATCGGAGCCATAGTAAACGTAGAGGTTGTCCACTCCGCTGAGGTCGCCGAATACGGGGCTGACCCAAGGATGCTGGATTGGCAATTGCCCTTGCCAAATGGCGTTGAGGATGATGACACGGTCGAGTTGCAGCATGTTGTCTTTGTCCTGCAAGGCGCGCATTTCCTTTTGCCTGGTGTGGCTGAGGTCGACGCAGGGCGAGAGCAGGGTAGTGGTTGCGGGTTTCTGCCAACCGTTCTTGTAGGCTTCTTGCGCCACGACCAAACACAGACATGCGCCTGCCGAGTCGCCGACGAGGTGGATTTCATCGTATTGCTTTGACTCAGAGATGTTTTGGTAGTATTCCAAAAGCGTTTTCACGGAATACTCGCAGACGTATTCTGGAGATTTGGGATAGACGGGCAGCAAGGCATCGTAATGGGTGCGCAGGCAGAGGTCGTGGAGAAAACGCCAGTGAAAGAAGACTGGGGGATAGATGAAGGCACCGCCGTGGAGGTAAAAGATGAGTTTGCGAGATCCTTCGGTATGGCTGAAGACCTGCATATCAAAACCTGTTGATGCATGGTATTTCTCTTCTTCCGTTAAAAAGCCTCTGAAATACCTCGGTATGCGGACGGGGCGGTGGTTCTCGCGACGGCAATGCTCCAGCTCGGCGTCCACCTCTTCGGGTGTGGCGTCGCGCAACGATTTGAACATCAACTTCAAATAACGCTCCGTGAAAACTTTTCCTGCATTCATATTACTTTACTTTTTTTCTCGTGTTGTACGGCTGCCACAGTGTGATAGCCATACACCTCAAATTTCCTACCTCAAACCTCTTACCTAATTATCGTTTCTGGTAAATTCTTAAATCAAACATTTCCGCAGCCGCGATGACATGGTCGAAGATGTCGCTTTGGATTTCCTCGTAGGTGATCCATTGCTTGTCGCTGCTGAAGGCATAGATTTGCAACGGCACGCCGAACTCCGAGGGTTGCAGTTGCCTGACCATCATTGTGAGGTTGTGGTTCAGTTTCGGGTTGTTGTTGATGTAGGCCTTGATGTAAGCGCGGAAGATGCCAATGTTGGTTTGCTGGCGGCCATTCATGATCTCCGATGTGTCGATGTTGTTGGCCTTGTTGTACTCGGCGATGTCTTTCTCGCGCTGTATGATGTAGTCCTTCACCAAGGAATAATGCTTGTATTTCTCCAGCATCTCAGGTGTGCAGTAGCGGATGGTGTTCACGTCGATGTTGATGGTGCGTGCGATGCGTCTTCCGCCCGACTCCGACATGCCACGCCAGTTGGTGAAAGGTGCCGATACCATGGTGTATGTCGGAACGGTGGTAATGGTGTTGTCCCAGTTTTGCACCTTGACGGTGGTCAGGTTGATTTCCTGAACGACACCGTCAGCGGGACCCACGGAAACCCAGTCGCCGATACGTAGCATATCGTTGATGGACAGCTGGATACTGCCCACAAATCCTTTGATGGAGTCTTGGAAAATCAGCATGAGTACAGCTGAAATCGTTCCCAATCCGATGACGATGGTTTCCACGCTTTTGCCGAGAAGGAACGCCGTGATGAGCAGCACGCAAACGGCATAAATCACGCCCTTGATGACCTGCACCAAGCCTTGTATGGGCTTGATTTTCGACATCTCGAAGGAGTTGTACAACTCGTGGGCGGTGTTGACCAAGGCAAGAAGAATGGAAGAGTAGACGATGATTTCGTAGATCTTGGTCAGCTTGACGATGATGTAGACCATGTCCGGGAAATCGTGCAAGACATCGTCGGCGTAATATTTGACAAGAATGGCAGGGATGAGCAGGCAAATCCGTGTGAGTACCTTGTTCTTGATGAGCATGTCGTCATATTTCGATGGCGAACGCTTGATGAAAACATATACCGTTTTGTTGATCACGAATCTGGCAAGGAAGTACAAACCGAAGCCTACTATCAAAAGAGAAAGGATGGCGATGACACCAGCGAGGCCGTTGGTGAGGGAGGGCGAGAAATGCATCCCTTCGCCGATACGTTTGAGTATCTCTAGGTATTTTTCAATCATTGGATTTTAAAATTTGTATTGCTTTCAGCTTTAACTACGTTGAAATCTCCGATTCGGCGGAGCCAATCTTCGATTTCAGCAATCAGCTCTCAGCTCAGCGGAAACTAGGCTGATAGCTGACTGCTGATGGCTGACCGCTTTGTATTGTTTAACCACCTGCGATTTTTGTTTTCGTGTACCCTTTTTGAAGCAAGATGCCGAGCACCTTCTCACGGAAATCTCCTTGCAGTAATATTTCGCCATCTTTGACGCTACCACCCACGCCGCATGCCGATTTCAGCTCCTTGCCCAATACGGCAAGGTCGAAGTCGGAGCCTTGGAAGCCCGTGATGAGCGTCACTTTCTTGCCGGCACGTTGTTTCTTGTCGAGCATCACGCGAAGGTTTTGCTTGGCAGGTTCGAGGGTGACGGCTTCCTCTTCGCCATAGTCGAAGACGAAGTCAGGGTTAGTGGAGTAGACGGTGCCGTTGTTGTCACTTCTGTGTTTCATTGCAGATGATGTTGAGACTTAATGGGTTGACTTTTAAATGAAGGTCTTTTTCCATCATCACTGACTCGCCGTCGAGGTTGATGGTATCGGCTCTGGGACGTAGGATGGTGGCTTCGGGCGTTTGGACGATCTTGACTTTCGGGGCTTTGTCCATCATTCCGTCAAGCATGTAACCGCCCATGATGGGCAGCTCAAGCGGATTGGGCTTCTGCACGATGCATAGGTCGACTTTGCCGTCCCAAAGCGAGGCATTGGGCGAGATAGGGAAGTCGTAGCCCATCTGGTTGGAGTTGGCGAAGGAGATAAAAAACGCATTGACATCCAGGGTTTCATTAGGCATGATGATGGTGTAAAGCTGCTCCTTCATCGTGATGTAGTTGCGGACGATATAACGGAAATAAGTTTCGAAGCCACGACGCGGGTCCTTGCTGTAATCTTCGGCCACCTTGGCATCGTAACCCGTTCCGGAAATGCTGATGAAAGGCTGGTCGTTGACGGTCACGGTGTCGATTTTGCGACGGTAGTTCCTATTGATGACTTGCAGTGCATTGATGGGGTCGAGCGGGATGTTCAAACAACGCGACAGCCCGTTGCCCGAACCGCAAGGGATGATAGCTAAAGCCATGTCTGTACCGATGAGCGACGTGCCCACTTCGTTAATGGAACCATCGCCACCAGCCACGGCAAGGATGTCAATATGTTGGTTGACAGCATCTTTTGCAAGTATGCAGGCATGGCCCGGGTATTCCGAAACACATATCTCGTGGTCAAATTTCGAATGGTCAAGATGCTCCACGATTTGTTGTGGGAGATGATCCTTGTGCTTTTTGCCGGAGATGGGGTTAATAATGAATCGTATCTTCTGCTTGCTCATAAAAGTCGTCTATTGTGGGTTTCAAGTCGTTGGAAATCATTCTGTTGTTGTATTCTTTCAAGAATTGGTACAGTTTGTCAAACACATCTGGACATTGTAGCCTGTCGATGAGGTTGTCGTTCAGTAGCGAGTCACTGATAGGCTTGAAGATGCCAAAAGGATTCTCGCCATCGGATTGCACCAGATAAGTGCCGTCGCAATATTGGTAGGTGAGGTTGTAATAGCTAGCAAACGCTGGCTCACTGAGCGTGTCAAAGAGGTTGCGCCCGAAGGAAAACAGCGTGTCGTTGACCTCAAGGGCGGAGAGGATGGAAGGCCCAAGGTCGATTTGCTGGGCAATCTCTTCGCAACGCAAAGGCTTGATTTTCTTTGGGTAATAGAAAGCGATGGGGATGGAATACATGCCCCAGACATTACTGTATTCGGGCTGGAAATGCTCGCTGTTGGAATAATCTGACGTGATGACAAACAACGTGTTATCAAACCATTCCGTTTGCGAGGCAGCTGCAAAGAAATCCCTCATGGACTGGTCAACGTAGTACACGGTCTTCTCGAAACCTGTCCAGAAATAACTCTCTTTGGGCAGCACGAAATCTTTCGGGACCTTATAGGGATAGCGCGACGACAAAGTGTAGATGGCGGTGGCAAAAGGCCCGTGAAGGCGGCTCAGGGCTTGCACGGCATATTGCAGGAATGGCCCGTCGTAGATGCCCCATTGACCGTCATAGTCGTTGTCGTCGCCATATTCGATGCGCCCGAAGTATTTGCTAAAACCGGCACGACGTGAGAACTCGTCAAAACCTTGCACGCCGTTCTTGCCGCCGTGAATGAAAACGGTGGTGTAACCACGCTTTTGCAAGTGCTGGCAGAAGGCGTCGAAGTCGTTGTCGGCGTAGGGCGACCTCACGAAGTCGTTTTCCATCATCGCAGGGATGCTGGCCAAAATGGAAGGCAGCACCTCAAGGCTCCTCCTGCTGTTCGACATGCCGTTGAAGGTGAGGCTTTGTCCCAGAAGGGAATCAAGGAAGGGCGTAAGCGGGTAACGGCGGTCCGCACTGTAATAGCCCAACATTTCCTGCCCCATGTTTTTCAGAATGATGACGACCACATTGCTTGGGATGGTGTCGACATTCAAAGTGTCGCTTTCGATGAAACGGTTGGCGCTCAGGTTCTTATGGATAGGAGTGAAATCGCTTTGGTATTCTCCCGTCCGCTCTTTCAATTCGGTCTGGTGCGTGGTGAGGAGGCAAAACGGCGTGTTGAGCAAGATGGGCGCATTTTGCGGGTCAGTGTAACGCATAGCCGTCTCTATTGTGATGGGCTTGGCCTGAAGGCCGCCGCGAATGGCGACGAATGTCAGACCCAGCATCACAACCAAACAGATGGCCTCCCTGAGATGCCAATGTGATTTTTCTTCTTTCTCGGGCTCACCCAGTTGCGTATGATTGGCTACTGTGGTGATAATCACCACGAAAAGAATGAATATCACCAAAAGGTACCAATAATCGAAAAACACCTGCCTGATCGTGCCAAACGACACCTCGTCGGACTGGCTCAGCACTTTGATGAAATCCACGGTGAGGTGCTTGCCGAAGAAATGGAAACAAACCGTATCCATGAAATTCAGCAGAATGGCGGTCGCATTGCCGACGATGTAAACGATGTCGACAAAGCCTTGAAGCCCTTTGTTGTATTTGATGTGTGAGGGGAAGCAATAGAAAATGATGTTCAACAGGTTGATGCCGAAGACGATAGGCAGGTCGAAACGCATCCCGTAGAAATACAACGCCAGGGCCTCCCTCATGTCGAGTTGGTGGAAAAACTGGATGTTGAACAAATAGAGCATCCAACGGCTGATGCTGAGCGCCAGCAAGGTGGCCAGCAGCCTATAGACCAGCAGCATGTATGGCCTGCCCAGCCATTCGTTGAATTTCTCTTTCGGTGTCTTGCGACGCATGATTTGTTCCTTTACCGTGGCAAAAATAAGGAAAAAAGGCGTATCTTTGCCAATTATTCCATCATTTAGAAACAGCTACCATGAAATTCCGTTCGTATTTGTCATTGCTGCTTTGTCTGGTCGCCATAAGCCTCATGGCGCAAGAGTCTTTCCCGAAGTACGGCAGCCCGCTCGACATCCCCATTTACCTCTCCGCCACCTTTGGCGAACTGCGCCCCAACCACCTCCATGCCGGCCTCGACATCAAGACGCAGGGTGTGGAAGGCAAGAAAGTTTATGCTGTGGCTGATGGCTATGTCAGTCGTATCGGAGTGTCGCCTTACGGATATGGTAATGTGTTGTATATCACGCATTACGACGGATATACGAGCGTGTATGCCCACTTGCAGCGTTTTTCGGGCGAGATTGCCAAATACGTGAAACAATACCAATACCGCAACAAGAAATTTGCCTCGCAGATTTATCCCGAAGCCGACAAGTTCCCCGTCAAAAAAGGCGACTTGATTGCCTACGCGGGTAATTCGGGTGGCTCGGGCGGACCGCACCTGCATTTCGAGATTCGGCACACGGCAAGCGAGAAGCCGGTCAACCCGATGTATTTCGGCTATAAGATTGACGACAACGTGCGCCCCCTTATTCAAGGCGTGGCGGTCTATCCTTTGGGAGACGAGTCGACATTGGAAGGTGGCATCAAGCCAATGTATTTCGATGTGACGGAGAACAACGGACGTTACAGCTTAAAGGACAAGAATTTCGTCTATGCCAACGGCGAGGTGGCTTTCGGCATCCGCACCTTCGACCAAGTGGGCACTTCGACGAATAAGAACGGCCCTTATCTCTATGAGCTTTTCCTTGACGACGAACTGGCGTTCCAGGTGGAGGCCGACAGCTTCTCCTACAGCGAGCCGCGCTATGTGAACAGCCTTTTGGATTACCGCCGCTACAAGCAGAAGAAGTCGAGCTATGTGCGTACCGAGACCGACCCCTTCAACAAACTGCACATGATTAAAGTCAGGAATGGTACGGTGACGGTGGAAGAGGGTGACACGGTGAACGTCCGCTTCAAAATCAGTGACTTTGCTGGCAATAGCTCCACGGCACGTTTCAAGCTGGTGGGCACGGCACCCGTCGAGGTGGAACGCCCGCAGCATCGCCGCAGCGAATATCTCGTGATGGCTGATGGCTCGCAAAACAGCGACATCACCATTGATGATTTCAATGTTTCGATGGAAAAAGGCACGCTTTTCCGCGATGAGTGGATTCAGACGGGACAGCGCGACATGAAAGGTTGTTGCTCACGTGTTTATCGCTTCGGCAACGAAGAGCTCACTACTTTCAAGCCCTTCACCATTCGCATTCGTCCCGACGAGAAATGGGCCGACCATCCGAGGAAATACATCGCCTATATCGACAACAGCGGCAAGGTGTCATCCCTCGGCGGCAAGATGAAAAACGGCTGCATGGAGGTGGAGACACGTTCCATGGGCGAATATGTCATCAAGATTGACTCGGTGGCACCTTCTGTCAAGACTTCCAATTTTAAGGATGGTCAGACGGTGAGCACGCTGAAATCGTTGCGCTTCAAGATTTCTGACGACATGACTGGCATCGAGACCTACGACATCTATCTGGACGATGTGTGGGTGCTTGGCCAATACGACGCCAAAAACGCCTTGCTGTATTACGAGATCGACGACAAGATGAAGAAAGGCACCAACAACGTCAAGGTCGTGGTGACCGACGGTGTGGGCAACAAGAAAACCTTGAATGCTAAAGTGGTGTATTAAAGTGAAACGATTGGGCAGAAGGCGATAAGAATCTTAAAGCAACTCTGCCAAATGTTTGTAATTTAATAGTTGGATAGACCCTTTAGTGTTTTCGAAATCTCCCGTGTAGACGATAGCCTTTTTTGTCACGGGTGTTTCAATCCATTCTGAGATTTGTCGTAGACTTTTCTCAAACGAAGGATGGTAGGTCATCGACGATTTCACCTCAATGGCCGTGATTTCTCCTTCTTGTTTGAGCAAAATATCAACTTCGTTTTGGTTAGAGTCGCGGTAAAAGTAAATACCGCCTTCAAATCCTTGATTATAACGATGTTTGAGCACCTCTGAAACAATCATGTTCTCGAATAATGCTCCTCTCATTTTGTCACGGTCAAGTTGCTTTGGTGATTCTATGTCAAGCAGATAGCAGGCTAGACCAGTGTCGTTAAAGTAGAGTTTCGGACTTTTTATCAAGCGTTTGGAAATGTTTTCGTAATAAGGTGATAGCAAAGTGACCAGGTAGGAAGCTTGCAACACAGAGAGCCAGCGTGCAATGGTTTTGGAGTCAACGCCGACTTCCGAAGCGAGTTCCGTGGCAACAAAAATGGATCCTATACGAGCTGCACATAGTTTCATAAACCGCATGAATTGCATTTGGTCTTGTATCTTCAGCAGGTCACGGACGTCTTTTTCAATATAGGTTTTCACGTAAGAAGGATAAAACATCCTCGATGTGTTTTTTCCAGCGGCCACTGCTGGATAAAGGCCTTCGTACAATAGTCGTGACAGCTCCATTCCCTTGTGTGCACTCAAGGTCTCGTCTATACTCATGGGCAAAAGTTCAAAAACACCCGCGCGACCTGCCAGTGACTCGGAAACGCCTTTCATTACCTCAAAATTAGAACTTCCTGTCAATAGAAATTTGCGGCTGGGGTCATGGTCAACGATGCCTTGAATGTATTCCATCAGTACAGGAGCCTTCTGTATTTCGTCAAGAAACATGCCTTCTGAGGTTTGGCTAAGAAAGGCTACGGGATCATTCAGGGCAAATTCGCGTACATGCATGTCTTTCATGCTGTATTCGACATATCCTGGGAAAAGGTGTTTCAATAGCGTGCTTTTGCCTGATTGGCGAGGCCCTGTTACACATATAACCGAATAATACTCAGAGGCTTCAAGGATCACTTTCTCCATGTTTCTCGGTAAATACTGTATTTTCATTTTTATGCAATTTCGGAATTCAATGCCAAAATTACATAAATTTTCAATACGAAAATACAAATGAATGGATTTATTTGAAACAAGTGATTTTTTTTTACAGCTTGTGCCATGATTTGGCACAGGCTTGCTTTTTCTTTGCAACGTAAATAAAAATACTAAAGCGATGAATGATTATTATGAAAATGTTCCACTTAAGGAGTATGAACAAATCCTTGCCAACCGTGAGTATTGGGATTGTATTTCTTGTGAATGGGAAAGGTATTCTACAATAGAACAAAAACTTGTACGACTGGGAACCTTTGTTCAAAGGGGAGGGGACCTAAATCGAGCGATTGTCTTATATGCAGAAGGGCGAGAATATACTTATCGGGTGATGATACAACACTGTATAGAGCGGTATATCAAAGCAATTACGGATAAACGCATTCCAAATTTGACACTTCGCCTGTACAAGCTCGAAAAAGAAGAGGCGGTTTTATTGCTTGCCGAACTGCTGATAGCGGCCGTGAAAAGAATGTACGATTTTGACAAATATACTACTAAGGAATGGCATATCTTTGGAAGTGTTGACAGTAGGAATTTGGATTCGGAAAGCATTCTTGCCGCTATTGAGGAAGAACACCGCCAAGCACACCCCGATGAAACAAAGGATGAGATTAAAGCAAGAGTGATGAATTGGATTGGGGAAAGCTTATGGTAAGGGGATAATGGTTAACTTTGCAGAACAAATCAAAACGACATAACTATGAAAAACGACAAGTTCCTTTATTGCTACAAAATGACGCACGATACAGGATTTGCCCCGAATCCGTATCATGGTGTGTTGACTTTGGCTACTTGTAAGCCTACTATTCGAAGATGTGCAAAGGAAGGTTATTGGATTTCAGGATGGACATCCAATGTTGTACAAGGCAAAGACGAAAAATACCATTTTAGTGATGAAACACAAAGTTTAATTTATTTGGCAGAAGTTTCTGCTAAAATTGAAATTGAGAAATATTGGGATTTGTATGAAGACAAACGTCCGAAAAAAATCTATACGGGAAATCAAAAGACGACTCATAGTTGTGGAGATAAAAGTAATGCTATGAGTTTCTCTTATGATATGGGAGACAATATTTATGAGCCTATCAATGGCGAATTTGAACAACTTCCAAACGGAGGCGGACACGATAAAAACAATATACAACACGATTTAAGTGGAAAGTTTGTCCTTATCTGTGAGAAGTTTTATTATTTCGGAGTAGAACACGCCATTCCGAAAACGGAAATCATTAATGGTGAAAAATTTGTTGTTCCTCGTTGCAAGAAGATGTTGTTAAATGACCATATTGCAAACCAAATTAAAAAATATATCACAGAAAACTATTCACAAGGAATAAATCCGCAGAAAAATGAAAATCATCTTAAGTAGAAAAGGTTTCGATTCTGAATATGGCAAACAACCCAATCCGATTTTGCCAAATGGGACTTTGCTTTCATTGCCTATTCCAGACGAGAACGGAAACAATGCTTTCTATTCTTTGCTTTGTAATGAATTGAAAATGAATTATTATGAGATTATTTATTCGTTAAAGCCGCGAACAAAAATAAAAGGAAATGATACGTGTCATTTAGACCCTGATTTACGAAAAGATGTCCGTGACCGCTTGGCAGGTTGGAAGCCTGCTTTTGGTCAGGCTGATACAGCATTGCACCATCTACAGAATAAAAAAGTAGGAGTTGGAGATTTGTTTCTCTTTTTTGGCTGGTTTAAGGAAACAGAAATGAATCAAGGAAAGCTAGTTTATAAGAGAGGAGCAAAAGACTTACACGTTATTTATGGCTATATGCAAGTTGGTGATACTAAACGAAGATCTAATGCCCCTGATTGGCTGAAAGACCACCCTCACATTGGAGACAAAAAGGAAAGAGATGATGAAAAGAATTTGATTTATTTACCCACCGAGAAACTTTCATTTATGTCAGATGTTAATGGCTGTGGACTTCTAAAATATCGAAAAGACAGAATCCTTACCAAGGAAGGAATGTCAAAAAGCAAGTGGAATTTGCCCGACTTTTTTAAAGAAGTGGAAATTAGTTATCACCCTAATCCATGGAAAGACAATTATTTTCAATCAGCAGCAAAAGGTCAAGAGTTTGTTATGGAAGCCACTCCAGAAATATTGGAATGGGTCAAGCAAATCATTAGATAATGTTAGTCTAAACTAAATTTATGTCTAAAACCTCCTAAACAAATACATTTGATTTGTTGAGGCAGTCCACATCTACTATAAACAAATACTACCGTGCGTATTGATACGCCCCCATATCCGGAGCACCAACCCTAGAAACGCCATCCAAATCAAAGGGCACTTCGTTGCCGAACAACGGATTACCCGTTCCAATAACAGGCGAGGCGATGCTGTCGATGTGGCAATTGGGCAACATCGGGTCGGCAAAGTATGGGTCGAGGTTGAAGAGGCAATGACTGAACCCCGCATTGGTGCTGTTGTATTTCTCCGACTTGATGAGGCAGTGGTCGAAGATGTAGGTGGAGTCGGCCTCGGGACCGAAAGAGGTCTTGAATTCATCCTTTTGCTTGCCGTAGATGATGCAGTTGTTCATCTCCAAATGGAAAGGCGCATAGAAAATTTCTTCGTTGGCATCGTAGGCGCAGTTGGCTACCGAAACGGCGTGCTCGTTTTTGTTGTGCTCGTTGGCGTTCCAGTAGTTGGCGATGGTGCCGTGCACAAAGCGGTAGTCGCCACCGAAAGCCCAGAAGTTGGCATAGCCGCAGTTGGCGATGACGAAGTTCTTGGCTTCGACAGGGTAGAACATGGAAAACAATCCATAGCCGCTCTGGTTTTCGATGATGGTGTTGTCGATGCGAAGGGCGCATCCCGTGGCTTTCAGCGTGGGTTGGCAGTTGAGGCCGATGGTGCCGTTGCGGATGATGGCGTGGCTGACGCGGTGGTCGGCACCGGCGCGACCGTCCATCATCAAGATCTGTTGCCATTGCCCAGGTGTGTTTTGGTAATAGGCCTCCAAACGGTCGCCTTGGACGATGACAGGTTCTTCAGCAGTTCCATCGATGATGAGTTGACCGTCGCTCCACGAAAGGATGCCGCCGTTTTGGTGACAATAGACACGTGTGCCTGCTTCAATCTTCAGGGTTCCATACGAGTTGATGAGCGCATAACCATAGACGACGTAAGGCCTTTCCTTGGTCCACACGGTGGTTTGCAGGCTGTCGGCGACGATATGGTAGGGATAAGGCTCACCGCCAATGTTAACAACCTTGTCGGCCACGATGTAGTTGGCGTTTTGTCCCCATGCCAATAGTTTGATAATCTGTGTGTTGCCGTTGGTAACAAACTCCAGCTCGTCTTCCACCACAAAAGGCGTGTTCGAGTCGTCTGGGTTGATGGTGACGCGCACGAAGGAGAAAAGGCTGTCTTTGGCAGGGATGATTTTGTCGTAAAACTCGGTGGCACTCTCGCCGTCAAGGTTGAAACGGAAAGGGGAATCGTCGCCTTTGACGAGACGTATCGAGCTGATTTTCAAATCGTCGCTATACTGGTTGTAGATTCTCAACTCATGTGTGGTCGAGCCCAAAGAGGTGAAAACCGTGTCAAAAAGTACCGTGTCAGCCGAAAAATCCAGCTTTAAGTTGGCATCGGGGTTGATTTGGTGGTTCTTCCTGCACGATTGGCCCACCAACAAAAAGAGTGTTATTATGAATAGGATAAGTCGGTTTCTCATAGCGAAATTTGAAAAAGCAAAGATAATCTATTTTTCGATACGAGTGGAATGGGATTTTATTGTATTTTTGCGGAAAATTCACACGATGGTTCGACAAACACACCAACCTATGAAACGATTTGCAATCATAGCATCCATGGTTTTGATGCTTTTTGGCTTGTTTGGCAAGGCTTCGGCCCAGTTTCTTCCCGAGGTGCCGAATTTGAGGGGGAAGGTGATTTATGGCGGCAATTTCGGCTTTGGCATTTCAGGCAATTTCCTCAATTTTTCCATCGCCCCGCAGGTTGGATATCGAATCTTCAATCCGTGGGAAATAGGAGTGCGCGGCATTTATAACCTGCAATGCTACTTTGACCGTCGTTTGGGCAATGAATATAGCCATTATTTCGGTGTGGCACCTTATACCAACGTTCAGGTTTACAAGGGTTTGTTCCTGCATGTCGAGGATGAGATTATGTATGGTGTCCATCGGTGGAACCATGAGACCGTCAATAACAAGTGGTACAACAGTGTCTTTGTAGGCGGTGGCTACCGACAATATTCCTACTCGGGAAGTTTTTTCTATGTCATGGTGCTTTACAACCTCAGCTGGGGCATCCTCAAGTCAAATGCTTGGGACACGCCCTACGGCTCGCCTGTCTTGCTGCGTGTGGGTTACTGCTTCTGATCCTGCTCTTCCAGTTCCGATTTGAATTCTTTCATGAAATCACTACCGCTCATGACTTTGTAGGCTTCGTCGCCGAAGAAATGAATCATGGGCTCAAATGCCTCTACTTGTTGGTATCCACCAATGACTTGGAGCGCTTTCATTTCTTCGTTCATGATGACATAGGATGGATATGACATCTTGCCTTTCAGCAGGGTGCGGGCTAAACGATGTGAGCCGTTCCTGCCGTCTTCGCGAACATAACCAACATATTGCTGCCCTTGGAAGGTGATGGTGTCTGAGGTCTCGGCATTGAGCTTCACGGCATAGAAATGATCATTCATATACTTGGCAATCACAGGATTGGAGAAGGTGTCCTTGTCCATGCGCTTGCACCATCCGCACCAGTCGGTGTATACATCAATGAAAACCATCCTTGGCGCTTCGGCACAACGGGCTTCGGCTTCTTCAATACTCATCCAGTTGATTGTTTCTTGAGCCTTGGCAACAATACTCGCCATGGCAAATAGTATGATAATCAGAAATCTTCTCATATTCTTATGCTTTTCTATATGGCGGATAGCCGATGGCTTCAGTGTGGTTAGCCATAGGCTATAGGCCATCAGCCATAGTTAATACCTATCCATCCTCTCAAGCTCACGTTTCGAATCCTTCGTTTTCAACGTCTCGCGCTTGTCGTAGTAGTGCTTGCCTCGTGCTAGGGCGATGTCCAGTTTGGCCAAGCCGTTTTCGTTGATGAACAACATGACGGGCACGATGGTGAAGCCTTTTTCCTGCACTTTGTTCTTCAGCTTACGCAGTTCGCGGGCGTTAAGCAGCAGCTTGCGGTCGCGCTTCGGGTCGTGGTTGTTGTAAGTGCCTTGGGCGTATTCCGCGATGTGCATCCCTATGACAAACAGCTCGTTACCCTTGAAGCTGCAATACGAATCTGCCAAGCTCGCCTTGCCGCCACGGATGGACTTGATCTCCGTTCCCGTCAGCACGATGCCCGCCGTCAGCGTCTCCACGAGGAAGTACTCGAAGGTGGCGCGCTTGTTCTTTATCTTGATGTTATTTGTTTCCTTTTTTGCCATTGCGGCTGCAAAATTACAAAAATCTTGCCGAAACTGCCGAAAAAGCACTACTTTTGTCGCAATGAACACAATAGGACATCTTTTCAGGCTCACCACCTTCGGCGAGTCACATGGCATGGCCATTGGCGGCGTCATTGACGGTTGCCCCTCTCAGCTGAAATTGGATTTCGATTTCATTGACAAGGAGTTAAGTAGGCGCAAGACGGCTCAAACCGCCATCGCTTCCCAGCGCAAGGAATCCGACAATATTGAGTGGCTTTCGGGTTTGCTTGATGGGGTCACTTTGGGGACACCGATTGCATTCATGGTGCGTAATGAGGACTGCAAGTCAGAGGATTATGAGAAATTGAAAAATGTCTATCGTCCCTCGCATGCAGATTTTACTTACGAACAGAAATACGGTCTCCGTGACTGGCGTGGTGGCGGCAGGGCTTCGGCTCGGACTACCTTGCCCATCGTGGTGGCGGGTGCCATTGCCAAACAGATTTTGAAAGACAAGGGCATCACTATAGCAGCAGAAATAACTGCTATGGGCGATGCAGAACAAGCTCGTAAAGAGGGTGATACGGTCGGTGGCATAGTGGAATGCCGTATAGTAGGCGTTCCTGCGGGCTTAGGTGAGCCGATGTTCAATAAGTTCTCTGCAGAGCTGGCTCACGCTATGTTTAGCCTGCCCGCTGTGAAAGGCTTCGAAATCGGTGACGGCTTCGCTATGGCGGGCATGAAAGGCTCTGAAGCCAATGACACCTTTATTAATAAAATGGACGCGGGACTAAGAGACGCGAGACGCGAGACAAGTCCCGAGTCCCGCAGTCTTGAGTCTCGTGTCAATATTACGACTTTAACCAATCATTCTGGCGGCATCCAAGGCGGCATCACCAACGGCAACGATGTTGTTTTCCGTGTGGCTTTCAAGCCGATACCGAGCATTGCCCAGCCTCAGCAAACGGTAAACAGGGCAGGAGAGCCTTGTGACATTACCATCGGAGGGCGACATGATGTGTGTGCCTTGCCGAGAGCTGTGGTGCTTGTTGAGGCTTTGGCGGCTATGGTTACCTTGGATCTAGGAATGATTCAAAGAGTTGTAAATCAGTTGTAAATGTTTTATCAACTCAGCTAAAAGTACCTAAAAAAGCATACTTTTAGCTGAGTTGCTGATTTTGATTATTTAAATAAGTCGTTCAGTATTATTGTATTATCAATAATGTCACTATGTTCGTTTTGTGCTAACCCAATAGTAGTGATTAGTGCGGTATGTATAGCCTTTTTTGTTTTTGTTTCCTCTAAGAAACGTGCTTTTCGGTTGATGATATTCGCTTCCTCTTTTTTACTGATGCTGTATTCTCCAATGGTATATTTCATTTCGCACAGGTCGATGACGTCGTCGTTTCTGTCGATGAGGAGGTCGATTTGTGCACCTTGTTTGTCTTTTTCCCCAGTTTTTACGGAACGCCACGAATATTCGCTACTGATGACCCCACCTATGCTCAGCGCTTTTTTGATTTGGTCTACATGCAGTAGGCAAACTCTCTCAAAGGCTAATCCGCACCATGTCAGATGCTGGTTTGCAGATTGATTCTTTGTCCAGAAGTTTTTGTCATGGTGTTTGCTTCCTGAAAGGAATTTAAAGTAGAAAATAGTGTAAAAATCAATGAGTTGGTAGAGACTGTTGTGGCTTTTCTTACCTATGATCTGGTATTTCCTGATAAAACCGCTGTATTCGAGGTCTTTCAGGATTTTGGTTAGGTTGCCGTTGTTGGGGAAACGGCATTTTTTTGCAATCTCGTTGCGGCTCATGCCTTGCTGTATACCACTCAAGACTGTGACGACTTGGATGTATGGACTTGGATTCTTGAACAATGATGCGTAAAGTGCTTCAAATTCTTCTTCCAGGTCTGCATCAGGGGAGAAAAACATGCGGTCAATGTTCTGCGCAAGGCTGAGACCGCGTCTGAGGAACGACCAGTAGAATGGTATGCCACCCATAATCATGTATCCTTCCATGATTTGCCGCAGGCTCAGTTTCAGTTTGAGGCTGTCGGCATACTTTTTACATTCGCTTAGGCAGAAAGGGTGGAGGTGTATTTTCACCGTCACACGGTTGTAGAGTGCACCGTGGTTTTTGAAAATCTTGTTGACAATCCATGAGGTAGCAGAACCGCAGACGATAAGAAGAACATCTTTTCGGGCAGAGGCGTAACCGTTCCAAAAATGTTCCAACGCGGAGACGAAATTTGAATTTTGCGTGTCCATCCAAGGGAGTTCGTCCAAAAAGACGACTTTTTTCTTGGCGCGGGAATGGCGGATGAGGTCGTCCAACAGGCTGAAGGCCTCCCGCCAGTTTTTGGGCTGCTTGGCCTCTTTCATTCCGCATTTTTCAAGCGACAGCCGCCATTCGGCCAGTTGCTCGTCTTTGCTTGAGTTGGCTAAGCCGGAATGTTGGAAGGTGAACTTGTAGTTGAACGCTTCTCGGATAAGGAATGTCTTTCCGACCCTGCGCCGACCGTAAACGGCCACGAACTCGGAATATTCCGACCGATAGGCATCTTTCAAAAGTTGTATCTCGTTTTCTCTTCCGATAACCATAATTCATTGAGTTTTAATGCGGCAAAGATAAATAAAAATTTCTTCAACTCAGCTAAAAGTGCCTAAAAAAGCATACTTTTAGCTGAGTTTATGATTTTTTATGGCGTTTATTATGTGTAGGGAGATATGTATGATGTACAAATTTCGTCTTGACTTACTGCCCTATCTCATAAACTATCACCCCCGAAATCATCCAATGGCTGAAACTTTCTCCTTCGTCTTTGCCTTGAGGGATGGCGACGCGTAGCGTGTGCTTGCCTGGTTTCAGGCTGCTCAAGTCGAAATAGACTGGGTTGGTAGCGGTGCCAGGACACCAGCCCGAGCGGGAATAATCCGAAGAGGAAACGCCGTTCCAGAAATTGCCCGACACTGGGTTTTGGTCACGGAAAGTGGCACAGTCGCAGCGCCAAGGCGTGTGGGTAAACATCTTTACGCCATCAATGTAGATGGCGTTTTCCTTTGGGCTGAACTCATCACCGTTGTCCCAACCACCGTGGCCAGTGCTGATGTAACGCAGCCTCACATTCTTGGTGCTGTCAGGAAGCTCAAATTCCACCTCTAAGGTGTCGGTGGCAAACAAACGGCCATAGTTTTGTCCGCTCATCTCCATTACGTTGCAGGTGTTGAACAGCGGAAGAGAATGCTGCTTCAACGGTGTTTTGCTCCATTGGTAGTCGCCAGGATAGGCGAGAAGGTCGAGGGAAATCTTGTGCCCGCCCTTGTCGTAGTTGCCGATGAAGGCTCCAATGAGTACATCACCGCGCAGACGGTCGCGTAACTCGCTGACTTCCATCTTATAGTAGTTTTCATCGGTCCACTCCAAGCCGTCAATCTGTACCTTGTCGTTGAAATAGCCTGCACCAAACGAGGTGAAGAAACGCACCAACTCGACGGGTGGCAGATAATCCTTTTCCGCCTTGATGCCTTGGTATTCCTTTCCGTCGCGACCGATGAAAACGGGCAATGCCTCCAAGCTTTTTGTCAAGGCATCCTTGAAACTTTTGGCCTTCTCGGTAGGGATGACGAAGACGGAAGCGGTACGGTCGTAGGCGTCGCCGTTGCTGTGCTGATGAAGCTCTGCAAAGATTTGGTAGTGCTCAGGAAACTCTGGCAATCTCAACCGCTTGACAATCAGCGTGCCGTGACTGAAATGTATAGTGGTGTCGAAGGGGATTTTGCTTGTAAAAGGCTCGTAATCGGCGAAGTTGATTTGTTCGTCCTCGAAAACAGGGATGCGCATGACAAGTTTGTCTTTGCGTAGCTGGCTCAATTCGCGGGAGGTCTTGTGTTCGCCTTTGTCTTGGGGAATCAAGTCGAGAAGCGCGTATTTTTGCTTTTCAACTGTTTTCAAATCGGTAGAATAGGAGCCATTTCTCAGACAGCGCACCATCACGCCTTTCAAACGGCCGAGGCCTGGCATGGGCGTGGCTTCAAAGCCGAGGCTTTCTGTCATCCACACCTCAATGGTGTTGGAATTGATGCTGGTTTTGTATTTTTTGCAATCGTAACCCAATAGTGTTTCTTGACCTTCATCGTTGAATACCACATCGTTATCGGTCAAAGGATAGTGACTATAGTATTTCCCGTCGGCAAACTCAACAAGGGTATAAACCGAATCCTGGTCATAGTCCACGTAGGTGGTGCTTTGGGCATATCCTGGGATGGGATTGGAAATACGCTTCTCTTGGGTGCTGATTTTCAAGCATCTTGCACTTTCATTCACAATGATTGTGGTTGTGTCGCCGTCGACAACACCTTTGGCGTAGCTTTGATAAGTAAGCGCATATTGTGCAAAAGTGAATTGAACTGACAACAACGCCATTAAACAAAGGAGCAACTTCTTCATATCTCGTTGAATTTTAAATCTTTAAATTTTAAATCTTAAATCGGCCCTTCGACAAGCTCAGGGATCTCAGCTAATACACAATAAACCCTACAATTCCCGACAGCACTATCAGCAATATTGGATTCGCCTTGAAGAAATACGAGGCCACGAACACCAGCACGCAAATGATAACACTGATGTTGTATTGTCCGCGACCGAAGTCAGGGAAGTTTTGTAAGTTCATCATGGAGAGACCGGCGGCGAAGATAAGTCCGGCGATGGCAGGTTTCAGTCCTTTTAAAGTATTCTCCATCAATGCGTTGCTTTTCTTGCTCATGAACAGCTTGATGATGAGATACACCATAATCATGGAAGGCAGGCAAAGGGCAAACGATGCCAACAACGAGCCGCCAAGGCCTGCGGTGTTGTAGCCCACATAGGTCGCCAAGTTGATGGAGATGGGCCCGGGCGTCATCTGCGAGATGGCCACCATGTCGGTAAACTCGGTGGTCGTCATCCAGGCGTAATGGTCCACGACCTCATGCTGGATGAGTGAAAGCATGGCATAGCCGCCGCCGAAGCCCAGCACGCCAATTTTCACGAAGACCCAAAGCAACTGCAGGTAAATCATGACTTGGCCTCCTTTCCGTTTTGACTTCGGGACTCCGGGCCTTCGGGGCTTCGGGTCGTCTCGCAGTCTCGTAGTCTCGCAGTCTCGCGTCTTTGAATAATCAACGCGTAAATAAGGCTTCCTGCAATGGCGGCAAGGATGACGTAGGCAGGTGAGATTTTGCACCACCATATCAGAAACGCCGCAGCGATGGGGATGATGGCAGTCTTCCAAGTCACCTTAGCAGACTTGATCATACGTAGGGAAGGGGCGAGGATGAGGGCCACCACGCAGGGACGTATGCCCTTGAAGATGCGCTCCACCACTAGGTTTTCACGGTACTCGTGGAAGACCGTGGCCAACAGTAAGATAATAGTGATGGAGGGGATGATGGCACCAAGCATGGCGGCAAAAGCACCTTTCGTGCCAGCCACACGATGTCCGACATACAAAGCCGTGTTGACGGCAAAAACGCCCGGCAACGACTGCACCACAGCAATCATGTCCCAAAACTCGTCCGTCGGAATCCATTTCTTCTGGTCGACGACGGCCTTCTCTACCATCGACAGCATAGCATAGCCGCCACCGAGGGTGAAAGCCCCGATTTTGAAGAAGGTGAGGAACAGTTGCAGCGGTTTTTTCATGGTGCAAAATTAAGAATTTGTTTCGTATGAAAAAAATTAGTACGTTTGCGGACTATTTCAAAACATGATATTATGACTTTTCTAGATGTTTCCGTAATGACCTTTGACCGGCCTGAGGCTTGGCAATGGTTGATTCAGTTTTGTATTCTCGCCACAGCTTTGTTGCTGGGTAATGTGCTGAGAACCAAAGTCCCCTTCTTGAACAAGAGCCTGCTGCCCTCGGCTTTGCTTGGCGGCTTGCTGCTGTTGATTTTCAAGCAGATCCCTAACTGCCGTGAACTCATCAACAAGCCGATGATGGAAATCGTGACTTATCACGCCCTGGGCTTGGGCTTTGTGGCTTTGGCCTTGAAGAACAACAAGATAGAGTCGAAGTCCACCACGATGAAGGTGATTGAGACGGGTGCGTTGACGGCTTCCACCTACGTCATTCAAGGTATCGTCGGTTTGATTGTCTCCATCATTTTCTTCCTTGTCGGCAAGAAATTGTTCTATGCTGCAGGTCTGTTGTTGCCCATGGGCTTCGGTCAGGGACCGGGGCAGGCCTTGAACTTCGGCAAGATATTTACGGGTTGGGCCAGTCAGCAGGGCATCGACTTCCCTGGTGCCGACTTTGGCCTTTCCATTGCCGCTATGGGCTTCATCGTGGGCAGCGTGGTGGGCGTCATTTACATGAACATCCTGCGTAGAAAAGGCATCCTGTCGAGAAAGAAAATCGCTGATGCACAGGTGAATAAGTTGGAAGACTACGAAGGCCAGGGCGAGATTCCCGATGCCGAGTCCATCGACAAGCTCTCTGTGCAAATCTGCATGGTGCTGTTCGTCTATTTCCTCGTCTATCTGTTCACCAACTGGATTCAGGGTATGGAGTTGGGCAAATTCGGCACCAACACCTTGAAACCCATGCTTTGGGGCTTCAACTTCCTGCTGGGCACCCTGTTCGCCATCTTCTTCAAATGGATATTGAACCGTTTCAAGAAGGCCAGATTGATGAGCCGCGAATACATTAATAACTATATGTTGAACCGCATCAGTGGTTTCTGCTTCGACATCATGATTGTGGCGGGCACGGCGGCCATCAACTTTGAGGAGCTTGGCAAGTTTGTGTTGCCTTTCGCCATCATCGTCACCTTGGGCTCTATCGCCACCCTCTTCTATGTGCTTGTCATCAGCAAGCATCTGTATCCCGACTACAAATACGAGGGCTTCTTCTCGATGTTCGGCATGCTGACGGGTACGGCCAGCAACGGCATGATCCTGCTGCGCGAAATCGACCCGAAGTTTGAGACGCCTGCTGCCAACAACCTCGTCTTGCAGTCATTGGCCGCCATCGTCCTGGGCTTCCCTGTGTTGCTGCTGATGGGCATTGCGCCTCAGAGCTTGCATTCCGCCTGGATCACCTTGGGCATTCTGGTGGTCTTCTGGGTTGCCTTGACGGTCTTCATGCTAAGGACAAAGATTTTCAAGCGGAAGAAAAAAGATTGACCTGATGGATTGACAAAAACGCAAAAGCGCCCCCAGAAGTTTTTTCCGGAGGCGCTTGCTGTTTGCTGTGGGGCTTAGACGAAGAAGGGCCCTATACCCATGCAGCTCGTGGTGGTGATGGCGGTCACGAAGGCCGTCAGGGCGGCTACTATGACTTTTACCACGATTTCTAGGATGTTTTTCTTTTTGTCGTTCATGATCTTTAGGTTGTTTTTAAGGTTNNGCCGCAAATTAAGCATCACGTTCCCCTCCGTTCCCGCAGGGAATCTCCACTGCCGCTTCGCGCTTCCCCCGCTGAGAGGGGGTGCCCGAAGGGCGGGGGAGTCTGACTGCCGCTTTGCGTCGTTGCGAGGATGTTGCTGAGCCTGTCGAAGTACGCGGCGATCCAGAGCATTACTTTTGCAGCACCTGTTTCCGGTTCCAACCCAGTCGTTTGTAGCTCACGTGGATGAAGGTAGGGTAGAGGATCAGCTGGTCGAACTTGCCGTTTTCGATGAGGATGCGGGCCAGTTCGGGCAGGTCGGCCTCGTT
>LXOW01059058.1_pt1 | contig 42531 bp, 42 predicted proteins | sample 1368591 | NCBI WGS metagenome assembly LXOW01 (sample SAMN04884650, study PRJNA319009) | bovine gut metagenome | isolation source: Cow rumen | host: Bos taurus | place: Italy: Legnaro (PD) | collected 2014-07-09
CTGCGCCTGATGGCGACCTACCACCCCTCCGCGCTGCTGCGCGACCCGAGCAAGCGGCCGGAGGCCTTTATGGATCTGCGCGAGCTGAGAAAGGAGATCCGGGCGCGCTGCCCGAACACGGAGATACGCTATGATACACTTTAGACCCGTCACGCTCTGCGACAAGCCCTGGGTGGACGAGCTCGTGTTCGCCGAGAACAGCCCGAGCGCGGACTACAACTTCGGCAACATCTATCTCTGGGACAAGCGCTACCGCCAGCTCATCGCCCGCTGCGGCGGCCGGATGCTCACCAAGCTCCGCTATGAGGGCGAGCCCTGCTTCGTCTTCCCGATCGGCCGGGGGCCGCTGCGCCCCGCGGTCGAGGCGCTGCGCGAGTACGCCGCCGCGCAGGGCTTCCCGCTCGTGCTGCGCGGCGTCACGCCCGTACACCGCGCGCTGCTCGAGGCGGAATACCCCGAGCGCTTCGACTTCGAGCCGGAGACGGACACCTGGGACTATCTCTATGAGGCGGAGAAGCTCGCGACCTACGCCGGCAAGTCCCTGCACGGCAAAAAGAACCACTGCAACCGCTTCGAGGCGGAGAACGACTGGGAATTCCGCCCGCTTACTTACGAGCTGATCCCCGCCTGTCTCGATATGCTCGACCTCTGGAGCGAGGACAACCGCGAGCGGCTCGAGGCGAGCGTCGCGGACGAGCACGACGCGATCGTGCGCGCCTTCGCCGCCTATGAGTGGCTCGGGCTCGAGGGCGGCGCGCTCTTCGCGAACGGGCAGCTCGTGGGCTTCTCGATCGGCGAGCTGTGCGCCTCGGATACCTTCGACGTACACTTCGAGAAGGCGCGCATCGACCTCAACGGCGCCTATCCGATGGTCTGCCGCGAGCTCACGCGCCTGCTGCTGCAAAGGCATCCGGGGCTCAGGACGATCAACCGCGAGGACGACATGGGGCTCGAGGCGCTGCGGCAGTCCAAGCGCTCGTACAAGCCCTGCGGCATGGTGGAAAAATATCTCGCGAGGTGGCGCTGCGATGGAGCTGATTGACGCGCTCGCGGTCGATCGCGGGAAGCTGACCGCGCTCTGGGCAAATACCTTCGGCGACCCGCCGGCGCTGATCGGCCGCTTTCTTGCGCTGCTGCCGGAGCTCGGCTTCGGCCTCGCCGCCGTCGAGGGCGGGGAGCTTCTCGGCGCGGCCTACTGGATCGACGCGCTGCGCCTCGCGGGGGAGCGCGTCGGCTATCTCTACGCCGTCGCGGTGGAGCCCTCCGCGCGCTCGCGCGGCCTCGGCGCGGCGCTCAGCCGGGGCTGCATCGAACAGGGGCGCGCGCGCGGCGCGGCCTGGTGCTGCACCGAGCCCGCCGAAGCCTCGCTCTTCACCTGGTACGCCCGCCTCGGCCTGCGCCCGGCGCTGTACCGGGTCTGCGCGGAGACGCCCGCCGAGGCGCTGCTGCCCGTCGCGCCGCTCTCGGATGAAGACTACGGCGTCAGGCGCGAAGCCCTGCTCAGGGAGAGGCCGCATGTGGCGCTGCTGCCCCCGGCGCTTCGCTTCGAGCACGCGCTGCTTTGCGCTTATGGCGGGGGCTTCTTCGCTGTCGGAGAAGGTATCGCCGCTGTGGAGCGGGAGAGCGGCGCCGCGCTCGTGCGGGAGCTCCTCGGTGCGGAGAAGACGGCGGCCGCCGCCTCGCTCGCCGCGGCGCTCGGCTGCGAAAGCGCCCTGCTCTGGGAATCGTCAGACACAGGCGAGCCCCTCCTCGCCGCCGACCGCCCGTTCCCGCCGGGGACGGGGTGGGCGCTGCGGTTCGACTGATGAATACTAAGGAAACGCTGATTAATCCGCCTTCGGCGTCTGCCGGCAAATTATTCGCCGGCTCTGCGTTACAAAAGCTTGAAATACACAAAGTATTCCTGCGCTTTTGTGCCTTGATCCGACGAAAATTTGCTCGGCATCCGCTCTCGCCGGATTTAATCAGCGTTTCCCTAAACAACTCACAGGCTGAAGCCGGTGGGTTTGGCCGCAACTGAAAGTTGCAATCCGGCAAAAGCTGAACCGTGTTGATTGCTTGCTCTATTCGCAGCAATTAGTCATTTTAACCTTTTGTTTTTCCTATTCCTCTATTTTGCCGTTTGCATTGTTGCGGAAAAGGTATCTATTCAGTCCTCCGTGTCATTCTGAGGAGCCGTAGAGCCCATGGCCGGAAGAATCTTATCCCGGAATAAAAAAGATCCTTCGACTCGCTTCGCTTGCGAAGCCATGACAAGGACTGAACAGTTACAGAAAACCCCCGGAATCGTGCGATTCCGGGGGGGTTTGGCTTCTGTATGGGAGAAATCAGCGCTTCGAGAACTGAGGCGCGCGGCGGGCGGCCTTGAGACCGTACTTCTTGCGCTCCTTCATGCGCGGGTCGCGGGTCAGGAGACCGGCGGCCTTGAGGGGGGCGCGGTAGCTCTCATCGACGAGCAGCAGGGCGCGGGCGATGCCGTGGCGGATGGCGCCGGCCTGGCCGGACACGCCGCCGCCGGCGACGGTGGCCTCGATGTCGACCTTGCCGAGGGTGTTGGTGGTGACGAGGGGCTGACGGACGATGAGCTTCAGGGTCTCGAGCCCGAAGTAATCGTCGATATCACGGCCGTTGACGGTGATGACGCCGCTGCCGTTGGGGATGAGGTGGACGCGGGCGACGGAGGACTTCCGGCGGCCGGTGCCGTACATATAGGGCTTCTTGGTCTTGTAGGTTGCCATAGTTTCTTACCTCCTCTTAGCGATCCCAGACTTCGGGCTTCTGGGCCGCGTGGTCGTGCTCGGCGCCGGCGAAGATGCGCAGACGCTTGAGCTGCCACTGGGCGATGGTGTTCTTCTGCAGCATGCCGCGGACAGCCAGACGCATCGCGAGCTCGGGCTTCTTGTGCATGAGGGTCTTGTACTGGGTCTCCTTCAGGCCGCCGGGGTAACCGGAGTGGGTGCGGTAGTACTTCTGCTCCAGCTTCTTGCCGGTGAGGACGGCGTCCTTGGCGTTGATGATGATGACGTAGTCGCCGCAGTCGACGTGGGGGGTGTAGTCGGGCTTGAGCTTGCCGCGCAGCAGGTCGGCGGCGAGAGCGGCGGTCTTGCCCATGGGCTTGCCGGCCGCGTCGAGGACGTACCACTTGCGCTCGACGGTCTCCTTGGTGAGCATGGTAGTGGACATAGTGTGTTGCCTCCAATATAATCAATAAAACTTGACAGTTCAGCGCCGCTTTTGGCGCGCTTTATGTTTATACCACAGCTTTTCGCGCCTGTCAACACCAAAATGGCGCTGAATTCAATTTATAATCCGTATACTCGCGAATGCTCGCGATTGCTCCTGATTCCTCGGAAATTCTGAAAACGGTTTTTTGAATTTCCCGCCGCCGGGCGTGTTGACCGCGGGCGGATTAGCGGCTATAATACAGCATTATCAACCGAACCGGAGGGCGCGGCATGGAACACTATCTCGACAACTCCGCGACGACGCGGGTCTGCCCCGAGGCGGCGCAGGCGGCTCTGCGCGCGATGACGGACTGCTACGGCAACCCGAGCTCGACGCACACCAAGGGGCGCGAGGCGAAGAAGCTGCTCGATCAGAGCCGCGCGCAGGTCGCCGCGCTGCTCGGCTGCAAGGCGCAGGAGCTGGTCTTCACCTCCTGCGGCTCGGAGAGCGACAACTGGGCCCTGCTCTCCGGCGCGGAGGCGATGAAGCGCCGCGGGGCGCATATCATCAGCTCCGCCGTCGAGCACGACGCGATCCGCAAATCCCTCGACGAGCTCGAAGCGCGCGGCTTCGCCGTGACGCGGCTAAAGCCGGACGCGAGTGGGGCGATCCCCGTGGAGGCCGTGCGCGCGGCACTGCGCGAGGACACCGTGCTCGTCTCGCTCATGCTGGTCAACAACGAGACCGGCGGCGTGACCGATATCGCCGCTGTGTCGCGGCTGCTCCGGGAGTCCGGCTCGCCCGCCCTGCTGCACACGGACGCGGTGCAGGCCTTCGGCAAGCTGCCCTTCACGGCGAAGAGCCTCGGCGCCGATCTCATCAGCGTCAGCGGCCACAAGCTCCACGCGCCCAAGGGCGTCGGCGCGCTGTACATCCGCTCCGGGCTGCGGCTCAAGCCCTTCCTCGTCGGCGGCGGGCAGGAGGACGGCCGCCGCGCCGGCACCGAGGCCCTGCCGCAGATCGCGGCCTTCGGCACGGCCTGCGCGCTCGCGAAGGAGCGGCTCGACGATAACTGTGCGCGCATGGCCGCGCTCAAGCGGCGGTGTATCGAGCGGCTCGCCNNTCGAGCGGCTCGCCGCGGAGCTGCCGGACTTCCGCCATATCGAGAGCGCCGCGCCGCACATCCTGTCGCTCTCCCTGCCCGGCTACCGCAGCGAGGTGCTGATGAACTTCCTCGAGGCGCGGGAGATCTACGTCTCCAAGAGCTCGGCCTGCAAGAAGGGCGCGCGCAGTCATGTGCTCGAGGCCGTCGGCCTCGACGCGCGCACGATCGACGGCGCGCTGCGCGTTGGGCTCAGCCGCTATTCGACCGAGGAGGATATCGACGCGCTCTGCGAGGGGCTGAGAGACGCGGCGAGGACGCTGGCGCACAGATAATGAAAAGGCAGCAGTCCAGCCCTGCGCATAGAGCCTCCCCTAATGCTTCGCGTTAGGGGAGGCTCATGGGCTGAACTGTTGCCTGTCAGGGCCCCGTCAGCGCGCGCAAAGAGGAAAATTCTGTATTGTAAAAAGCGGAAACTTTTGATATAATATATAAATAGTTATTTCCGCGCGCCGAATGCGCGTATTCGATCCCCCGGATGAGGAGGTGGGCTGTGAAAACCGATAAAACTGTCCGGCGGCTTGCGGAGCCCGGAAGCGGGCTGTTTCTGCTCTTTCTCGCGCTCTTTACGCTGGCAGCCGCCCTCTTTCGCAACTACTATCTCGCGGCCGCGGAGGGCACGGTCTTCCTTGTGCTGCTGGTCTATTCGATCGTCGCGCGCCGCAGCCGCGTCAGGAAGCTCAACAGCTACATCGAAGCGCTGACCTACGACGCCGAGAACGCCAAGAACAGCACCCTGCTGCACTTCCCGCTCCCGATCGTCGTCTTCCGCCTGTCCGACGGCGGCGTCGTCTGGGGCAACGAGCTGTTCTTCCGCTTCTTCGGCGGTTCGAGCTCGCGCGTCGACCAGAGCCTGCTCGAGCTGCTGCCCGATTTCAGCACCCAATGGCTCGCCGACGGGCAGAGCGTCTGCCCGAAGCTCGTCGAGCTCGGCGGGCGCAGGTATCAGCTCCACGGCAACCTGATCCGCTCCGACCGCGCCGCCGAGGAAGAGGCCATCATGGGCATCAGCTATTGGGTGGACGTGACGGATTCCGAGGAGATCCGGCGGCTCTACGAGAACAGCCGCCCCATCCCCGGCGTCATCGTGATCGACAACCTCGACGAGATGAGCCGCAACCACCCCGAGCGCGTCAAGAACGAGATCCGCGACGCCGTGGAGGATCGGCTGCACCAGTGGTGCGGGCGCTACGGCGCGATCTTGCGCCGCTACGACCGCGACCGCTTCTTCCTCATGGCCGAGGCGCAGAACCTCGCCGAGATGAAGCACGACAAGTTCGCCATCACCCAGCAGATCCACCAGATCGAGAGCCCCAACGGCATCGACGCCTCGATCAGCATCGGCCTCGGCGAGGGCGCGGACACGCTGGCCGAGGGTCTGCAATTCGCCGACATGGCGCTCGAGCTCGCCCTCACGCGCGGCGGCGACCAGGCGGTCGTGAAGAACCGCCTCAGCTTTGAATTCTTCGGCGGGCGCGGCCTCGAGGTCGAGAAGCGCACCAAGGTCAAGTCCCGCGTCGTGGCCAACACCCTCGCCGAGCTCGTGCGCGATTCCTCGCGCGTGCTCGTCATGGGGCACCGCTTCGCCGATCTCGACGCGCTGGGCGCGGCGGTCGGCGTCTGCTGCCTCGCGCGCAAGTGCGGCGTGCGGGCGAATATCGTGCTCGACCAGGAGCGCAACGCGGCGCGCAGCCTGCTCGAGAGGCTGCTGAAGGAGGACGCCTACCGCGACGCCTTCCTGACTCCGCTCGCGGCGCGCGAGCTCGCCGACGGGCGCACGCTGCTCATCGTCGTGGACACCAACAGCCCCGCGCAGGTCGAGGACCCGGAGCTGCTCGAAAAGTGCAACCGCGTCGCCGTGATCGACCACCACCGCGTCTCGGCCTCCTACATCCACAACGCGGCGCTCGGCTTCCTCGAGCCCTTCGCCTCCTCGGCCAGCGAGCTGATGACGGAGATTTTGCAGGAGCTCGTGGAGCCCAGCGAGGTGCTGCGCTGCGAGGCGGAGGCCATGCTCGCGGGCATCGTGCTCGACACGAAGAGCTTTTACCTGCGCACGGGCGAGCGCACCTTCGACGCGGCGGCCTGTCTGCGCCGCTGGGGCGCGGACACGACCGAGGTCAAGAAGCTCTTCCAGGCCGATATGGAGCACTCGGTCGCGATGTACAAGCTGCTCCAGGAGGTTCGGCAGTACCGGGGCGTGGCGATCGTCGCGGCGAGGCAGCAGCAAAACCGCGTCGTCACGGCCAAGGCCGCAGACCAGCTCCTGAACATCTCGGGCGTGGACGCCTCCATCGTCCTCTCGCCCGACGGCAAGGGCGGGGTCTACGCCTCGGCGCGCTCGATCGGGGAGCTGAACGTGCAGATCCTCATGGAGAAGCTCGGCGGCGGCGGCAACCGCAGCGCGGCGGCCACGCAGATGCCGAACATCGGCGTCGACGAGGCGCTGGAAAAGCTCCGCGCCGCGATCGACGAGTATATGAGCTGAACGCGGCGGAGGGTTTCGCCGACGCACAGCGACCCCTCAGCCACGGCGCTTGCGGGAGACGCGCGGTGCCAGCTCCCCTTACGCTGGGGAGCCAAAGCGGAATGCTACTTATAAACGAAGGAGACAGAAGCATGAAAGTGATATTCAACCAGGACGTGCGCGGGCAGGGACGCAAGGGCGAGATGAAAGAGGTCTCCCTCGGCTACGCCCGCAACTATCTGATCCCGCGCGGGCTCGCCACCGAGGCCACGCCCGACGCCATCAACGCCTTCAAGCTCAAGGAGAAGGCCAAGGCCGCCCAGGCCGCCCGCGAGAAGGCCGAGGCCGAGGCCAACGCCAAGAAGCTCGAGGGCGTGCAGGTCGTCGTGCGCGCCAAGGCCGGCGCCGGCGGCAAGCTCTTCGGCGCCGTCACCTCCGAGGCGATCAGCAAGGCGCTCAAGGAGCAGTTCGACATCGACATCGAGAAGAACAAGATCGTCCAGGCCGACCCCATCAAGACCTTCGGCAGCTACACCGTCAAGGCCAAGCTCGGCTACGAGGTCAGCGGCACGATCAACCTGCTGGTAGTGGAAGGGTGACGATAATGAATAAGTAATGATGAATAATGAATAACTGATGTGTGCCGCTGCGCGGCACGGATTGGAATTATAATCCGTCGGCGCAGCCGACACCATAATTATTCATTATTCATTATTCATTATTCATTATTCATTATTCATTATTCGTTCTTATTGTCCCTTTGGAGGCTGTGGAATGGACGAACTCTTAGGCCGCAAGGTGCCGTATTCCGCGCAGGCGGAGCAGGCGGTGATCGGCTCGCTGCTGATCGACCCCGACTGCGTGCCGGACGTGATGGAGCGGCTGCGCGCGGATGAATTTTATATCAAGCTCCACCGGGACATCTACGAGACCGTCTCCTCGATGTTCGCCTACGGGCAGACCATCGACCCCGTGACGGTGCTCGCGCAGATGCGCGTGCGCGGGCTGTATCAGGAGACCCTGCCCGCCTACGCCGCCGAGCTCATGCGCAACACCCCCACCGCGGCGAACGTGCTCGAGTACGCGGCCATCGTGCGCGACCGGGCGCTGCTGCGCCGTCTCGGCGAGGCCGCCGACGAGATCCGCTCGCTCGTGGACGAGGACTCCGGCGAGGCCGAGACCAAGCTCGAGGCCGCCGAGCGCATCATCTACGCGCTGCGGCAGGGGCGCAATATCGGCGGGCTCATGCCGATCTCCCAGGTCGTGCAGACCGTCTTCGATGAGATGAACGCGGCCGCCTCCTCGGGCAACAAGATCCCTGGGCTCGCGACCGGCTTCCCCGATCTCGACCGCAAGACCCTCGGCCTCAACAATTCCGAGCTCATTCTGGTCGCGGCGCGCCCCGGCATGGGCAAGACGAGCATCGCGCTGAACATGGCGCTGCACGTCGGCCTGAACCTCGGCAAGACCGTGGCGATCTTCTCGCTGGAGATGAGCCGCGAGCAGCTCACGCAGCGCCTTCTCTCGCGCGCGGCGCTCGTGCCGCTCAAGAAGCTGCTGACCGGCGACCTCTCCGAGCAGGACTGGCGCGCTATCTCCGACGCCGCGCAGAGCCTGAGCATGACCAATATCCTCATCGACGACAACCCCTCGCTCACGGTCGCGGACATGAACGCCCAGTGCCGCCGCGTCAAGGATCTCGGCCTTGTGGTCATCGACTACTTACAGCTCATGCAGTCCGCGGGCAGCGGGCACAGCTGGTCGAACGAGAGCCGCACCCAGGCGGTCAGCGACATCAGCCGCATGATGAAGATCATGGCCAAGGAGCTGAACGTCCCCGTCGTCACGGCCTCGCAGCTCTCGCGCGCCAACGAGGCGCGGCAGGACAAGCGCCCGCTGCTGAGCGACCTGCGCGAGTCCGGCGCCATCGAGCAGGACGCGGACGTGGTCATCGGCCTGTACCGCGATTTCTATTATAATAAGGAGTCCGAGTCGCAGGACGCGGCCGAGGCGATCATCCTCAAGAACCGCAAGGGCGAAACCGGCACCGTGCCGCTGATCTGGCGCGCGGAGTATACCTCCTTCCTGCCCGCCGCGACGCGCGAGGAAGATGCGTACTGAGCTGCTGCCCGCGAACGGGCGGGTGCTCTGCGCGGTGTCCGGCGGCGCAGATTCGATGGCGCTGCTGCACCTGCTCCTCGCGCGGGAAGAGCTCACGGTCTGCGCGGCGCACTTCGAGCACGGTCTGCGCGGCGCGGAGAGCGAGGCCGACGCCGCCTTCGTCGAGAGCTGGTGCCGCGAGCGCGGCGTGCGCTGCCTCGTCGGGCACGGCGACACCCGTACCTATGCCCGCGAGCACGGCCTCGGATTGGAGGAGGCCGCGCGGGAGCTGCGCTACGCCTTTCTTGAGGAGGCGGCGGACGCGCTGGGCTGCAATTGCATCGCGACCGCCCACACCGCCGACGACAACGCCGAGACGCTGCTGTTCCATCTCCTGCGCGGGAGCGGCACGGAGGGTCTGCGCGGCATCCCGCCCCGGCGGGGGCGGATCGTGCGGCCGCTGCTCGACACGACGCGCGCAGAGATCGAAGGCTATCTCCGGGAACACGGCGTCGCGCATATTGAAGATACGAGCAACGCCGACGAGCGCTTCAGCCGCAACCGGCTGCGGCGGCGCGTGATGCCGGAGCTGCGCGCGCTCAATCCCCGCGCGAGCGAGGCGATGGGCCGCGCGGCGCGGCTGCTCGAGCGGGACGCGGACTGTCTGGACGGCCTGGCGAGGGACTTCCTCGATGCGCACTATAATGGGGAGAGCCTGGCGGCGGCGCAGCTATGCGCGCTGCATCCGGCGCTCGCCTCGCGCGCCGTGCGCCTGCTCTGGCCGGAGAGCCTGAGCTTTGAACAGACCGAGGCCGTGCTGCGCTTCGCCGCGGGGACGGAATACGGTCTGCTGAGCCTCCCCGGCGGGACGCTCCGGCGCGAGCGCGGGCGGCTCTGGCCGGGCGGCGAGGCGGCGACGGCGAGATTGCCCGAGAGGGCGCTCCCGCGCGACGGGAGTCTCGCGCTGCCGGAGGCGGGGCTTGTGATTTTCTGCGAATCGGCCGTGAAAAGCGAAGAAATTCACGGCTTGTTCAAGACTTATGAGCTGAAATGTGACATGATAGGGAAAACGCTCCTGTGTACCGGCCCGCGCGAGGGGGATCGCTTTCACCCCGCGGGGCGCGGCTGCGGCAAGAGCCTCAAGGCGCTCTTCGCCGAGCGCGGCCTGACGCGCCGCGAGCGCGCGCTGGTTCCGGTGCTGCGCGACGGGCGCGGCGTCCTCGCCGTCCTCGGCTTCGGGCAGGACGAGCGGACGCTGGCGCGGCCGGGCGACAGGATACTGAGGATCTGTTGGACGGAAGCAGAGGTTCCGATCGTGAAAACCTGACAAGTTGGGGGACGGCGGTTCCCGTGTCTCTCCCGAAGGGTATTCCAATCGTTTTTTGACGGGGCTCCGCCTCGGCAAGAACCCCTTGAGGCGAGCATGGCGAGCCCTCGCGCCGATCAAACGCGGCTTGTTCCCCGCAAGCCGCGTGTGATAAGCGTGAGTCTCTCAATTGGGAAACGCAGTTTCACAATTGAAAAGAGGGCGATGACGCCCGGGAGGGAACTATGAACAAAGACATTCAGGAGATCCTGATCTCCAAGGAGGAGATCGAGCGCAAGGTCTCGGAGATCGGCGCGCAGATCAGCCGCGATTTCGCCGGGAAGAACCCGATCTTCGTCGGCGTGCTCAAGGGCTGCTTCATCTTCATGGCCGACCTCATGCGCCATGTCACCGAGGACTGCGCGATGGACTTCATGGTGGTGCGCTCCTACGAGGGCACGACCTCGACCGGCTCGGTCAGCATCATCAAGGATCTGAGCGAGATCATCGAGAACCGCCACGTCATCCTCGTGGAGGACATTCTGGACTCCGGCCGCACGCTCTATTACCTCAAGCAGTATCTGATGGTGCGCCGCCCGGCCTCCATCTCCGTCGTGACGCTGATGGACAAGCCCGCCCGCCGCGAGGCCGACATCCACGCCGACTACTACTGCTTCTACGTCCCGGACTCCTTTGTCGTCGGCTACGGCCTCGACTACAATGAGAAGTACCGGAACCTGCCCTACATCGGCGTTTTGAAGCCGGAAGTCTACGAGAAGAATTGAAGCGCCGAGCGCGAAAGGCGTTTTCGCGCTCAAAGTGAATAGGAAGTGAAGCATTCTTGAAACCCAATCCCAACCGCAGCCGCAGCCGTGATCTCGGCTTTTATATCCTGCTTTTGATCCTCATGGTCACGGTGATCTTCATCATGACCCGCAAGAGCGAGCCCGGCCAGCTTAGCAGCTATTCCGAGCTGGTCGATCTCTTCCGGGAGGAGAAGGTGCAGTCCTTCGTCTACCGCCCCGGCAGCTCCTCCAACCGCGTGATCCTCGAGGTGCGCACGGGCGATCCCGACATGCCGCTCGAACAGCTCAGCTACGATCTCTACAGCTTCTCGGTCTTCTACGAGGACTTCCATGAGATCATTGCCGAACAGTACGAGAGCGGCATCATCGAGAGCTATGACTACGAGACCGGGGTCATCATCCCCTGGTGGGCGAGCATCCTGCCCTATGTGCTGCTCATGGGCGGCGCGATGGCGCTCTGGTACGTCATGATGAACCGCATGGGCGGCGCGGGCGCCGGCGGCGTCGCGCGCTTCTCCAAGGCGCGCACCCGCAGCGGCAGCGACGAGAAGAACAAGAAGACCTTCAACGACGTCGCGGGCTGCGACGAGGAGAAGGAGGAGCTCGCGGAGATCGTCGACTTCCTCAAGGACCCGAAGGCCTATACCGCCATGGGCGCGCGCATCCCCAAGGGCGTGCTGCTCGTCGGCCCTCCGGGCACCGGCAAGACCCTGCTGGCCAAGGCCGTCGCGGGCGAGGCGAACGTGCAGTTCCTGTCCATCTCCGGCTCGGACTTCGTCGAGCTCTACGTCGGCGTCGGCGCGGGGCGCGTGCGCGATCTGTTTGAACAGGCCAAGAAGGCCGCCCCCGCGATCATCTTCATCGACGAGATCGACGCGGTCGGCCGTCAGAGAGGCTCCGGCCTCGGCGGCGGGCACGACGAGCGCGAGCAGACCCTGAACCAGCTGCTCGTGGAGATGGACGGCTTCGGCAGCAACGAGGGCGTCATCGTCATGGCGGCCACCAACCGCGCGGACATCCTCGACAACGCCCTGCTGCGCCCCGGCCGCTTCGACCGCCAGGTCTACGTCGGCCTGCCCGATATCAAGGGGCGCGAGGCTATTTTGCGCATCCACTCCCGCGACAAGCAGCTCGCGGAGGACGTCGATCTGCTCAATATCGCCAAGGGCACGCCGGGCTTCTCCGGCGCGGATCTCGAGAACCTCATGAACGAGGCGGCGCTGCTCGCCGTGCGCCGCAAGCACCGCTTCATCAACCAGGAGGATATCGACGAGGCGATTTTGAAGGTGCAGATGGGCCCCGAGAAAAAGAGCCGCAAGATGTCCGAGCGGGCGAGGCGGCTCACGGCCTACCACGAGTCCGGCCACGCGGTCGCGGCGCATTTCCTCGAGCACGTCGACCCCGTGCACTATATCACGATCATCCCGCGCGGCGCGGCGGGCGGCTTCACGCTCTTCCGGCCGCAGGAGGATCTGGAGAACTTCACCTCCCGGCAGGAGATGTTCGAGAACATCGTGGTCGCCCTCGGCGGCCGCACGGCGGAGAAGCTCTTCCTCGACGATATCTCCACCGGCGCCTCCGGCGATATCCAGCAGGCCAGCGCCCTCGCGCGCGACATGGTCATGCGCTACGGCATGAGCGAGCGCCTCGGCCCCATCTCCTACGACAACTCCGGCCACAGCATCTTCATCGGGCGCGACTTCGGCCAGACCAAGAGCTACTCCGAGGAGACCGCCGGCATGATCGACGAGGAGGTCAAGAAGATCTTCGACGAGGCGTCGGCGCGCTGCGAGCAGCTTCTGAGCGAGCACGCCGCCGAGCTTCGCGCGATCGCCGAGTATCTGCTGCAAAACGAGACCATGGAGAAGGAGGTCTTCGACTGCTTCTTCGCGACCGGGGAGTTCCCGAAGGACGACCCGAAGCTCGCGCGCCAGGCGCGCAGCGACGCGAGCATCGAGCGCCCCGCGCGCAAGATCTCGATGACCGACGGCTACGCCGAGGCGGAAGCGGAGGCGGAAGAGCCGGCGGAGACTGCGGAGGACAAGCCGCAGACCGACCCGCCGGAGGAACCGCGGGAATAATATCTTGAAAAGAACACACGGCGGATTCGCTTTCGCGAATCCGCCGTATTGTTTTCGCATCAGGTTCGTTCGGCAAGCGTACCGATATAACGTAGGGGCGACCCTTGCGGTCGCCCGCTGTCCGACACACTACACAGCGGGCTACTTCTCTCCGATCAGGAAACGAGTTAGCTTGAAGCGGAGCAGCAGACTGGCTATCAGAGTCGAGAGCGTCAAAGCCAAGATGAAATTGACGGCCGCAGTCAGATACGGATTGACATGACCGCCTAGCCAGTACTTTGAGAGGTGTGTGATTTGCTGATGAAACAGATAGATAGGCATGGCCCGCTTTGACAGGAACAAGAATCTTTTATCGTCTCGCCACGGAAAGACGTCCGCCAGAAGCTGAAGTATGGAAAACGCCGTCACGGCGCCCAGCGTACACAGGACGAGATCCGTGATTCTGACAGCCAGTTTTGCCGTCATTCCAGTGTCAGGCAGCGTAAGGGTAACTGCAAAAAGCGCCGTATACAATATGGCACAGATTCCGGCGGCTTTTCCCGAGAGCTACCAGCTCTTTTGTCTGAGTTTGAATCCCAGGTAAAAAAACCAGAAATAATGACATGCAAAGGAGAAACTGAAGGGGTCAAGGCTCAGGAAATGTCCTGCCGCCTGCCCTGCTGCATACAATGCGGCAGATATGGCCAATCCGCTTGTCGTGCTGCGCTCCAGTACGCCAGACAGCGGCCAGAACAGCAGAAAGACCAGAAATAAAGCCCAAAGGAACCAAAGATGCGACGGGCTGGACGCCAGAATAAAGTCTACAAAAAACGCCCTTGCCGAGTAGTGATACAAGAGTGAGTTGATCGGCCCCGCCCATAGCAGAGCCACAAACAACGCGGGAACTGCCAATCGTTTCACTTTGGCAAGCGCAAAAGGAATGAAGCTGGCATACTTCCCTTTTTCCATTTTCAGCGCGTAGAAAACATAGCCGGAGACCAGAAAAAACGTATAATTATGGAAGCCGGCAAGCCATTTGGCGGATATCGACAACGGCATGCAGATCAATGTCGTATCATCTCTCCAATACAAAATGCTGTGGTAAAGAATAATCACTAGCATCAGTATGGTTTTTATGTACGTGCAGTTCTCAAGCTGTCTGTCCGCCAGACGTCGGGCGGTTTGCTCTCCCACATCAATCCCTCTTTTCGTTTCTTCGGCCTTCGACGGCAAAACCTCCTCTGCCGCGAGAGCGTCAGGGAAGCTCCTGTGATTCACTCCGCGCACAGCGCGAGTTTGGCGTACATGTCTTCGAGGATGAAGCGCACGTCCACAGAGTCGTAGACGCGGATCGCTTTGCCGCCGGGGTTCGGGAGATAGCGCAGGTCGTCGCCGATCAGCGGCGCGGTCTCGGTGTGGAAGTTGCCGCGCCAGAGGCACTGGAGCAGCGCACCGACCACCGGCGAATCGCCGAGCGACCAGTTCTCGCCCCGCCGCAGCGCCCAGGGCTCCTCGCTCGTGAAGTTATAGTCCTCGAGCTGCCCGTACAGATAGCGCCCGAGTTTCCCGCAGGGGCGCACGCGCGCAGCGAGCTCGGCGAGGCTGACCTCCATCGTGCTGTAGACGTTCAGCGGGAGCTGCCAGACAGCGGCCTTCGAGGCCATCAGCACGCGCGCCGCCGCGATATCCTGCATCAGATTGAACTCCCCGCAGCCCGCCGGGTAGGGGCCGCCGCCGATCCAGACCACGGTCAGCCGCTCGGCTATCGCCGGGCAGCGGTTGAGCGCCGCCGCCACATCCGTGAGCGCGCCCTGCACGGTCACATACAGCGCTCGCGGATCGTCCCGCAGCGCCTCTTGGATCAGGAAATCCACGCCCTCGCTCGCGGGGGCGTCGTTTTCGTCCAAAAGCGGAGCCTCACAGCCGCGCAGCGCGGGCACGTCGTCGAGCCCGGCGGCGTCGAGCAGGGTCAGCAGCTCCTTATAGCTCCGCTCCATCGTCGTGCGCGTCCCCGGCGCTTTGCTCTCAAAATGCGCGGCGATCACGCCCCGCACGTCGAAGAGCGGCGTCAATAGCTGGTGGGCGATCGCAAACTGGTCGTCCGCCTCGTTCTTCACGTCGGAGGAGATCACGACGCGCACCTGCTTTTCCATCGGCACGCGCAGCCTCATGCGCGCGAGCAGCTCGTCTCGTCTCACGGCGTCTCTCTTTCGTTTACAGAATGTCCAGCAGACCGCTGACGGCGCTCATGTTGTAGTCGCCCGCGCCGTTCAGCGCGGCGTCGCCGACGCAGGCCGCTTTCATGCCGCCCGCGTGCGCCGCCTCCGCGCCGGAGACCGCGTCCTCCACGACGAGGCACTGAGCGGGCTCGAGCCCCAGCATCTCGGCCGCCTTCAGGAAGACCTCGGGGTCGGGCTTGGAGCGGGTGATGTTGTTGCCGTCGGAGACCGCGTCGAAGTAGCCGTCCAGCCCGATCTGCTTCAGGATGAAGGGCGTGTTCTTCGAGGACGAGCCGATCGCGAGCCTGTAGCCGCGCGCGCGCAGCGTATCGAGGGTCTGCTTCACCTCGTCGCTGAGGTCGGCAGGGCTCATCTGCTTGAGCGATTCGCGGTAGATATCGTTCTTCTCGGTCGCGAGCGCGACCTTCTCCTCCTCGCTGAGCGCGGGGCCGGCATAGCCCTCGAGCACGATCTCGAGGCTCGCCATGCGGCTCACGCCGCGCAGCCGGTTGTTGACCGTCCGGTCGAAGGGGATGTGCAGCTTGTCGGCCAGCGCCTTCCACGCGAGATAGTGGTACTCGTCGGTGAAGCAAATAACGCCGTCGAGGTCAAAGATAACAGCCTGGTATTTCATCGTCATGTTCTCCTTTTTTGATTCAGTATTTCAGATAGTCCTTCCCGCAGTAGGGGTCGACGGGGCTCACGCCCTTGAAGTCGCTGCGGCCCATGACCTTCTCGACGATCGCGCGCTGATACTGCGGCTCGCCGCTGTAGGCGTTGATGAAGGTCTCGACCATCGGCGCGTCGAAGAGGTGGTAGGGATAGGCCGTGCTGATCATCAGCACCGGGATCTCGGCAACCCCGGCGCCGACATCGTGCCGATCCGCTATGACCGGAACGAGAGCATCCACGAGAAGAACGCCGTCCCCCTGAGCGCCATCCCCTACACCTCCATCGAGGCGCGCTACGCGACCGAGGCGAAGATGCTCGAGGCCATCCGGCGCGGCGATATCTCCGAGGCGACCTATCAGCAGAACCTCTTCCTCGGCTACGCCGTCGACCAGCGCATCTCCGATTCCCTGCGCAACTCCAAGGACATGGTCATCGCCGCGAGCGCGGTCATGCGCAAGGCCGTGCAGCAGGCGGAGGTGCATCCGCTGTACATCGACGGGCTGAGCGGCGAGCTGCTGCGGGAGATCGAGGAGGCGGAGAACGGGCAGCAGCTCCAGGCGCTCTCGCAGCGCATGGTGCGGCAGTACTGCGTGCTCGTACAGACCTATTCGCGCGAGCGCTACTCCGGCGTCGTGCGAGACGTGCTCAACTTCGTGGATTTCCACTATATGGAGCCGCTGAGTCTGGACAGCCTCGCGCGCAAGTACGCCGTGAACAAGAACTATCTCTCGACGCGCTTTTCGCGCGAGGTCGGCATGACGCTGACGGATTACATCAACCTCACCCGCGTGCGCCGCTCGCTCAAGCTGCTGAGCGATTCCGCGCTCTCCATGCAGGAGATCGCCGAGCGCGTGGGCTTCTCCGACGCGAATTACTACACCCGCATCTTCAAAAAGATCCACGGCGCCTCCCCCAACGAATACCGCCGCTCGCTCAAGAAGAGCTGAGCCAACCGAATGCGGCCCCGGAGATTTCTCCGGGGCTGCATTGGAATTGCGGGAACAGCTTCACTTCACGCAGGCCATGCCGGCGGCGAGGGCGGCCTTGTTGCCCTCGAGGAAGCGCGCCTTGCGCTCGCCGAGCTCGATGCGGATGGCCTCGTGCATGTGCTCGAGGCTGCACACGTCTGTCGCCGCCATGAGCGCGCCGAGAATGGCGACGTTCGCGCCCTTCGGGTTCTTGACTTCCTCGGCGATGCGGTTGGCGTCGCAGTAGACGACCTTGATGTCCGTGCGCGCCTCCTTCTTGTCGATCAGCGAGGAGTCCACGACGAGCACGCCGCCGGGCTTGACGGCGCTCTCAAACTTGAGCATCGACGGCAGGTTCATCGCGATGACGGCGTCGGCCTCGGCCACGAGCGGGGAGCCGATGGGCTCGTCGGAGATCGTCACGGAGCAGTTGGCGGTGCCGCCGCGCATCTCCGGGCCGTAGGACGGCAGCCACGCGACGTGCTTGCCCTCGAGCATACAGGCCATGGCCACGAACTTGCCGACCAGCAGCATGCCCTGGCCGCCGAAGCCGGCGAAAATATACCGTTTCGTCATTTCTGTTCAGCCCCCTTGTCCTTGTACACGCCCAGCGGGTAGTAGGGGATCATGTTCTCCTCGAGCCACTTCATCGCCTCGACCGGGCTCAGGCCCCAGTTGGTCGGGCAGGCGGAGAGCACCTCGATCATGCAGAAGCCCTTCCCGTCGAGCTCATACTGCATAGCCTTTTTGATGGCCTTTTTCGTCTTGATGATGTTGGCGGTGTTGTTGACCGCGCAGCGCTCGATATAGTAGGAGCAGGGCACCTGCGCGAGCATCTCGCTCATCTTGATCGGCGCGCCGCACCAGGCCTCGTCGCGGCCGCGCGGGGAGGTCGTGGTCTTCTGGCCGACGAGCGTGGTCGGCGCCATCTGGCCGCCGGTCATGCCGTAGATCGCGTTGTTGACGAAGACCGTGACGATCTTCTCACCGCGGTGGGCGGCGTGGACGATCTCGCAGGTGCCGATGGAGGCCAAATCGCCGTCGCCCTGATAGGTGAAGACCAGGGTGTCGGGCTTGGCGCGCTTGACGCCGGTCGCGACGGCGGGGGCGCGGCCGTGGGGCGCGGCGAACATGTCGCAGTTGAAGTAATCGTAGGCGAAGACCGAGCAGCCGACCGGCGCGACGCCGACGACGTTGCCGGCCTCGAGCTTGCCCTCCTTCACCAGCTCGTCGACGCACTCGGCGACCAGGCGGTGGATGATGCCGTGGTTGCAGCCGGGGCAGTAGTGGAACTGCTTGTCGGTCAGGAGCTGTGTTTTCTCAAATATGACAGACATCTTACTTGCCCTCCTTCATTTCGCCGATCTTCTCCATGATCTCCGCGACGGTCGGGAACTGGCTGCCGCAGTGCCCCAGGAACTCGACCGGCTTCGCGCCGTTGAGCGCGAGCTTCACGTCCTCGAGCATCTGCCCCTCGTTGACCTCGATATCGAGCACGGCCTTGACGCCCGGCTGCGCCGCGGTCTCCTTCAGGTGCTCGTAGGGGAAGGGCCAGACCGTGATCGGGCGGAAGAGCCCCGCCCTGATCCCCTGCGCGCGCAGCTCGTCGACGGCTGTCCTCGCGACGCGGGACACGGTGCCGAAGGCGGTCAGGATGAACTCGGCGTCCTCGGTCCTGTAGTTCTCCCACATCTGCTCGTTCTTCTCGGCCTCGCGGTAGATGGCCTGGAGGACGTTCGTGTGCTCGGAGAGCTCCTCGGTGCTGATGTAGAGGGAGTTCAGGACGGCGCGCTTTGCGGGATCGTCGCCGGGCTTCCAGCCGGTGGCCGCCCAGGGCTTCTTCTCGGGATCGACGTGGTACTCGACCATCTCGGGCATCTCGACGGGCTCCATCATCTGCGCGATGATGCCGTCGAGCAGGAAGAGCACGGGCATACGGTATTTCTCGGCCTTGTCGTAGGCGAACATCATCATGTCCACGACCTCCTGGATCGAGGAGGGGGCGTAGGTCAGCAGATGGTAGTCGCCGTTGCCGCCGCCCTTGACGCCCTGGAAATAGTCGCCCTGCGAGGCCTGGATGTTGCCGAGGCCGGGGCCGCCGCGCATGACGTTCAAGATCACGCAGGGCACCTGCGCGCCCGCGCAGTAGGAAATGCCCTCCTGCTTGAGGGAGATGCCGGGCGAGGACGAGGAGGTGATGACGCGCGCGCCGGTGCCGGCCGCGCCGAACACCATGTTGATCGCCGCGATCTCGCTCTCAGCCTGGAGATAGCAGCCGCCGAGCTCGGGCATCCGCGCGGACATGTACTCGGGGATCTCCGTCTGCGGGGTGATAGGATAGCCAAAGAAGAAACGGGCGCCGGCGCGGATGGCGGCCTCCGCGATCGCCTCGCTCCCCTTCATAAGAGTCAGTGCCATTTTCGTCTCCTCCTTAGTCTCTTTCGATGCGGATCGCCACATCCGGGCAGGTCCGCGCGCAGGACGCGCAGCCGATGCAGGCCTCCGGGACTGCGACCGAGACGGGGTGGTAGCCCTTCGCGTTCAGCTTGGCCTTGGAGAGAGCCAGCACGCCCTTCGGGCAGGCCCGCACGCACAGGCCGCAGCCCTTGCAGACAATCTCGTTGATTGTGAGCTTTACCATGATCTTACCTCTTTTCCCATATCGTTTTCTATCCGTTCATCCGTCCTCCGACGGGGGAATACATAACAATCAATTACCGCTTTGGCTCCCCTGCGCAAGGGGAGCTGTCGCGAAGCGACTGAGGGGTCGCGTGGTCTTGCACACCCCTCCGGCGCTGCGCGCCACCTCCCCTCCGCGTTCCGCGAGGGGAGGCTCTGCCCTTACGACATATCGTTTCTGTAATATCTGCCGGGGCGGGGGTTGGAGGGGTTGTCGTCGAGGCTCGTGATCCAGGAATCCCAGTCGCGGCGCATATAGGTGTCGATCGCGAGCGGCGTGCCGATGTATCTCGGGTCGTGCCCCTCGGCCAGGAAGCGCTCGAGCAGCTCCTTCTTCCCCGAGGTATAGGCCACGGGCACACCCGTGCGCTCGGAGACCTCGCGCAGCAGCTCGTAGCCGTCGCGCAGCTCGGCCTCGGTCGTGAGCCCGGCGAGGTTCGTGTTGTTGATCATGCCGGTGATCCTCAGCCGCGCGTGGATCTGCATCTCCTCCTGGAGCTTGATGATCCGCTCCACCGTGCCCGCGAGCGGGCGGCGGACGTTCACGACGTTCAGCACCTCGAGCGCGCCGGGTTCGAGCTCGGCGAAGTCCTGATGATAGCGCCCGATTGCCGTCGCGCCGACCGCGTCGCCGCCTACGTCGAAGATGACGGTGTCCCAGTCCATCGCGAAGGCCGAGGCGACCTCGGCGGGCAGCGAGAGCGTCTCGATGCCGGCGCAGGCGAAGTTCGGCGAGACGAGGCGGATCTCCTTCATCCGCGCCATGCGGCCGCGCTCGGTGAGGCGGAAGTAGGTGTTCACCATGTCGAGGTCGAGCAGCTCCGTGCGCTTGCCCGCCTCCGCCGCCTGGAAGGCGAAGTTCAGCGCCAGCTCCGTTTTGCCGCTGCCATAGTTGCCGATCAGGACATAGACCTTTTTCATACCGCGCCTCGCTGTAGTAATTTCATAAATATCGCAGTTGCGACCAGTGTCATTTTAGCATTTCTGCACAGAAACAACAATCCGCAAAATGCACAAGAAAGTGGAAATAAAAAGTGCGGGTTGACGAAGAGGAAAAAGTTTTGCTCTTCTTTCCGCACATAGATACATGTATTCACATATTATGCTTGTATATCGGCGCAAATTCTCCGGAGAATGGAACAGGGCGGGCGGCACGGCCTTTGGCCGTTCCGCCCGCCCTTGCGCTCACCGCTCGAAAAGGCGCAGCAGCGCCGCTTTCCCCTTGCCGCCGTAGGGGTGCTCGCGCAGGGGGAGGTTCAGGCGCGGCGAGCCGATCAGCACGGTCGAGGGGTGGGTGAACTCGCGGAAGCCCCACTCCCCGTGGTAGGCGCCGAGGCCGGAGTGCCCGACGCCGTTGAAGGGCGCGCCGCGCACCATCATGTGCAGACAGACCTCGTTGATGCAGCCGCCGCCGAACTGCATCCTTTGCATGACGCCCTGCGCCCAGGCGACATCGCGCGTGAAGAGATAGAGCGCAAGGCCGTGCTCCCGCCCCTCGATGGTCTCGAGCAGCTCGTCGATCTTATCGTCCGGGTAGGGCACGACGGGCAGCAGGGGGTTAAAGAGCTCGCGCCGGACGAGCGCCTCGTCCGCGCCGACGGGATAGAGGAGCGTCGGCTCGAATCTGAGCGTCTGCGGGTCGCCCCGGCCGCCGAAAACGATCCTGTCGCGGTATGCCTCCGCGGCGGCGGCGCACCTGTCCCAGGCCGCGCGGTCGATGAGCCGCGGGTATTCGGGATTGCGCAGCGGCTCAGAGCCGAGGCGGGACGTGAAGGCGGCCTTGAGCTCGCGCAGCAGCCCGTCCGCGGCCTCCTCGGCCACGGCGACCTGGTTGATGTTGATGCAGACCTGCCCGGCGTTCAGCAGCTTCATGAAGGCGATCTTGCGCGCGGCGTCCCGGAGATCGGCGTCGCGGCGCACGACGCACCAGTTGCCCGTCTCGCCGCCGAGCTCGAGCGCGGTCGAGGTCAGGTTCTTTGCCGCGGCCTCGAGCACGCGCCGCCCGACGCGCGGCGAGCCGGTGTAGAAAATTTTGTCGAAGCGCTCATTGAGGCAGAGCTCGGCGACCTCGTGCCCGCCGTCGAGCAGCGTGATGTACTCGGGCGGGAAGGTCTCGGCGACGAGGCGCTTGAGCGCGGCGGTGCAGTGGACGGACTTGGAGCTCGCCTTGATTACGGCGGTGTTGCCGCCCGCGATGCTCGCCGCGAGCACGCCGAGGGAGAGCAGCACCGGGAAGTTGAAGGGGCTTATCAGCAGCGACACGCCGTAGGGCTGGGCGTAGACCTTCGTCACGAGGCTCGGGAAGGCGTGCAGCCCGCTCCACAGCGTCTTCGGCCGCGCCCAGCGGCGCAGGGAGCGCAGCATCTCGTTGATCTCGAGCACGAGGCTCCCGATATCGCAGAAATAGGCCTCGAAGGGCGCGCGCCCGAGATCGGCGTTGAGCGCCTCGGTCAACTCATCCTCGTGCGCGAGCACGGCGGCCTTGAGCTTACGGAGCGCGGCGAGCCGGAACTCGATATCGAGCGTCGCGCCCGTGCGGAAATACGCCCGCTGGCGCTCGACCAGCGCGTGAACGTCTTCGGCTGTGGTCATAGGAGCCTCCTTTTTTTATTCCCACTCATTCTTCCCGGAACCCTTCCCCGTGTACCTCGGTGGAGTCCATGACGAAGGTGAAGGCCGCGGGATCGGCCTCGCGGATGATGCGCAGGGTCTGCGCGAGCACCCGGCGGCGCGTCACAGTGACGACCATCTGCTTGTCGCGCCCGGTATAGCCGCCCTGCGCGGGCAGGATCGTCGTGCCGCGCTCGGTGTGTGCGTTCAGCGCCGCCGAGACCGCCTCGCCCCGGTCGGTCACGGTGTAGATCACCTTCGCGTAGTCCACGCCCTGGGCGAGCGCGTCGATCACCTTCGAGGAGACCCAGATCGTGATCGTGGAGTACAGCGCGACCTCGATCTCGCGGAAGATCAGCACCGCGAAGGCCACGACCGCCGCGTCCACGATCAGCAGCAGCGTCCCGGAGGGGACGTTCGGGAAGACGCGGCGCAGCAGCAGCGCCGCGAGATCGGTGCCGCCGGTGCTGACGCCGCGCAGGAACAGCACCCCGACGCCAAAGCCGCTGAGCGCCCCGCCGAAGACCGCCGCGAGCAGGGGGTTGTTCGTGTAGCCGGGCAGCAGGGCGTCGAGCCAGTCGATGAAAAACGAGAGCAGCACCGTCGCGAGCAGGGTCATCGTCAGCGCGTGCGCGCCCTGGAGCCGCCAGGAGGCGAGCAGCAGCGGCACGTTCAGCAGCAGCGTCCAGACGCCGACGTGCAGCGGCGAAACGGACGCGAGCGCCGTCGCGAGGCCGGACACGCCGCCGGGGGCGATATCGTTCGGGATCGTGAAGACGGCGATCGCGAGGGCGACAAGGAAGCTCCCCGCGAGCGCGAAGAGCACGTCCTTCCCAAAGCCCAGCCAGCCCTCCGGGCCGAGGAGCTTCTTGATGGGCGACTCCTTCATAGCGGCGAGCCTCCTTTATACAATGAATATCTAATAACAAATCCGTCGAGAAGCTTCTGAGCTTTGCAGTTTACGGGAGTTTTTCAGCCAAGAATCGACACAAAAAAGGAGTCCTCTGCACCGATGATGGGTAACCACTCAGGCTGTTTCTATTCGGCTATCAAAGCAGACTGCCCAGGTAGAAAACGCCGAAAATGCGGGATTCTGACAGCTTCACAGGAGCACTTCTGAACCGCGTAAAGCAATATAACCCACCGCTTTACAGCAGGGATGGCTGAGCGCCGGGAGCCGCTTTCTCGTGAAAGGGGCTCCTAAGAGCGAGAACCTTGTGATTCCTATGTTCTTGGGTCAATGTGAAAAGAAATCTACCCATCATGAGTGCAGAAGAGCCGTTTCTCTTGGGATCGTAAGCTTGACCGCCGTTCCGCCGCCCTCGCGGGATGTGATGCTCATGCTGCCGCCGCACATCAGATCCAGCCGCTGGCGGATGTTGTTCAGCGTGGTGTGGGGCTTGCTTTCGTCAGAGGGATCGAAGCCGGAGCCGTCGTCCTCCACCGTGATCTCGACGCCGGTATCCGTCTGCCGCGTCCGGACGGAGATGTGCAGCGGCCCGGCGTAGAGGTTCATGCCGTGCTTGACGGCGTTTTCCACGATGGGCTGCAAGGTCAGCGGAGGCAGACGGAAAAAGGTGAAGGGCGTGTCGTACTCCACGCTCAGCTTGTCCTTATGCTGCGCCTGCTCCACAGCGAGATAGGCGCGGGTATGCTCCAGCTCCTCGGAAAAGGGGATGGGGTTCTCGCTGGCCACGGCGTTGAAGTTCTTGCGCAGGTAGTCGGTGAAATCCTTCGTGACCTGCCGGGCCTTCTGGGGGTCCTGATTGCAGAGGCTGTAAATGCTCATCAGGGTATTGTAGATGAAGTGGGGCCGCATTTGCAGCACCATGACGCTGGCGCGCTGGTGGGCGATCTCCTGCTGCTGCCGGGCGATCTCCCGCTGGCGGCGCCGATCCTGCTCGATCTGATCGGACAGGACGAGGCCGTACATGGACAGGGTGGAGAGAACGTAGCTGATGTCGATGAGCGGATAGACATCCAGAAAAAGCTGCACCAGCAGCGCCAGGATGATCGGCAATACGGCGATGAGAAGGCTGACGAAGGTCTTGCCTGAGAGCCGCTCCCGCCGCTTTATCGTCCCTGCGAGATTGAGCGTCAGGATGGCGATGAGCGGCAGCAGCAAAAGAGGATACACAGGCCCGCGGGTATACACGTTGTCCGCGGAGACATAGGCGAAAACACCGGTGATGGGAGAAACGACCAGCAGAACGATATAGGCCGCCCATAGAATGAACACGGAGCGCATCAGACGGCTTTTGCGTACCTCCTCCCCACCGGAGTGCAGCAGATACACCGTCAGCATGGGCATGGGCAGCGAGAGGATCAGGCATTCCGCAAGGCTCGCACAATACATGAGCGCCATCGGGCCGGGACGATAAGTCAGGATACAGTCCATGAAGCCGGAGAGGCAGCAGAGCAGGAAAACAATATAATAGTCCAGAAAGAAACGCTTGTTCCAGCGGTCGATACCGGGGATGACGGCGGCGAACCACAGCCCCATGACACTCATCACCAGCGCTGCGCTGAGGATGACAATGTAGAAGACGTCAATCCAACTGTTCAAAAGTCTCCTCCTCCTCGAACGGGAAGCGCAGCACGGAAAGCTGTCTGCGCACACTCTCCGCCGTCAAGGGCTTGACCAGGAAGCCGCAGGCGCCGGTGCCCCATGCCTCGAGAGCATACTCCGGATAGGCGGTCAGAAAAATCACCCTGGTGAAGGGATTGATCTCACGCAGCGTGCGGCAGAGCTCCAAGCCGCTGGATGCTCCCAGCTCGATATCCAGAATGGCCAGGGCGACCCGGTTCGCTTTCGCGTAGTCGATCGCCTCCTGCGGCCAGACAAAGCCCGTGACCGAGGCGTTGGGCAGCACCTCCTCCAGAACGGCCAGACTGTCGGAGAGGAGGATATCGTTGTCGTCCACCATGATAATGTCGGGGGAGTCGCCGCTCTTCGCCGCGGCGGAGAGCAGAATGCCCACGTCCACCTCCAGTATTCCGGCCAGACGGGCGATCATGACGGTGTCCGGCAGACGGATGCCGTTTTCCCAGCGGGACACCGTGGCTTTGGTAACGTACATGCGCGCTGCCAGCTCCTGCTGTGACAGTCCGCGCTCCGTCCTTATTTTTTTGAGGGTTTCCGGAAAAAGAATACTCATGCTTAAGCTCTCTCTGTTCTCGACTTCTTCTGTTCCGTGAAAACAAAATATGAAGGAATATAAAAACTCATTTATAGCATACTCATCAAATCAAAAAAATGCAAGGGGGAAAGCAGCCAACGAGGTGTTTCCAATCTGGAAACACCTATTGATTTTTGATGTTGAATAGCGCAAAACTACAAAACGTGTTCTCAATATGGCGTTCCAGACAAAGAAATCATGTATCTATTCACATTATCACTTGTTGCCAACAAATCCTGCCGGAAAGCACTTGCGCCGCGCGGCGACTTGTTGTATAATGGGCGCGCCTGTATCCGGGTGTAGCCCAGTTGGTAGGGCGCGACATTTGGGATGTCGAAGCCGGGAGTTCGAGTCTCCCCACTCGGATTGCATGAGGCTGTCTCAAAACGTTTGCCGTTTTGTCATCCTGAGGAGCTTCGTTCGGAAGGATCTTCCTGTTTGAAGCTTTTGAGAGCTTTTCAAGAAAGATTCTTCGCTTCGCGAAGCCATGACACGGCGTTTTGAGGCAGCCCTGTTCTTCTATCGGCAAGAAATAGATACCGCCTTCCGCCGCTCTGTCTGCTTTTTGCCGATAATGGCGCAGACTGTTTTCGAGGCGATAAGGAACTGTGCAGAAATAAGTTGAACAAAGATGGCTTAGGATTTTTCGTCTGTAGCAAGGCGGCAAATCGCAGGAATACTTTGTGTATTTCAAGATTTGGCAACGAAGCTACAGGCGAAAAAGACAAGCCAGATTGTTCAAGTTATTTCTGAACAGTTCCTAAGCGTGGACATGTCGGAGCAGCCCTGCTATGCCATCTTTTTTGGTATAGCAGGGCTTTATTATTATGATAGTCTGATCATCTTTGGCAGATTTCCCGGCAGCTTGGCAACGACGCCCGACGCAGCCTCGCCTTCACAGGGCGGATGACCGGAATCGCAAACCGCGATTGCCGTGCCTGTGAGCGCGTGAATGTGCGTGCGGAATTCGCATCCCGCGCTTTTTGCCGCAGGCCGTGGCATATACTGAACGGGAGGGGCGCGCGCCGCTCAGGGCGGCAGGGGGGCAAATGGTAACAGTTCACGCTCGTGCCCACTGGGGGGAGTTCAGAGGGGGAACGCCCTCTGATTCCCGCCCGTGAGGGCGGGAACAAAATCAGATTCGTTTTTGACGGGGCTTTGCCTCGGCAAAAACACCCTGAGCCGAGCAGTGCGAGGCCTCGCGTCGACCAAAGCGCGGCGTCTCCCGCAAGCCGCGCTGCGATAAGCGCGAGTGAATCTAACTGTTCAGCCCCCTCCGGGGGGGCTGAACAGTTACCACGTCGTGCCTCACTCCCGATTCCCAACTGAATAAAACTCTTGCCAAGACCCCGAGAATCGTGTATACTCAATTGTCTGTGTGAAGGAGACTGTTATGGATGATCGTGCCATTGGGATATTCGACTCCGGCCTGGGCGGGCTCACGGGGCTGACGGCTCTGCGCGCGCTGCTGCCGGAGGAGGATATCATCTATTTCGGCGATACGGGGCGCATGCCCTACGGCGGGCGGCCGACGGAGCAGCTTCGCCGGATGGCGCAGCAGAACCTCGATTTCATGGCGTCCTTCGGCGTGAAGGCGATCTTCGTCGCCTGCGGGACGCTCTCGAGCACGGCGGCCGATCTGATCGCGCGCTGCCCGATCCCGAGCTTCGGCGTGCTGCGCCCGAGCGTCGAGGCGATGGCGCGCGTCCCCGGCGACGGGCCGCTCGCCGTCATCGCGACGGAGGCGAGCATCCGCAGCGGCGCATTCGCCGCCGCGCTCTCCGCGCGCTGCCCCGAGCGGGTGATCCTGCCCGTCGCCTGCCCGAACTTCGTCCCGCTCATCGAGAGCGGGCACACCCGCGCGGGCGACATCGCGCTCGACGACGCGCTGGAGCGCTACCTCGGCCCGGTCAGGGCCGTCGGCGCCCAGGCGCTGCTCTACGGCTGCACCCACTACGGCATCATCGACGAGGCCGTGCGCGGCTATCTCGGCCCCGGCGTCCAAACGGTCAGCGCGAGCGCGTGTACCGCGCAGGCGCTGCGGGACTATCTGGTCGAGCGCGGTCAGACCGGCGGCAGCGGAAGGACGCGCTTTTTCACGACCGGCTATCCCCCGGCCTTCGCCGCCGGGGCGGAGCGTCTGCTCGGATATAAGCTGCCCGCGCCGGTTGAAATCGCCGCGATACAGGACATGAATCCCTGAGAGGAACGGAGAGCTTGCATGAAGGATAAAAAGAAACAGAAGCAGCAGGACGTGTGGATCTCCATCCACAGCATCAACGGCTGCGACGACGAGGAGCCCGACAGCCTTGACTTTTCGACCGACGGACAGTATCTCTTCCGCGGCGGCGAGGGGCGGCTGAGCTATTGGGAGAGCGAGGTCACGGGGCTCGAGGGCACGCGCACGAGCGTGACGATCCGCCCGGACGAGGTCGTGGTCGACCGCGAGGGTACGGTCAAGAGCCGCATGATCTTCAAGGAGGGCAGCAAGAGCTCCTTCCTGTATACGACGCCCTTCGGCCAGGCCACGATGGGCGTGGACACGCGCCGCATCCGCCGCAGCGTCGATGAGCGCGGCGGGCAGGTCGAGATCGACTATGTGGTGGACATGGAGCACGCGGTCGTCGCGCGCAACAAGTTCCAAATCACGATTAGACAGTTGGGAGAATAAGACGATGAATCTGATTCAGGCCGCAAAGGACAGCGTCAGCGCGGTTTTACAGGCGGCATATGAAAAGGCCGCCGCGAAGGGGCAGCTCCCCGCCGGGGCCGCGCTCAGCGGGACGGTGGAGATCCCGAAGGATATCGCAAACGGCGATTTCGCCGCGAACCACGCGATGGCCGGGGCGCGCGCGCTGCGCATGGCGCCGAGGAAAATCGCCGAGGCGCTGATCGAGAACAGTGATCTCGAGGGCACCTGGTTTGCCTCGCTCGAGGCCGCCGGCCCCGGCTTTCTGAACTTCCGCCTCTCGGAGAAGTGGTACGCCGACGTGCTGGCCGCTATCGCCGCCGAGGGCGCGGACTACGGCCGCTGCGAGCTCGGGCAGGGGCGGCGCGTGATGGTGGAGTTTGTCTCCGCCAACCCCACCGGCCCCATGCACATGGGCAACGCCCGCGGCGGCGTGCTGGGCGACGCGCTGGCGAGCGTGCTCGACCGCGCGGGCTACAAGGTCTGGCGCGAGTTCTACGTCAACGACGCGGGCAACCAGATCGAGAAGTTCGCCTGCTCCATCGACGCGCGCTACCGGCAGCTCATCCTGGGCGAGGACGCGGTGGAGTTCCCCGAGGACGGCTACCACGGCGACGATATCCGCGAGCTCGCGGCGGCCTTCCGCGCCGAGGAGGGCGACGGCTGGCTGGAAAAGAGCGTCGAGGAGCGCCACGCCGCGCTGGCCGCCTTCGGTCTCAAGCGCAATATCCCGAAGATGCAGGCGGATCTCCGCCGCTACGGCATCGAGTACGACCAGTGGTTCTTCGAGTCCACGCTGCACGAGAGCGGCTACGTCGCCGAGAGCGTGAACGCGCTGACCGCGCGCGGCTGCACCTACGAGAAGGACGGGGCGCTGTGGCTCGCGACCTCGCGGCTTTTGACCGAAAAGCTGCGCGCGCAGGGCAAGAGCGAGGAGGAGATCGAAAAGCTCGAGCTCAAGGACGACGTGCTGCGCCGCGCCAACGGCTTCTACACCTACTTTGCCGCCGATATCGCCTACCACCGCAACAAGCTGGAGACGCGCGGCTTCGACTGGGCGATCAACGTCTGGGGCGCGGATCACCACGGCCACGTCGCCCGGCTCAAGGGCGCGCTCGACGCCCTCGGCCTCGACGGGGAGCACCGGCTCGACATCGTGCTGATGCAGCTCGTCAAGCTCATGCGCGACGGCGAGGACGTGCGCATGTCCAAGCGCACCGGCAAGGCCATCTCCCTGACCAACCTGCTCGACGAGATCCCGGTGGACGCGGCGCGCTACTTCTTCAACTCCCGGCCCGAGAGCGCCGTGGACTTCGACCTCGAGCTCGCCGTCCGGCAGGACAGCGAGAACCCGGTCTACTACGTCCAGTACGCCCACGCGCGCATCTGCTCCCTGCTCGCGACGCTCGCCGAGGAGGGACACCCCGTACCGGAGAGCGCCGATCTCACGCTGCTGCGTGACCCGGCCGAGCGCGAGCTGATCCGCCAGCTCGCGGCGCTGCCCGAGGAGCTCCGCGCCGCCGCGCAGAGCCTCGACCCCAGCCGCATCAACCGCTACGTCACGGAGCTTGCCGCGCGCTTCCACCGCTTCTACACCGCCTGCCGCCTGCGCGGCGCGGAGGAGGAGCTGCTGAAGGCCCGCCTCACCCTCGCCGACGCGACCCGCCGCGTCATCGCCATCTCCCTCGCCATCATCGGCGTCACCGCGCCGGAGAAGATGTGATTTGCTGTTTGACAAAACGCGGAACCCAGGGTATAATAGCAACAGAAAAGAGCGTTGCCGGTAAACGGCTCCGCCCTAGTGAGTTATCTTATGGCAAAGCATAAGACGCCGTCACTTGGCAGAGTGGCGGCGTCTGCTTTTTACCGTGATGGTCACAGTGACATTCAGAATGTGAAACGTCAGAGTAATCGGCATGGTAACACCTCCCTTCCGGGTGGCGTAGCGGAGCCGCCTACCGTTATGGCAACGCTCTCCGTCCTTTCGGACAGGATCATTCTACAGGAAAACAGGAAATTCGTCAATCATTAAAAAACCCGTGTGAGTGTAAAGTTGAGTTTCTGTCCCAAGGGGAGGACCAGGGATCGGCTTTGCACTTCAGCTATTTCTATAAAAAGCATAAGAGGGTAAGGATCACCATTGATTTGGTTAGAGGCTTCGCGGGCTGTCGAGGACGCCAGCCCCTGCAAAGCGAACGGGCAAACGGGCGACCATAAGGGTCACCCCCTACGAGACGTAAAGATTTGAGCCCCCGCCGTTTGGCGGGGGCTCTTATCGTATCGGGGGACGCTCAGTACGCGACGCCCCAGTAGATCATGGTCTTGGCGGGCTTGCCGCAGCAGGCGCAGGTCTCGCCGAGCTTCTCCTGCTCGAAGGGCATGCAGCGGGAGGACATGCCGGCCTCCTCCTTCATCTTGAGCTCGCAGGCGAGCTCGCCGCACCACATGGTCTTGATGAAGCCGCCCTTCTCGCTCTGGAGCTTTTTCGCCTCCTCGACGGAATAGGCCGCGTAGGTGTGCTCGTCGAGGTTCTTTTTCGCTTTCTCATAGAGCCCGCGCTGCACGGCCTCGAGCTGCTCCTTGGCCGCGCTCTCGAGCTCCTCGAGCTTCACGACCGTCTTCTCGCCGTCGTTGCGGCGCACGAGCACGCACTGACCGGCCTCCATGTCGCGGGGCCCGAGCTCGACGCGCAGGGGCACGCCCTTCATCTCATACTGCGCGCACTTCCAGCCCATGGAGTTGTCGGAATCGTCCAGCTTCACGCGGAAGCCTGCCGTCTCCAGCCGCTCGCGCAGGGCGTTCGCCGCCTCGAGCACGCCGGGCTTGTGCTGCGCGACGGGCAGCACGATGACCTGGATGGGCGCGATGGGGGGCGGCAGGACGAGGCCGTTGTTGTCGCCGTGGGCCATGATGACCGCGCCGATCATGCGGGTCGTGGAGCCCCAGGAGGTCTGGAAGGGGTACTGCAGCTTGTTGTCGCGCCCGGTGAAGGTCACGTCGTAGGCGCGGGAGAACTTGTCCCCGAAGTAGTGCGAGGTGCCGCCCTGCAGGGCCTTGCGGTCCTTCATCATGCACTCGACGGTGTAGGTGGCCTCGGCCCCGGCGAACTTCTCCTTCTCGGTCTTGCGGCCCTTCACGACGGGGATCGCCAGCACCTTCTCATAGAAATCGGCGTAGCAGTCGAGCTGCTGCTCGGTCTCGCGCTCGGCCTCCTCGGCGGTCTCGTGGATGGTGTGACCCTCCTGCCACCAGAATTCGCGCGAGCGCAGGAAGGGGCGTGTCGTCTTCTCCCAGCGGATGACCGAGCACCACTGGTTGTAGAGCATGGGCAGCTCGCGCCAGGAGTGCAGCACGCGCGACCAGTGGTCGCAGAACATGGTCTCGGAGGTCGGACGGAAGGCCAGGCGCTCCTCCAGCTGCTCGCTGCCGCCCATGGTGACCCAGGCGACCTCGGGCGCGAAGCCGTTGACCAGCTCGCCCTCCTTTTGCAGCAGGCTCTCCGGGATCAGCACCGGCATCGCGACGTTCTCGTGCCCGGTCTTTTTAAACTCCGCGTCCATGATGCGCTGCATGTTCTCCCAGATCGCGTAGCCGTAGGGCCGCAGGATCGTGAAGCCCTTGACGGAGGCGTACTCCACCAGCTCCGCCTTCAGGCAGATATCGGTATACCACTGAGCGAAATCGACCTCCATATCGGTGATCTGCTCGACCTTCTTTTCTTTTGCCATACTTATCTCCGTTCTGCCGCTGTTGCGCGGCGTGGAATAGACTGTTTTTTCATTCTAGTATGCGCAATACGCCTTGTCAAGACGGAAAAAGCGCGATTTGGAAAGATTTTTTCTTGACCTGCGCGCGCGAAACCGCTATAATATCACTGATTGCGGCCGCCTCTGTCAGAGCGCGCCGCCGCTCACGCTTTCTTTGTCACGGAGGTGACTGTCATCAACAAGAAAGAATTCCTGGAGGGTCTCGAACGCCTGCTGACCTTCATGTCGGATGAGGACAGGGGCGAGGCGCTGACGCTCTATGAGAAGATGTTTGACGACGCGGACGACGAGAGCTCGCTTGTGCGCGCGCTGGAATCGCCGACGCGCCAGGCCATCGTGATCGCCCGCGCCTATGACGCGAAGCGCCGCAAGCTCAGCCGCGGCGCGGACGATACCGCGGAGACGCCCGCCTTTGTGCGCGCGATACTGCGGGTGTACGAGGAGGCCGTGCCGCTGCCCGCCGCGCCGCTGCCTCAGGCCGCGCCGGTCTACGCGCCGACGCCGGTCTATACGCCGGAACCGGAGCCGGTTTACACGCCCGCGCCGGAACCGGAGCCGTTCTATGCGCCGGAGCCGGAGGAGATCGAGCCGCTGACGATCACGATCTCCTACCCGGAGGACTGGGAGGAGCCGGAGGAGGAAGCGCCGCGCCGCGCGGTGCTGGAGGATCAGGTAACGCTCTTCGACGAGGAGGACGCGCCGGAGGAAGAGCCGGAGAGCCTGCCGCCGGAGCCCGCCGAAGCGCCTGCGGAGGAAACGGCTCCGGANNGCGCTGCTCGGAGAGACCCCGCGCCCGGAGGACGTGGCGCGCAGCAGCATCATCAATGACAGGCTGCTCTCGGAGGACGCCGAGGACGAAGAAGAGGCGCAGGGGCGGACAAACGTGCCGCTGCTGATCCTCTTCGTGCTGCTCGCCATCCCGGTGACGGTCTGCGGCGTGCTGCTGCTTTTGATCCCGACGCTGCTGTCGCTTGTGATCTCCACGGCGGCGATCGTGCTCGGCTGCGGCGGTCTGCTCGCAGTTTTCGGCGGCGTCGGCGGCATCCTCGCGGATATGCTGATCGTATTCGGCTGCTCGGTCGCGGCGCTCGCCCTCGGGCTGCTGTTCCTGTGGCTGTTCATCTGGTTTGTGGGCGGCCCGACCGTCGGTCTGGTGCGCGCCGTGATCCGTCTCGGCGCCCGCTGGTGCTGCAAGGAGGTGGCGGAATGAGCAAGGCCTGGAAAATCATTCTGACCGTGGTGATGATCGCGATCCTGATCGGCGCGGTCTGCGTGGGCGTCGGCTTCATCACCGGCGGCGAGTGGGAGCGCATCCACGCCTCCCTCGACGCGCGCTATCACCTCGATATGTACTGGCGCTACGCGCTCGAGGTGATCCAAAAGGTGCAGGAGACCCTGATGGAGACCCCCGCGTGAATAGACAACAGGGGTCGGGAGAAGGTCAAAACATCCGAAATATATGAAAAAACTGCGGCGAATTCGTGAAAATGCGAATTCGCCGCGGCTTTTCATTTCAGGAAATCATGCCCGGATCTGCGGGAGGGGCAAGCCCCCCTGCGGGGGTTGCCGTACTTTCTTACTTGCTCAGCAGGACGGCGTCGCTCTCGATGGGCGCGCCGGCGAGGGCGGCGAACTTGTCGACCAGCTCCTTGACCGTGAGATGCGCCTTTTCCTCGCCGCGCACGTCGAGGATGATGCGCCCCTCGTTCATCATGATGAGGCGGTTGCCGTGGCGGATCGCGTCGCTCATGTTGTGGGTGATCATCAGCGTCGTGAGCTGGTTTTCCTCGACGATCTTGTCGGACAGCTCCAGCACCTTCGCGGCGGTGGCGGGGTCGAGCGCGGCGGTGTGCTCGTCGAGCAGCAGGAGCTTCGGCTTCTTGAGCGAGGCCATCAGCAGCGTCACCGCCTGGCGCTGGCCGCCGGAGAGCAGGCCGACCTTCGCGGTCATGCGCTCCTCGAGGCCGAGGCCGAGGGATTTGAGCACCTCGCGGTAGGCCGCGCGCTCCTCGCGCGTCACGCCCCAGCGCAGTCCGCGCTTCTGCCCGCGCCGCAGCGCGAGCGCGAGGTTCTCCTCGAGCTGCATGTTCGGGGCGGTGCCCATCATGGGGTCCTGGAACACGCGGCCGATCAGGCTCGCGCGCTTGTACTCCGGCAGGGCGGTGATGTCGTTCCCGTCGAGCACGATGCGCCCCTCGTCCACCGGCCAGACGCCGGCGATGGCGTTGAGCATCGTGGACTTGCCCGCGCCGTTGCCGCCGATGACGGTGACAAAGTCGCCGGGCGCGAGCTGCAGAGACAGGCCGCTGAGCGCTTTTTTCTCGTTGATGGTGCCGGGATTGAAGGTTTTGGAGATGTTCTCGAGCTTAAGCATTCGTCCCGACCCCCTTCTTTTTGAGCCGCGCAAAGGAGCTCTTGCTCTGCCCGCGCAGATAGGGCACCGCGAGGAAGAGCGCCACGACGATCGCCGTGAAGAGCTTGAGATCGTTGGAGTTGAGGCGCAGCCACAGCACGATCACGATGACGAGGTAGTAGATCACGCCGCCGATCACCGTGAAGGTCAGCGTGCCGAAGAAGTTGAGGTACTTGCCGAGCAGCGCGCGGCCGATCACCTCGCCGATGATGACGGCGGCGAGGCCGATGACGATCGCGCCGCGGCCCATGTTGATGTCCGCAAAGCCCTGATACTGGCTCAGCAGCCCGCCGGAGAGCGCGACGATGCCGTTGGAGAGCGAGAGGCCGAGCACCTTCATCGCGTCGACGTTGATGCCGAGGGCGCGGCTCATGGCGAGGTTATTGCCGGTCGCGCGGATCGCGGAGCCCTGCTCGGTGCCGAAGTACCAGTAGAACACGCTGACCAGCGCCAGCGCGAGCAGCGCGCCGGTCAGAATCGCGGTCGGGATATGGCGCGAGGAGAGCAGCAGATGGTACTTATCCACGCTGACGGCCTTGTTCGCCGCCATGCCCATGATGTGCAGGTTGATCGAATAGAGGCTGAACTGGGTCAGGATGCCCGCGAGGATCGCGGGGATGCCGAGGCGCGTGTGCAGCAGCCCCGTGACGCAGCCCGCCGCCATGCCGACGATCACGGCGACGATCAGCGCCGCCCAGGCCGGCCAGCCCGCGAGGATCAGCATGACCGTGACCGCGCCGCCCGTCGTGAACGAGCCGTCCACGGTCAGATCGGCCACGTCCAGCAGGCGGAAGGTGATGTAGATGCCCAGCGCCATGATGCCCCAGATGATGCCCTGGGAGACGCCGCCGGGCAGGTTCTTGACCAGCTTGAGCAGGTTCAGGGACGCGAAATAGTCGACGATACTCACAAAATAACTCCTTGCCTGTGACCAAACTGCCCCAAAACAGGCGTTTTGGGGCAGCCCGGTATGATTTCAGATTTTGCGGCTTATTCGGCCTCGATCGCGATGAAGTCCTCGGGGATCTCGATGCCGTTGACCTCGCAGTTGACGGCGTTGAACTTCTTCTCGAAGGGGGCGTACTCGATCTGCATCTCGCCGACATTGGCCTCGCCCTTGAGGATCTTCGCGGCCATCTCGCCGGTGACGGTGCCGAGATCGTAGTAGGAGATGGAGAGCGTCACGCAGCCGCAGCCGGCGCAGAGGCCCTCCTCACCGGCGACGACGGGGATCTTCTTTTCGAGCACGACGTTGTTGATGAGCTCGGCGTTGGAGGCGGCGGTGTTGTCGGTGGGGATGTAGAGCACGTCGCAGTCGTCGCAGGCGTTGTTGGTGACGGCGGCCACGTCGTTGGAATCGGCGAAGGTGAAGTCTACGACCTTGTAGCCCATCTCCTCGAGGAAGGGGCGGATCTGGTCGGCCTGGAACTTGGAGTTGGGCTCGCCGGAGCAGTAGAGGACGCCGACGGTCTTGGCCTCGGGGAAGAGCTCGTTGAGGAGCTTGGCATACTCCTCGGCGGGCACGCCGTCGGAGGTGCCGGAGATGTTGGAGCCGGTCGCGCCGGTCCACTCGTCCTCAGCGAAGTCGAGGGCGCTGGCGTAGTCGGTGACGGAGGTGCCGAGGATGGGGATGACGTTGGTCGCGGCCTGGGCGGCGAGCAGCGCGGGGGTGGCGTTGGCCATGATGAGGTCGACCTCGTCGGAGACGAACTGGTTGACGATGACGGCGCAGGTGGCGGAATCGCCGGAGGCGTTCTGGACGTTGAAGCTGACGGCGCCCTCGCCGAGCTCCTCGTTCAGGGCGTCGATGAAGCCCTGGGTCGCGGCGTCGAGCGCGGGGTGCTGCACGAGCTGGCAGACGCCGACGTTGTAATCGGCGGCAAAGGCGGTCGCGCCGAGGGCGAAGACGAGGCAGGCGGCGCAGAGAACAGCAAGGATCTTTTTCATGTTTTTTCCTCCATTTTTATCAGAGCGGGACGAAGCCGACAAAAAAACCGCCCGGAATCTCCGTGCGGCTCACCGGCATCCCATAACGGTCTCAGGGCAGCCCAAGCGAGCCTTATTATCCGCGATAATAAGAGCCAAAATATCGGGCAGCCTTGCGAAACGTCACGGTCCCGTCCTCCTCTGTGATAATGACATTGCATACTTTAGCACTTTTAGGTATTGAAGTCAATGACGGATCGTGAGAAAGTCTGCGGAAAATGGCGCGGTATTTTGTACGTTTTGCCGCTTTTTGCGCGCATAGAGCGCTTTCCCCCGCGATATACTGTTGACAAACAGACTGGAACCGGGAGGAAAACGGGATGGACAATACCGAAAAGACCGCGCGCCGCCTGCGGCTGTACGTCAGCGCGCTCTCCGCGGCGGCGCTCGCGGCGGTCTGCTTCTTCGCGCTGTACACGCCGGGCGGCAAGAAGGCGCCGGAGGTCGTCGCGGTGAGCCGGACGGCGGCTTCCGCCGCGCCGGAGGCCGAGGCAGCGTCGCCGGGGAAGACGCGGCGCGAGGGGGTCTATACCCTGCTGCTCGCGGGGCTCGACGACGGCAACGGCAACACCGACGCGATCATGCTGCTGCGCTTTGACGCGACGGCGCGCAGGCTCGACGCGGTCTCGATCCCGCGCGACACGATGGTCAACACCCGATGGAACGTCCGCAAGCTCAACGCGGCCTATGCCGTCGGCGTGCTGGACGGCGAGGGCGGCGTGGAGGCGCTGCGCCGCCACGTCGCGAAGCTCACGGGGATCGAGGCCGACCGCTGCGCCGTCGTGAATCTGCGCGTCTTCGAGCAGGCGGTCGACCTGCTCGGCGGCGTGGACTTCGAGGTGCCGACGGCGATGGACTACGAGGACCCTGAGCAGGGGCTGTCCATCCATCTGCGCCCAGGCTTGCAGCATCTCAGCGGCGCGCAGGCGCTCGGGCTCTGCCGCTTCCGCAGCGGCTACGCCTCGGCCGATCTCGGGCGCATCGACATGCAGCAGCGCTTCCTGCGCGCCTGCGCCGAGCAGTTCATCCGCCTCGGGAACATCCCGAACCTCGCCCGCGTCGTCGCGCTGCTGGCGGAGAATCTGGAAAGCGATCTCAGCGCCGGGATGCTGAGCTGGTTCGCGCATCAGCTTCTGCGCACGCCGGGCGAGAACATCCGCTTCGCCACCGCGCCCTGCGAGGCGCGCACCGTGCGCGGCGTGAGCTACACCGTGCTCGCGCTCGATAGCTGGCTCGAGACGGTCAACGAGTACCTGAACCCCTATACCGAGCCGATCACCGCCGGGGAGCTCGACCTCGTGTATCTCGACAGCGGCGCGCTGGGCTATACGCTCGCGCCCGCCGACGCCGAGGCCCCGGCCGACGCCGTCCCCGCGATGGAGACCGACAAACCCCGCATCGTGACGATCGAGCTGCCGTGATTTCCGATCCGTCGCCGCAGGCGACGCCTCAATTCTTCATTCTTCATCCGTGACCGTCCCCTTGGGAAACGCTGATTAATCCGGCGGTCACGCGTCTGCCGGCNNTTGATCCGACGAAAATTTGCTCGGCATCCGCTCTCGCCGGATTTAATCAGCGTTTCCCTTGGGGACGATCACGCCGATCCCGCGGTGTTCGATGCGCTCGACGGGCAGACGGTAGACCGCCTCGACCGCCTCGGGCGTGACGCAGTCCGCGCCGCCGGCGGCGTAGACTTCGCCGCCGCGCAGCAGCAGAAAGCGGTCGCAGCAGCGCAGCGCGAGGTTCAGATCGTGCAGCACCGCGAGCACGCAGAGGCCGCGCTCCCGCGCAAGCGCGCGCACGAGCCGCATGACCTCGTGCTGGCTGCGCAGATCGAGGCTCGCGGTCGGCTCGTCGAGCAGCAGCAGCCGCGGCTCCTGCGCGAGCGCGCGGGCGAGCTGCACCTTCTGCGCCTCGCCCCCGGAGAGCTGCGAGACCGGGCGCAGCGCGAGCGGCGAAAGCTCCAAGCGCTCGAGCAGCCCGGCGGCCAGCGCGCGATCCGCCGCCGTCGCCTCCCAGCGGATGTAGGGTCGCCGCCCGAGCAGCACCGTGTCGAAGACCGTGAGCGGGCTCTCCCGCTCGCTCTGCGCGACATAGGCGAGCTTTTTCGCGCGCGCGCCGGCCGACAGCGCGCCGAGCGCCTGCCCGTCGAGCAGGATCTGCCCGCTCTGCGGGCGCAGCAGCCCGGCGAGGCACTTGAGCAGGGTGCTCTTGCCCGCGCCGTTGTTGCCGAGCACGGCGGTGACGCCGCCGCGCAGCGTGAAGGAGACCTCGCGCAGCACCGGCGCGGTTCTGTCGTAGGCGAAGGAGAGCTTCATGACCTCAAGCATGATACGCCCTCCCCCGGAACAGCAGGATCAGAAACACAGGCCCGCCGACAAAGGACAGCAGCGCCCCGACGGGCAGGATGACGGGCTGGATAAGCAGCCTCGCCGCCGTGTCGGCGAGCAGAAGCAGCAGCGCGCCGCAGACCGCCGCGCCGGGGATCAAAAAGCGCTGGTCGCTGCCGACGAAAAAGCGCATCATGTGCGGGGCGATCAGGCCGACGAAGCCGATGATCCCCGAGAAGGACACCGCCGCGGCCGCCGCGAGAGAGCAGACCGCCATGCTCGCGAGCATGAGATGCTCGGCTTTCACGCCGAGGCTCCCGGCTGTGTCGAAGCCGGCCTCCATCGCGAGATAGTTCCAGCGATTATAATAGAAGAACGCAAAGCACAGCGCGAACACGACGGCGAGAAAGCGCAGATCGTTCCAGCCCACGCCGCCGAGGCTGCCGAAGGTCCAGAACACCACCGCGCCGAGGGCGCTCTCGTCCGCGAAGTATTGCAGCAGCGTGCTGCCGCCGGAAAAGATCGCGCTCAGCGCCGCGCCCGCGAGGATAAGCCCGCCGGGGCCGACGCCCCGCCGCAGCCGCGCCGCGCCCACGATCATGAGCGAGGACAGCGACCCGAACACAAAGGCGCAGAGCGTCACGGTATAGGGGTTCGAGACCGCGACGCTGCTGCTTGACAGGGAGCTCGTGACGCTGCCGCCGCCGAAGACGAGGATGCCGAGCGCCGCGCCGAAGGCCGCGCCCTGCGAGACGCCGAGCGTCGAGGCCGAGGCGAGGGGATTGCGCAGCACGCACTGCATGACCGCGCCCGCGGAGCCGAGGATCGCGCCGATCACGACGGCGGCGAGCGCGCGGGGCAGGCGGATGTTCAGCACGGCGGCGCTCTGCCGGGGCTCCGCCGCGCCGAGGAAGACGCGCAGGATGTCCGCCGGGCTCAGGCACATCGCGCCGACGCCGAGGCTGAGCACAAAGGCGCCCAGCGCCGCGAGCAGCGCCGCGAGCAGCGCCGCCCCCTTGCGCGCCGCATACCGTTCATACGCGCAAAGCGCGTCGTTTTGCTGTTTCATGGGCGCCTATCCGTTCCAGTCGACCGGGCCGTAGCCGAAGCCGCTCTCCTCGAGCAGCGCAAGATAGCCCTCGCGCCCGAGGAAGAAGGAGAAGATCTCCTCCGCCTTCGCCTCGAAATCCACATCCGCGAAGGCCTCCGGCCAGAGCAGCGCCCCGACATAATAGGCGCTGACCAGCGGGATCTCCACGTTCGTGTAGTTGGCGGAGGAATTCGGCCACTGATAGACCCGCCCGTTCCGCACCGCGCTGAGCTGCGCGAAGAAGTCCGGGTCCTCCGCGGCCTCCTGTCGGACAAGGCCGAGGTTGCCCGCGTCGAGGAAGATCACCTCCGGATCCCAGGCCAATATCTGCTCGCGGTCGACCTCTACGCCCTTGGGCTTGCCGCCCGCGAGCCCGGCCGCCGCGTCGCGCGCGTGGACGGCCGCGAGGATCGCGCTGTCGGCATAGACGCCGCCCATGCCGTGGGCGAAGCGGGAGCTGTTCGCCGCGCAGAGGCAGAGGGGCCTCTCCGCCTCGGGGATGCCCGCCGTGCGCGCGTCGAGCTCATCGAGGCAGGCGTGGATATAGGCCACGACCGCCTCCGCGCGCGCGGAGACGCCGCAGGCCTCGCCGAAGATGCGCAGCGCGCGCTCGAAGTCGGCGTCGAAGAGCTTGCCCTGCGGCGCGGCCACGACGCGGCGGCTGAGCTGCCGCTCGAGGTTCTCGACGATCTCCTGCTCGTAGGTGCAGAGGATGAGATCGGGATCGAGCTCCAATATCAGCTCGGCGTTGACCTCGCCGTAGCTGCCGGAGGCGGCGGCGGGCAGGGCCTGCCAGCGCTCCTGATAATACGCGCCGTAGGCCATATAGGGCTTGTCGCTCACATCGCCGTTCGCGGTGGCGATCAGGCGGTCGGCGAGCCCGAGATAGACGAGCATCCTTGTGGCGTTGCCGAGCGTCACGATGCGCGCGGGGCTGTCCGGCGCCTCCACCTCGCGGCCGAGCCCGTCGGTCACGGTATGCGTCCCGTCCGCGGCGCAAGCCGGCGCGCAGAGCGCGAGCAGCAGCGACAGCGCGAGCAGCAGCGAGAAAAGTCGTTTCATCCGATCGCCTCCCAAGAAAGGTTTTCCCCAGTATAGCACAGCCCGCCGGGATTGGAAAGACCCACAGTGAACGAGGAGGCAACAGTTCAGCCCTCGACTCTGGCTCCCCTGCGTAAGGACTTTTGCCGCAGCAAAACCTGCCGGGGGCAGATTTTGCAACGGCGCGAGTCCTACCGCTTGCGCGTCAGGGGAGGCTCATGGGCTGAACTGTTACCCCGCGTACATGCGTTTGTCGTGACTCCGGCGATGAAATCCTTGCGTTTCCTCGGAAAAGTCTGTATAATATAAGAACTATCCGCCGTCCGCTTTGCGAACGCTTTGAAAAGCAGGTGCCGCCATGCTGTCTGTCATTCTGCCCTCGTACAACGAGGAATCCATGATCCCCGTCGCCGCGCGCACGCTGAGCGGCGTCCTCGACGCCGCCGCGATCGAACACGAGCTGCTCTTTGTCGACGACGGCTCGCGCGACAACACCTGGCGCGAGATCGAAGCCGCCGCCGCGGAGAACAAGCGCGTCGTCGGGCTCCAGTTCAGCCGCAACTTCGGCAAGGAGGCCGCGATGTTCGCCGGGCTCGAGGCCGCGAAGGGCGACTGCTGCGTCGTGCTCGACTGCGACCTCCAGCACCCGCCCGAGAAGATCGTCGAGATGTACAGGCTCTGGGAGCAGGGCTATGAGGTCGTCGAGGGCATCAAGGACGACCGCGGGGACGAATCCGGCCTCCACCGCTTCGCCGCCAACAGCTTCTACGCGCTCATCAGCCGCGCCACGGGGCTCGACATGGCCTCCTCCTCGGACTTCAAGCTCCTCGACCGCAAGGTGGTGGACACGCTCAACCGCATGCCCGAGCGCAACGTCTTCTTCCGCGCGCTGAGCTTCTGGGTCGGCTTCAAAAAGGCCGAGGTGCGCTACCGCGTGCGCGAGCGCACGGCGGGCGAGAGCAAGTGGAGCACCCGCGCGCTGATCCGCTACGCGATCACCAACATCAGCTCCTTCTCCTCCGCGCCGCTGCAGCTCGTCACCGTGCTCGGCTTCGTGATGCTCGCCATCGCCGTGGTCTTCGGCCTCGTCGCGCTCGTGCAGAAGCTCTCGGGCGCGGCGCTCGGCGGCTTCACGACGGTGATCTTGCTGCTGCTCCTCTCGAGCAGCCTTATCATGATCTCCCTCGGCGTCATCGGCTACTATCTCGCGCGCATCTATGAGGAGATCAAGGGCCGCCCGCGCTACATCATCTCCAAAACGGTCGGAAGGGATCAAACATGATCGAAAAAGTCAAGGCGCTCTGCCTGAAATACAAGGAAGTCCTGCTGTATCTGATCTTCGGCGGCCTCACGACGCTCGTGAGCCTCGTCACCTTCTATATCCCGAACGGGCTGCTCGGCGTACACGAGCTGATCGCGAACGTGATCTCCTGGGTCTGCGCCGTGGCCTTCGCCTACGTCACGAACGCGAAGTGGGTCTTCGACTCTGAGGCGCGCACTGCGGCGGAGCATCTGCGGCAGATCGGCTCCTTCGTCGGCGGGCGGCTCGCGACCCTCGGCGTCGAGGAGCTCATCCTGCTCGTCTTCGCGACCTGGCTCGGCTGGAACGCGATGCTCGTCAAGATCGCCGCGCAGATCGTCGTCGTGGTGCTCAACTACGTCATCAGCAAGCTCTGGGTCTTCCGAAAGTAAGGACGGCGCAGGGGCTTTGCTCCTCTCTCTCCCTTCTGCCCGCTTTGCGGACATTTCCCGCGAGGAAGCCTTTGGAAACGCTGATTAATCCGCCGGTCACGCGTCTGCCGGCAAATTATTCGCCGGCTCT